>OQVS01001059.1_pt1 | contig 19020 bp, 10 predicted proteins | sample 1691601 | NCBI WGS metagenome assembly OQVS01 (sample SAMN03418268, study PRJEB22391) | human gut metagenome | biome: human-gut; feature: organic feature; material: feces | host: Homo sapiens | place: Tanzania | collected 2013-01
TGTCGAGTTCCTTCTCCCAGTCTTCCCATTTCCAGTAAGGCATGGTGTAGCCGAGGGTGCAGACATTCATATACTGTCTCAGCACGAAAGGTGTCGTGACGAGTTTAAGAGGCTGGTCTGCAAGCTTTTCAGGAAGGTCAATGTTATTGACAGTCCAAGTGGACAGACCGTAATGGTTGGATGTTACATAATCATAGAAACCACGGCAGACTGCCACAGCAGAGCTTCCCTTTACGGTAAGTTTGCCTTTCTTCACCTCTGTAGAGAAATATTCGCTGCCCTCCATAGAACCGGTAACTACGAGTTTCACATTGGAAGGTTTTCTTCCGAGAGTTCTCGTGATAACTCCTGAGGCCGCTTTCTCAGCTGCTTTGAAGTCTTCTTTCTGAGACGCTGAAGCGGAGAGGCATAAAAATACCGCTCCGATTACGCTCATAAATTTCAATTTGTTGATTATCATACACTTATAGTTTTATTTCTTGATTTCTCTTATTTCCATCGCATATCCGCCGCCTGCAGCACACTTCTGGACAAGCTTCGACTTGTGGTCAATCTTCATCTTGCGGATAGTGTAAGCCTGTGGGTTTGTCTTGTAGTCCGCATCCGGTGCATCTGCATAGAGCGTGGCCTCATATTTCTTGCCCGGCTCCAGGAAGTCGAACGATATCTTGGAAACGTGGCCTTCAGCACCTGCTGTGGAGCCGACAAACCAGTCTCCTGAATCCTTTACCCTGCGTGCCGTGGTGACATATTCGAAAGGCTCGGCCTCCAGATATCTGGCCTCACTCCATTCCATCGCCACATTCTTTATGAACTGGAACGCATCCGGGAATCTCTCGTAGTTTTCCGGAAGGTCGGCAGCCATCTGCAACGGGGAATACATCGTCACGTAGAGGGCCAGCTGGTTCGCAATCGTGGCATTGACATGTGACTTGTTGCCCGGACTGAACTTGCTGATATTCATTTCGAAGATGCCCGGAGTATAGTCCATCGGACCGCCCAACAGCCTGGTGAAAGGCAAGATGCAGACATGTCCCGGCTTGGAACCGCCGAATGCCTGATACTCGGTACCACGCGCAGATTCATTGGCAATGAGGTTAGGCCAGGTCCTGCACAGTCCTGTAGGACGCACCGCCTCATGGGCATTGACCATTATTTTGTATTTTGCGGCCTGTGTGACGGCATAGAGGTAATGGTTGACCATCCACTGGCTGTAATGCATCTCTCCGCGCGGAAGCATATTTCCGACATAACCGGATTTTACGGCATTGTAGCCGTTGTTTTTCATAAATGTATATGCAGTATCGAGATGTCTTTCATAGTTTCTGACAGAAGCGGAAGTCTCGTGATGCATGATCATTTCCACGCCTTTGGACTTGGCGTAGTCACGGATTTCCTCCAGATTGAAATCCGGATATGGTGTCACGAAATCGAAGACATAGTCCTTCAGGTGACCGAACCAGTCTTCCCAACCCTCGTTCCAGCCTTCGACAAGCACGGCGTCGAAGCCGTTTTCAGAAGCGAAGTCAATGTATTTCTTCACGTTTTCAGTGGTGGCGCCATGATGGCCATGAGGCTTGACCTTCGTATAATCAGTCACTCCGAGCTGAACGGAAGGCAAATCCCAGGTATAGGACCACTGCGACTTTCCGGTAATCATCTCCCACCATACACCAACATATTTTATAGGTCTGATCCAGGAGGTGTCCTCGATCTTGCAAGGGTCATTGAGATTCAGCGTCATGCGGGAAGCGAGAATATCGCGGGCGTCGTCACTGACAATGATCGTGCGCCAAGGTGTATGCATAGGTGCCTGAAGATAGCCTTTCGCACCGGTCGCATCAGGATTAAGGAAGGATTCGAAAACGAAATTCTTGTCATCCAGGTTCAGATGCATGCAGGCATAGTCCACAAGGGCGGCCTCATGAATGTTCATATAGAGACCCTGGTCAGTCTTGAGCTGGAGAGAAGTCTGCACGCCGGTCGGCGAGAACATGTTCTTGTTCATGCGCTTGCTGTTCACGTCCCTGATCTCGGAAAGACGGCAGCAAGTATAGTCATATTCCTGTGTATAATGGTCAGCCGGAATCCACCAGGCAGTGACGTCTCCGGGCATGGCGAACTGTGTGCGTTCCTCCTTGACGACAAAATAGACCAATGACTTCTGCTGCGGAAATTCGTAGCGGAAGCCTACTCCGTCGTCATACACCCTGAACCTGATATCCATCTCCCTCCCGGTCTGACGCTGCTTCAAGTTGACCAACAATTCATTGTAATGATTTCTGATGGAAGTCTCTTCTCCCCATACAGGATTCCACGTTTCGTCGAACTCTGCACGTGAAGTTCCGGTAATCTCAAATTCCCTGTCGAGACGGGACTTCAAGTCGTCGGAATTCCCCATCAGTTCGAATCCCATACCGCTCGTCAGCACCGCAGGCAATTCACCGCAATCCACAGAATACTGCGGACGTCCGTCTTCTGACAATGAAAATGAAAGTCTGATTTTTCCGTCCGGAGAAAATGCAGTTTCCACTTCCCCCGCAGAAAGCGAGGCGATGCCAAACGATACAAATAAGAGAGATGTCAGGAATCTTTTCATTATATGTCAGTGTTATTAATTTTTCGGAAAGGTATGCAACCTGAAAATCAATAACAATATGTAATAATGAAAATATAAATGAATTTAAGAGCTTAATACTTGATTACCAACGTTTTGATTAATATATACTATATAAAAAATATAAATGGAAAATAAACCATTTTTCGAGCTAAATAGACGAAATTCCTTTTATCTGGTCCTCGAAACTCTGTGGAGAAACCGCCTTCAGACGCATCCTCGAACGGTACGCATAGATGGTGGAACGGGAGTATCTCAGGAGGATGGAAATCCTGTCCGTGCTGTCGATTCCCAGACGGATCAGCGCATAAATCCGCAGTTCCGGCGACAGGACATACGGGTCTTTTATCGTGATCCGGAATTCCGGCTGGAGGAAATTATTGAAATCCGCAATGAATGTCGGGAACAATGACAGGAAGGTCTTGTCGAAGACGCTGTAGAACGATGCCCACTCCTCTTCCACCACGGCATTCGACTTGAGGTCCTTCTTCAACGTCTGGATGTCACCGGCAATGGCCTTCTTGTTCAGATTCTTCCTGTACTTGTCCAAGCGCTCGATCCTGGAGATACATTCGAGCATCAGCTGGGTGATGTATGTATTCTTGATGTTGCTCGATTCCTTGACAATCTTATTGGCCTCTTCCTGAAGCTGCTGGGAAACGGTAAGCTCATCTTTCATGACTTCGAGACGCCTGCGCTGGTTCTTGTTCACGAACAGCAGGACCGTCATGAGCAATATGAGGAAGCACAGTACCCCGAATGCGGCGTACAATATCCGGAGGTCCTTCTTCTTGGCTTCGAGATATGACTCATTGACAATGGAAATGAGCGGCGCCAATGCATCGACCTTCAGCCTTGCCTTGCAGAAGTTGGCATCCTCCAGGGCCTTGTTCAGATAGGAGTATGCCCTTTTTATGTCACCGTCCTCGTAGAGCATGGTGGCGAGCATCCTCAGCGCGACGTATTCCTTCTTGGCATTGACAAGGTCCGAATAGGCGGAGGCTATCATGTAATCCTTGGCGGCATCCCTCCATCCTATCGTAAGATAAATATCAGCGATGGCGATGGCTACGGGGCCGGTTTCGATAGCTTCAGGGGAAAGGGATTCATATTTTTTCAGCAGCATCTCCAGCGCGCTCTTGTAATCCCCTTCCACCACGAGACTCTCGCTTTTGATGGTCACATTGTCAGGAAACTGACTGACAATCGAGTCCTTATATTCACGAGCCTTGGAACTGTAATACTGTTTGAGGCTCTTATCCATGCTGAGTCCCTCAAGAGACTCATATATGCTCATATAGAAGAGATACATCTCTTCCTTGTCTTTATCGGACAATCCGCTTCTGTCCACCCTGTTCAGAGTAGCCAGGGCATCATAGCTCATTCCCGAAGTCTGATACTGCTTGGCGAGTGCTATGGATGACGACCCGACATAGTCCTGACGACCTAGCGCTTTCGCCGCTTCGAGTGACCTCAATGCATAGAACGTAGCCGAATCCGTCCTGTACCTGTCGAAAGTATGACGCATGTCGAAATAGATCAGACACCTCTGTTCCAATGACTTGCTCCGCGCCAGAGCCGTCCTGCACGAGTCCAGGCGTTCCTCCCTCACCTTGTCATAGTTCTGCGCATTGCGGATTACATTGTCCAGATCCGACAATGTAATCTTGTCCGTGCCGGGCGTTTCAGCTCCCGCGCAGACTGCATACAGCAATGAAAATGTGACAAGTATCGTTCTCCACATAAAATGTCAGATTATTCTTCAGCCGGTAAATTTACTAAAAAATATCGACCTTCCACAACGCAAAAAGCCCCGGAACCGCAGCAATTACGGTTCCGGGGCTTAAGATATTTATCTGCAAGATATTACATCATACCGCCTTCTGGCATTGCAGGAACTGCCGGAGTAGGTTCAGGGATGTCGACGATACCGCACTCGGTGGTGAGGAACATGCCGGCTACTGATGCGGCGTTCTCGAGAGCCACACGGCTTACCTTGGTAGGATCGATGACACCTGCCTCGAACATGTTCACGTACTCATCCGTACGGGCATTGTAACCGAAATCGCCCTTACCCTCACGAATCTTCTGGATAATCACGCTACCGTCAACACCTGCGTTTCTGGCAATCTGACGGAGTGGCTCCTCAATAGCACGGGCTACGATATGAATACCTGTAGTCTCGTCCTCATTATCACCCTTGAGATTCTTAAGCACCTCAGCAGCACGGATGTAAGCTACACCGCCACCTGGAAGATAACCTTCCTCGACTGCTGCGCGGGTTGCGTTCAATGCATCCTCGACACGGTCTTTCTTCTCCTTCATCTCCACCTCGGTAGTCGCACCTACATAGAGGACAGCTACACCGCCGGCGAGTTTGCCGAGACGCTCCTGAAGTTTCTCCTTGTCATAATCAGAGGTAGATGCAGCAATCTGCTTCCTGATAAGCTCCACACGCTCAGCAATATCATCCTTGTTGCCTGCACCGCCTACGATAGTGGTGTTCTCCTTGGTGATGGTAACCTTCTCTGCCTTACCGAGCATCTCAGGAGTGGTGTTCTCAAGAGTGAAGCCCCTTTCCTCTGAAACGAGTGTCGCACCTGTAAGAGTTGCGATATCCTGAAGCATCTCCTTACGACGGTCGCCGAATCCAGGAGCCTTTACTGCAGCAACTTTGATAGTACCACGGATCTTGTTCACTACCAATGTAGTAAGAGCCTCGCCGTCAACATCTTCTGCAATGATGAGAAGTGACTTGCCATCCCTTGCGATAGGTTCGAGGATAGGAAGCAGATCCTTCATTGAAGAAATCTTCTTGTCAGTGATGAGGACGTAAGGGCTGTCAAGACTAGCCTCCATCTTATCGGAGTTGGTCATGAAATATGGAGAGATGTAACCTCTGTCGAACTGCATACCTTCTACGACCTTGACTTCAGTCTCGGTACCCTTGGCTTCCTCAACGGTGATGACGCCGTCTTTCTTCACCTTGGACATTGCGTCAGCGATAAGCTTGCCGATTGCAGCATCATTGTTGGCTGAAACCGTACCTACCTGCTCAACCTTGGAGTAGTCGTCACCAACTTCCTGGCTGTGAGCTTTAAGTTCGGCAACAACAGCGGCAACTGCCTTGTCAATACCTCTCTTCAAATCCATAGGGCTTGCGCCTGCAGTAACGTTCTTGAGACCGACATTGATGATGGCCTGTGCGAGAACGGTTGCGGTGGTAGTACCGTCACCAGCCTGCTCATTAGTCTTGGCAGCGACTTCCTTAACCATCTGTGCACCCATATTGGCAAATCTGTCCTTAAGTTCTACCTCCTTAGCGACAGTAACACCGTCCTTTGTAACCTGAGGAGCACCGAACTTCTTGTCAATAACAACGTTACGGCCCTTAGGTCCGAGTGTAACCTTAACAGCATCTGCAAGAGAGTCTGCGCCCTCTTTCATTTTTGCGCGGACCTCAACGTCGAATTTGATATCTTTAGCCATAATTCCAATCTCCTATAAATTATAATATTGCCATAATGTCTGACTGACGTACGATAAGATATTTCTTATCCTCTACAGTCACCTCAGTTCCGGCATATTTGCCATAAAGAACCTCGTCACCCACTTTGACCTCCATAGGTTCATCCTTCTTGCCAGGTCCGCAAGCGACTACTTTACCCTGCTGGGGTTTCTCCTTGGCTGTATCAGGAATATAAAGTCCTGCAGCTGTCTTCGTCTCGGCCTCTTTAGGCTCAAGAACTACTCTATCCGCTAATGGTCTGATCATAATTATAAATTTTTAATGTTTTTGTCAATGCGAGTCTCCAACGGAGACCGCAAACAATAAATCAACTGCCGTGCCATCAAATCGACAATGACAATTTGTCAGTGCAGATATTATTACTATATTTACGAATTGGAAATAACACATTACACCATGAAGACCCTTAACCACATCTTGAAAAGTATCATTGCGACAGCTGCATCGGCAGTTTTCCTATACGGATGCGGAAACGTCGCGACAACTCCTGACAACAGTTTTGCGGAATACATCGAAGCCTACACGGGAGGCATTGTCTCCAACGACAACAGCATTGTCATAGAACTTGCAGCGCCGGCAGACGGACTGCAGGGAAACAAGGCTGAAATCAACAAGGCTGCGGCAGACCTGTTCAAATTTTCGCCTTCCGTCAAGGGAACCGCCAGATGGAACAGCGCGCAAAGGGTGGAATTCATACCTGAATACGGCGCATTGAAGGCGGGAAAGACATACAAATGCACATTCAAGCTGGGCAAAGTCATGTCCACCGACAGCGGGCATGAGGAATTCACGTTCAGTTTCACGACGGCCCGCAAGGAAGCCATTCTGGAAAGGAACTCATTGGAAATCAGCATGGACGACCCCGGAAAGGCGACAGTTACGGGGACATTGACCCTGAGCGAAAGCATTGACATCGAGAATCCGGAGGAACTGCTGGAACTCGGCTGGAGCGGGAACGCGACATTCGACGTCAAGGAAAGCGGCAGGCAGAAATACACGTTCACGGCCTCCGGCCTGGAGAGAAATACACAGGCTAAAGTATTGACAGTCAAGTTCAAACCGGGCAGCACAGGATTCCCGGCTTGCGACAATCTCTACATCGACATCCCTGCTGCCGGCATTTTCTCGGTAATGGACGCGGAGCTTTCCGGCGACAACCGCCAGAGCATCGACATCACGTTCACCGAGCCGCTCAGCAAGGCGCAGAACCTCGTCGGACTGGTGGAATTGAGCTACACCCGCACGGAATACGGTTCGACAGACAGATACCGTCTGAACTTCACTTCCAAGGTCAATGACAATGTCCTGCGGCTTTATTACGAACCGTGCGACGCGACCACGATAGAACTGACCGTCGACGGAGCATTGAGAGACATGCACGGAAACACCATCGGCGACAGATGGACGAAGGTTTTCAATGCTTCCAATCCGAAACCGGAAGTGTCCTTCCCGGTGGACGGCAACATCCTCCCGAACACGGGACAGCTTACGATCCCGTTCAAGGCGGCATACCTCAACGCGGTGGATATCAGCATTGTAAAGATATATCCGAACAACATCCTCATGTTCCTCCAGGAGAATGACCTGAAGGGAAATTCCGGACTCAGGCGTGCAGGAAGACTTGTTTACAAAACTACAATGAGGCTGGACAGCGACCCGTCAAAGGACCTGACACAGCAGAACATATTCACCGTCGGCCTGGACAATCTGTTCAAGAAGGAGCCGGGTGCTATCTACAGGATGCGCCTGTCCTTCAAGCCGGAGTACTATATATATTATAAAGGTGACAGAAGCAGCAGTTCCGGCAGCCTGACAAGCATCTCCGCAGGCTCATTGACCGAAGAAGAGAGCGCGGTCTGGGACGTTCCTGACACATATTATTACGAGGGCGGCGATTATGACTGGAACGTGTACAGCTGGCGCGACAGGAACAATCCGCTCACGCCTTCATATTACATGAATTATTCGTATCCGGCACGCAATCTCATGGCTTCAAGCATCGGTGCGATCGCCAAATACAGCGGCGGGAAGCAGATCTGGATAACAGCAAGTGACATAATTTCAGCCGAGCCGATGGCGGGAGCGGAAATCAAGGTGTACGATTTCCAGCTGCAGAACATCGGAAAAGGCAAGAGCAACGGTAACGGAACGGCATCCATAGACCTCAGCGGCAAGCCGTTCATAGTCACCGTAAAGAAAGGAGACTCAATCACTTACCTGAAAGTGACGGACGGCAGCGAGAAGTCGTTGAGCCGTTTCGACACCGGAGGCGAGACATTGCAGAAAGGAATGAAGGGCTTCGTCTACGGGGAGCGCGGAGTATGGCGTCCCGGAGACACCCTGCACCTGACAATGATCCTGCACGGCGAGAACAAGATTCCTGACACCCACCCTGCCACGATCGACGTCTACACTCCGCAGGGACAGTTCTTCACCAGAAAAGTGTGCCGCAAGTCGGAAAACGGCTTCTACACGTTCGATATCCCTACCGGACAGGACAGCCCTACAGGACTGTGGAACGCATACATAAAAGTCGGCGGCGCGGCATTCCACAAGCCGTTGAGAATCGAATCAATAAAGCCTAACAGGCTGAAGGTCAATGTCAATATGGGCCAAGGCATTCTCCGGGGAGGCGCCAGAACCAATGCCGGCATATCTTCCAACTGGCTGACGGGTCCTGCAGCATCAGGCCTTCAGGCGAAAGTTTCAATGACATTGAAACCGGGACGCCAGACCTTCAAGGGCTACGACGGATTCACATTCTGCGACCCGGCGAGCCAATTCGAATCATACACGACTGAGATTGTCAGCACTAGACTGAACGCTGACGGAAAAGCTTCTGCCTCAATAACATTGCCAAAGGCTGCACAGGCACCAGGAATGCTGACGGCGAACATTCTCGGAAGCGTATTGGAGGAAGGCGGCGACGAGAGTTACACGGTCATGACAATGCCGTTCTCGCCGTTCAGCGCATACGCGGGCATCAAGCTTCCGGCGGACGGCAGCTATCTGGAAACCGGAAAGACGCACCAGATTCCAGTAGTGACTGTGGATGCTGACGGCAGGAAAGTCAGCGGGCACAGACTGGAATGGCGCATATTCAAGCTCAAATGGAGCTGGTGGTGGGAGTCCCGCAGCGAGGCATTGGACTCATATATAAACGCATCAGCTGCAAGTGCTTACAGCTCCGGCACCGTCGTTTCCGGAAACGGGGAGACGAGCATATCTTTCAGTGCGGATGACAAGGATTGGGGAAGATACCTCATCTACGTGAAGGATCTGGAGAGCGGCCATGCCACGGGCGGCATCGTCTACGCGGACTGGCCGGCATACAGGGGCAGGTCGGACAAGAACGACCCTGACGCACCGGCAATGCTCAGTTTCTCCACCGACAAGAAGAAATATCAGGCGGGAGAGACAGCCACGGTGTTCATCCCTGCCGCAGAAAACGGTATGGCATTGGTATCCATAGAGAAAGGATGCAATGTGCTTTCGGGAGAATGGGTGAAGACCTCCGGCAGCGGAGAGACTCCATATAAGATAAAGATTACCGGCGACATGGCACCGAACTTCTACGTGCATATCACGCTGGTCCAGCCTTACATGAATTCCGCCAACGACCTGCCTCTCAGGATGTACGGAGTCCAGCCGGTCATGGTGGAGAACCCTGCGTCACGTCTGGAGCCGCAGATCACAATGCCTGACAAACTCCATCCGGAAGAGCCGTTCAGCATAAAAATCAGCGAAAAGAACGGCAAGCCGATGACTTACACGGTGGCAATCGTGGATGAAGGCCTGCTGGACCTGACAGCCTTCCGCACACCTGACCCGTGGAACTTCATGTTCAGGCGCGAAGCTCTCGGAGTGAAGACATGGGACATGTACGATGACGTATTCGGTGCCGCCGGAGGAGCATTGTCAGCAATGTTCAGCATCGGAGGCGACGAAGGCCTGGTCAAGGGCGCGCGCAAGGAAAACAGGTTCAACCCTATCGTGAAAGTCCTGGGACCGTTCACCCTGAAATCCGGCTCGAAAACGCACAAGATCACACTTCCGATGTACGTCGGCAGCGTGAGGGCAATGGTAGTGGCCGGCAATGACGGCGCTTATGGCAATGCGGAAAAGACCGTCCCTGTCACCTCGCCTGTCATGATTCTCCCTACCCTGCCGCGTTTCGCAGCCTGCGGAGAATGCATCACGCTTCCGGTCAATGTCTTCGTAATGGAGGACGGCATCGACAATGTCAATGTATCAGTGAGTTGCGAAGGTCCGCTTTCCGTCGAGGGGCAGTCCACGTCCACAGTGACATTCAACGGCAAGGGTGACAAGATGACAAGGTTCGCATTGACAGCGGCTTCTTACGTCCCTGACGGCGGCAGTTTCGCGAAAGTGACCGTCACGGCGGACGGAAAGGGCCACAAGATGACGGAGACCATCAACATTGAAGTCCGCAACCCGTCCCCTCTCATCACGTCCATAAGCGAGACAATGCTCGGAAAGGGTGAGAGCAAGACATTCGACTACAATCCGTTCAAGACCGAAGGCGGCCGCTCGGCATGGATAGAAGCCAGCGGTTACCCGTCCATCGGCTGGAACTCCCTGTTCAGCTACATGTACAGCTACCGGCACTCCTGCACGGAGCAGATTTCCGCGAGAGGAATCAGCATGATCAATTCAATGCCAATGCTTTCCGAGGACAATGCCGCCAAGGTAAAGGCCATGGTTCCGGAAATGCTCACGGAACTGTACGTACGCCAGCTTCCTGACGGCGGATTCGCTTACTGGCGCGGCGACACACATGCCGACGAGTGGGTGACATCCATGGCAGGACAATTCATGACATTGGCACGCAATGCCGGATATGAAGTGAACAAGGGCGTCCTCGACTCCTGGGCGAAGTTCCAGAAACGCTGCATCCAGAACTACAGGACAGCGAAAGTCTACGCATTGAGCGACCTCACCCAGGCCTACAGGCTGTTCACCATGGCATTGGCCGGAAATACGGAAGAGGCGGCGATGAACAGGATGAAGGAGGGCGGAAACCTCTCATGGCAGGCGACTGCGATGCTTGCTTCGACTTACGCGGTCTGCGGAAAGAAGACAGTGGGAACGGAGCTGCTGAACAGCATATTCAACACACAAGAAGAGGACGGATTCAATGTTCCTACATACGGTACCCCATTGAGAAACAAGGCGATAGTGCTGGAGGCGATGGTCCGCACCGGCAACATCCTGGAGGCCATGACGTACGCGACCGACATCAACCGCGGCGCATCGGGGCTCGAGCCTTGGTCAATGTCCACGCAGGAATCAGCCTTCATTTCCGGCGCGATGAACCAGCTCGCGAAGAACGTGACCGGCGGCAATGTTTCCGTCAATGTCAATGAGGGTGAAAAGACTCTCGACACGAAGCCTTCAGGCAACGGTATCGTCAATGCCGTCCTGAATTCCGAGTTCGGAAGCGTGACCGTACAGAACACCTCGGACGGTCCGGCTTACGTGAGAATGACGGTGGTTTCGCAGGCGGAACCGAGCGCTTCAATACCGGCTAGAGCTACAGGCATAGCCCTGAATGTCAGATATATAGGCGCGGACGGCTCGGCGATTTCCCCTACTTCCATAAGGCAGGGCACGGAATTCACGGCCGTCATCAGGGTTTCGAATCCGAACATTTCGGAAGGAATCTACAACATGGCACTCACGGAAATGATTCCTTCTGGATGGGAAATCATCAATGAGAGGATGACCGGAGAGGACATACCGTCTGCCGGAAAATATGATTATCTGGACATCAGGGACGACCGCAACGTGTTCTATTTCAGCATTGCCGCAGGCTCTTACAAGGAATTCCGCGTAAGGTTGCGCGCCGCATACGAGGGCAAATTCGTATTGCCTTCAGTGACTTGCGAGGCAATGTACGATTCACGTGTCTTCGCCTGCACTGCATCCGGAGTAGCCGAAGTCACAAGGTAACGTCATGAATTTCAGGGCAATACTCCGTTACGGTCTAATCGCGGCAGGTGCCGGACTCCTGATATGGTACGCATTGTGCCTGCCGGAAGATCTGTTCAGTGGAACGGATTATTCGACGGTAGTCGTGGACAGACACGGGGAATTGCTCGGCGCACGGATTTCTAAAGATGGACAATGGACCTTTCCGCCTGAAGCTTACAGTGCGGAAAGGTCCGATGTTTCATCATCCGGAAAGGAAAAATATTTCACAGCCCTGACGGAGTTCGAGGACAGGTGGTTCAGATGGCATCCCGGCGTGAATCCGGTCTCGATATGCAAAGCTTTCATTTCCAATATGAAAGCGGGACATGTAGTGAGGGGCGGAAGTACATTGACAATGCAGGTGATACGCATGTCCAGAGGCAAGCAAAGGACTGTAGGACAGAAGATTATCGAGGCGATTCTGGCGACGAGGCTGGAGCTCCGTTGTTCCAAAGATGAAATTCTGGACCTCTATGCCGCACACGCTCCGTTCGGGGGCAATGTCATAGGACTTGATGCCGCATCGTGGCGCTATTATGGAAGGCCTTCGACCGAACTTTCGTGGGGTGAGGCAGCGACATTGGCAGTCCTCCCGAATTCACCGTCCAGCATCAGATTGGAAAAGAACAGGGAAAAGCTTCTGGACAAACGCAACAGGCTGCTGCACAAGCTGATGGCGGCAGGGAAATTATCCCCTGACGAATGCAGGCTGGCTTGCTCGGAGCCCCTTCCGTCTGCCCCTGTTCCGCTGCCTTCTCATGCAATGCACCTCGTGGACAAGCTGGCTGCGGAAAACAAAGGGAAATATATACGGACAGACATTGACCTGAATCTGCAGCGGAGGATCGAGGAGATTCTGGCGCGGAAAAATGCGGAGCTGGCGGCGGAGGGCATCGGGGACCTTGCGGCCATCGTGATGGAAGTGGCTGAGGGCAAGGTGATTGCGTACTGCGGCAATGCTGCGCCCGAAAGGAAACGGCCCGGTGTCAATGTCGATGTAGCCAGGGCTCCGCGCAGTTCGGGCAGCATATTGAAGCCATTCCTGTATTGCGACGCATTGGGTGACGGAGCGCTGCTCCCCTACTCGCTCATTGCCGATACTCCAGTGAATATCAACGGTTTCACTCCGCAGAACTATAATATGACATACGAGGGTGCTGTTCCGGCAGCAGAGGCATTGAGCCGTTCGCTGAATGTTCCGTGCGTGCATCTGCTGAAGTCTTACGGGGTAGAGAAATTCATGGAAAACCTGAAGGCAAGAGGGCTGACGACATTTACCCGAAGCGCCTCAGACTATGGACTTTCGCTGATTCTGGGCGGCGGGGAATGCCGGCTGGACGAGGTCACGGCGGCGTACGCGGAGATGGCGAGGGAGTATCTGTCGGTGAAGGCAGGCAGGGATGACAAAGTAGCATTGTATTATACTTTCGATGCGCTGAAGGATGTGAACCGGCCGGATGAAATCGACTGGCACATGATACGTTCCGTCCGGAAAGTCGCATGGAAAACTGGGACCAGCTATGGCTACAGGGATGCCTGGGCAGTGGGCGTGACACCTGCTTACGCCGTCGGCGTCTGGGCCGGAAACGCCTCAGGTGCAGGGGCTCCGGGACTTTTGGGCGCCAGGACCGCCGGGCCTGTGATGTTCGAAATTTTCAATTTTCTTCCTGCCGGTCAGCCGTCTTGGTTTTCCGAGCCGGACATCACGGAGGGCATCAGGCTGGAAGTGTGCCGGAAGTCGGGCTATATTGCAGGTCCATATTGCGAAAGCATTGATACTCTGTTGCTTCCGAAGACAGCCGTACGGAGCGCGACCTGCCCTTATCACTCCATGGAAGACGGACGCAATGTCTTCCGCCTGACTCCTGCGATGGAGTGGTTCTACAGGCTGAAGCACCCGGAATATGACGCGGCGACATCGAAAAGCAGTGATTCGGCGCCGGTCATGGAGTTCATTTATCCGGAAAACGGAAGCCGCATAACGATTCCGCGCCAGCTGGACGGGTCCATCGAAGGCATCGTGCTGAACCTGGCGCATCACGACAAGGACGCCACGGTCTACTGGCACATTGACCAGGAATTTATCGGGACGACAAGATTCATCCACCAGATGCGTATCCACCCCGAGGCCGGCAGACACAGCATCACAGCCGTGGACAATGCCGGACGACAGGTATCGGTGAGCATCAATGTCGTGTTTTCTTCCTGAATTCCGCTTGTCTAAGACGCTGTTTTTGATTAAGTTTGTAAATATTTTGCAAACTACTGATGATCAAGAAGACGGCAAACCAGGATCTCACGGCATACAATACATTCAGGATGAGGGTAAAATGTCACACTTTCATCGAATATGATTCTGTCGCGGATCTCATTGACATAGATTTCGATACGCTTCCGAAGCCTGTAAAGCACATCGGCGGCGGAAGCAACCTGCTTTTCAGCGGAAATTTCGGCGGAACGATTCTTCATTCCGCCATAAAATTCATATACATCCTCCCGGAAGACGACCCGATGTATTCTTCTGACAATGAAGTACTTGTATCAGTAGGGGCCGGCGTGGTCTTCGATGATTTCTGCAAATGGGCAGCGGAAAACGGATTCTGGGGCGCGGAAAACCTGTCCTACATCCCAGGTGAAACCGGTGCCGCGGCAGTCCAGAACATCGGGGCATACGGCGCGGAAATCGGGGATATAATACGTCAGGTCTACTGCTACGACACCGTCGAGGAAGAGTTCGTTCATTTCAATGCCGATGAATGCAAGTACGGTTACAGGGAGTCCATGTTCAAGTCGCCGGAGGCCAGAGACAGGTATATCGTCACCAATGTGATAATAGCATTGTCCCGCGGACGCCGTCCCAGGCTGGAATACGGACATATCCGCACGGCACTTGGCGAGGCGCTTGGCGTCCCGGGCGATAAAGTAGAAGATTGTGAAGCACTTACGCCGGAATTGGTAAGAGAGACCGTAATCGGCATCCGCAAGGGGAAATTGCCGGAGGTTTCGGAAATCGGCAGCGCAGGAAGCTTTTTCAAGAATCCCGTCGTGCCGGAGGAAGTTTTCCTCAATGTCAAGGCGGCGGCTGACGGCGCTGAAGTTCCTCACTACGTGACGGACAAGGGCATAAAAATCCCTGCCGCCTGGCTGATAGAGCAATGCGGATGGAAGGGGCGCACGGTCGGCAATGCCGGTGTCTACGGCAAGCAGCCTCTTGTGCTCATCAATGCCACCGGGAAGGCTTCCCCACAGGAAATCATTGACCTGAAAAATCACATAACCGATTCAGTCAGAGAGAGGTTCGGCATCGAGCTGCATCCTGAGACTGAAATCATATAATAACACAACAAGATGGACAACAGTACATTCATAGTAGAAGGCGGCCATGAGCTCCATGGCGAAATCATGCCGCAGGGAGCGAAGAACGAGGCCCTCGAAGTGATCAGTGCAGTGCTTCTGACGAAAGAGGAAGTCATCATAAGCAAAGTCCCTGAAATTCTGGATGTCAAGAACCTGATAAACCTGCTGCAAGGCATGGGTGTCAAGGTGAAGCGCATCGAGCGGGGAATGTATAGCTTCAAGGCGGATAACATTGATACTGAATACATTGAAAGCGAAGATTTCGTGAAGAAGTGCGCATCTTTGCGCGGTTCGGTCCTGGTCGTAGGCCCGCTGCTCGCGAGGTTCGGCGAGGCTTGGTTCCCGAAGCCGGGCGGAGACCGTATCGGCAGGCGTCGTGTAGATACGCATATCCAAGGAATGATAAATCTCGGCGCTTCACACAGATATGATGAAAAACGCAAGGCTTTCCACCTGCATGCGCCGGAGTCCGGCCATCTGCAGGGCACGTATATGCTTCTGGATGAGGCTTCCGTGACAGGTACCGCGAATATTCTCATGGCGGCGGCGCTGACGGAGGGCAAGACCGTGATTTACAATGCGGCCTGCGAGCCGTATGTCCAGCAGCTTTGCAGATTGCTCAAGGCCATGGGTGCAAGCATTGAAGGTATCGGTTCGAATCTGCTCACGATTACGGGCGTGGAGGCATTGCATGGCGCTACGCACAAGATTCTTCCGGACATGATCGAGGTCGGCAGTTTCATCGGCATGGCAGCATTGACAAGAAGTTCGATAACGATCAAGGATGTGTCGTGGCAGAATCTGGGTATCATACCCGAGAGTTTCCGGAGGCTTGGAGTGCATCTGGAGCAGCGCGGAGACGACATTTTCATTCCGGCGCAGGAGAGTTACACCATCGATTCGTTCATGGACGGGTCCATCATGACCATCGCTGATGCGCCTTGGCCCGGCTTGACTCCTGACCTCCTGAGTGTCATGCTGGTGGTGGCGACGCAATGCAAGGGCAGCGTGCTGATTCACCAGAAGATGTTCGAGAGCCGTCTCTTCTTCGTGGACAAGCTTATCGAGATGGGTGCGCAGATCATATTGTGCGATCCTCACAGGGCCGTGGTGATAGGTCACGACCATCGTTTCCGCCTGAAGGCCGGCAATCTGCTTTCGCCTGATATCCGCGCGGGTATCGCCCTATTGCTTGCGGCAATGTCGGCGAAGGGTACGAGCACCATCAGCAATGTCGGCCAGATAGACCGAGGCTACGAGAATATCGAGCAGAGGCTCAATGCTTTAGGGGCAAAAATCACCAGAGAATAATTAATACGATAATATTAGAAACGAATCTGAAAAGAACACTTTCAGCAACAGTGCTGTCGTTTGCACTGTTAGTGACACCGGCTTTCGTGGCATGTTCGCCGGATGACAACAAAACAGAAATCGATACACCAGATAACCCGGAGCCTAATCCTGAGCCGGAGCCGAAGCCAGAAACGTTGTGCTATACTTTATTGACATCAACACGCACTAACTGGGAGGGCGACTGGATTATTTCCTATGTTGATGGCAACGAAATCTATGCACTGCATAGCGGAGATTCAGAAAAAGGAATGGGTTATGCCCAGAAGATCAACGGATATACTCCTTCGGATGAGATACCGGCTGAAATTGGAGATAAGTATAAGGCGGTAATCAAGAAAGACGGCGATGGATATATTATCAATGTCGCAGAGATCGGATATATCGGCAGTTCCGGAGACAAGAAGATGATTATCTCAAAAAGTAATGTTGCCGGAGATGTGGATTATAGGTGGACAATTACTTTTGACAAGGGTTTTGTGAACCTTAAACCGGTGAATCAGGACAAGACGCTTCAGTATAATGTCAGTGCATCATGTTTCCGATTCTACACTTCCGGGCAGAAGATGTTGAAGATGTTCATGCGCAGCGTTTCTGACGGGGAAATCGGCGGCGGAAATAAACCGGAACCGGAACCAAACCCGGAGCCTGAGCCAGAACCTGAACCAGAGCCAGAGCCGGAGCCGATGCCTGGAACCGCAGGAGGTTGGTTTGAATTGCCATATATCAGCGATACTGACAAGAATGGTATTGATGACAATGACAAGACAATGTACTATGCATATCACTACTGCGCCGGCGGCGAGAAAGGCCCGGGAGGAAAGACCGCGAGAAATTTCGCCACATGCTACAGCAGCGAGCATCATTGCCCGGTATGGGTGGCAGCGCCTCGGCATAGAATGTATTTAGGCGACACAAAACGCACTAATGATTACAAGGTTGATCCTTCCATTCCGGCCAACATTCAAAATGGAAGATGGAAAGGTTACACCAGAGGTCACATGTTAGGTTCCTCTGACCGCACCTGCTCGTCGGCTACCAATAGACAAGTATTCTATTATTCCAATATTGCTCCGCAGGTTGGAGGTACTTTCAATACCGGCGGCGGTGCTTGGAATAATCTGGAGGACCACATCGACACATTCTTGTGTGCAGACACTCTCTATTCCGTAGTCGGATGCTATTTCAAGAACTTCACCGATAAATATGGCAAGACAGATACCGCCAAGAAGATTGCTGGAAACACTTCTTATCCGACAATGTTCTATTATGTGCTGCTTCGAACCAAAAAAGGCAATACCGGCAAGTCTGTAACTTCATGTTCTGCATCTGAACTTAAATGTGTTGCATTTGTGATGAGACATTCTATGGAAAAAGGACATAGGCCTCAGGCACAGGACATGATGTCCGTATCCGAATTGGAAAAAATAACAGGATTCAAGTATTTTGTCAATGTCCCGAATGCTCCTAAAGATACATTTAATGCATCCGAGTGGAAATAGTGCATCATTGGAACAACTCCGGCGGGACGCGGCCACGCTCCGTTTTCGGAGAGGCTGATTTTCAATGAGTTATAAAACAGGGCGTGGAAACGCAGGCATTTTTTGGCCACGTTTCCACGCCCTCGTTATTATGGTATCTGATTATCAACAAGTTACAAAAACGCCCGTGGCCGCGTCCCGACTGACTTTCCGCGAGGTTCATGACGTGCTTCCATCACCCCGCACTGAACAAGTTGGCAGGAGACAGACACTCAGTTTTTTCACGTTACTAACTGATTATTAAATATTTACAATCATTATTCATAACAAATAACCCTGCCAAGTCCCATGTTTTTTCATGAGACTTGGCATGGGTACTTTTTCGTAATTCACTGATACACTGCCACTTATCCAAATAACATCCTGCCAACTTGTTCAGAAATTCAGCCAGTGGCCGCGCCACACCAAAAATCGAACACGCGGTTATCTCCCGCCGGGCCTGCGGGGAGCTGCCGCAAAGGGCTCTCCTCGGCCCAACGAGGATAACCGCTTACTCCCCTGGCCTGGCACGAGCATATTTCCATAACTGAAAGGCCATGTGGCAGAGAAGCCCCGGCGGGGGTGGCGGCTCTGGAGGCATGGTCGCCCATGACCTTGTGAAGGCAGACCCAACGGACTTAAAATCCGTCGGT
>OQVS01001064.1_pt1 | contig 18986 bp, 14 predicted proteins | sample 1691601 | NCBI WGS metagenome assembly OQVS01 (sample SAMN03418268, study PRJEB22391) | human gut metagenome | biome: human-gut; feature: organic feature; material: feces | host: Homo sapiens | place: Tanzania | collected 2013-01
AGAAGAAGCAAGTGCGACTCAAGTTGATCCTTTGGATTTTGTAGCCAATTCCGGTAGGCGTATGGTCTTGGTCGAAACTCACAGAAGAGAAAATTTGGGTCAGCCTATGGCTCAAATTTGTCGTGCCTTACGTCGTTTAACTGAAAAATTCGATGACATTGAATTGGTATTCAGTGTTCATCCCAATCCTAAAGTGCGTGAAGTTGTTTGTCCAGCTTTGCAAGGTTTGCCTAGAGTTCACCTTTTGGAACCTATGCCTTATACGAATTTGTTGCGCTTAATGCGTTCGGCATACTTAATTATGACCGATTCGGGAGGCATTCAAGAAGAGGCACCTTCCTTAGGTGTGCCCGTAGTCGTATTGAGAGAAACTACCGAGCGTCCAGAAGGTATCGAATCAGGAAATGCCGTTTTAGCGGGTTGTGATGAAGATAAAGTCTTTGCTTTGGCTGCTGACATTTTGGAACACGACGACGTCCACGAGCGTATGGCCAAAACTTCTAGTCCCTATGGTGATGGTTTGGCTTCTAAGCGTATCGCTGAAGCTATTTTGCACAAGTTCTATCCCGATGAATTTGCCGCTCCCGAACCGTTTACTGCTAAATAAAAAGTTCAACAGTAGCCATGGACGAAAATAAGAATCGCTTAAACGATCAAGAACTTTCTGTTGAAGAGCTGGAGGCCATTTTCTCCGGCCCTTCTTTGGCTGATTCTCTCGATTCTGAAGCTGACCAAGAAGAGCTGACCCGTTTAGCTCAAAACATTCTGAATCAAGCGGAACCTCAAAGCGAATCTTTACAAAACTTTCTTGGCTCGGCAAAATCACCACTTACGGTGGCAGAGCCCGAAACTAATCAAGCGGCAACAACAGAAACGAAGGCTCCGAGCAGCACAAGTCTATCCGGTATCCAAAGTAAACAACTTGGAGATTCTTTAAGCTCCCAACTTAATCTAATGGCTTCCGGAGCTTCCGATATTGCTGCTCGTCGCACTTCTAAAAATGAATATGAAGTGAGTACCTTTGCTGCAGCTCCAGAGAAAAAAGCCGAAATACAGGCTGTTTCGCTTGTACAGAAGCAAAATGACGAAGTGGCTGGTCCGGAGCCTGATTCTCCGGAAGCCTTGCGTGAGCGTATAAAAGCTTACCAAGAGCGCCCCAAAGAGAAAAACCTTATGGCTCAGTCTTTGGGGATAGTCTTTTCTTTCGGTTTTACTGTGGCCGCTGTTATTCTAGCTTTTTGGTGGTTGGGACAGCGAGCTGTTGAATATAGTGGTTTAGCTTGGTTGACTTACCCATTTATTATTTTTGGAGTTATATTAGGACTATACTCAGGAGCGTTAGTATTGAAGCCCTTCCTTAAGGGAGCTTTGCCGGTAGTTCCGCTTGCCAAGGACAAAACTCAAGCTACTCAGTCGGTGGCAACAGTCGAGAATAGTGACTCTAAAGCATCGCCTGCTGACGGCAGCAAAGGCCAGAAGTGATAATGGATACTTTATCTGCACTTAATATAAAAGCTTTCCTTGGCGGCTCTGTAATCGGTATTTTGCACTGGATAGCTTGGTATTGGTGGTCAAATAAGTTTTTTCAATCTTTGATTGACAAGGAATTAAATAATTCCTGGGGGAAGATGGACGGCGCATTCCTCAAAACACAGTTCTTTTTACCTTGGCTGGTTGTTATAGGAGGCGTGTATGGAGCCTTTAAGCTCCTTTCATTTCCCGTATTGCCCGTATGCTTGGGCATCGTGACTGCTGTTTCGATTGGGCTTATCTTTGTGGTCCTTTTCATTTTAAGGCAGAAGCAAACCGGATCGCGGCGGGCTAAGGAGGAAAAATAATTATGGGCTGGAGTTGTTTGGGGGGAGTTGCAGCGAGCGCTTTTTTAGCCTCAGCGCCCATTGAGGCTGCTGGATTTGCCAGTCTTGGCAACCAGATTTTAATCGCTTCTACAATTTTAGTAATAGTTGCGGCTCTGATTTTAGCTGTTATAGGACGTCGGCAGCTTGGTGTTGTTTCCACAGGTATGGGAGCTGTATTTGAGCACGTCTACGAATTTGTTAACGATATGGCCTCTTCTTTCATGGGAGAGCGCGGTGAGCGTTATGCTCCTTTTGCCATGTCCATATTTTTATTCGTTCTTTTGTGCAACTGGTCCGGCCTTTTGCCTGTGCCTGCCATGCTTTTTGGCGGAGAAGAAGGGCACTCCCATCTTATTTTTGAGGCTCCCACCGCCTCTTACAATACGACTTTGGCTTTAGCTATTGTCTCCTGTATAGCTTTCACCTATTACGGTCTGAAGCAAAAAATTTGTGGTGATCCTCTTCAAGAACGTCTTGAAGCCGAAAAGATTGCTCAAAAGAAATCTGCTTTGGCAGCTGATAGTGATTCCAAAGAAAAGGCCGCTACTCCTCATTTTGAAGAGGGACGCGGATTGTTTGTGGGCTTTTTTGTTTGGTTGCAACACTATTTAGGGCCTGTGCCAGAATTATGGCAACAGTTCAGCGGAGTAATGCGCTATGTGTTAGTTCCCGCTTTGGCTGTGCTCTTTTGTGGCTTAAATATCATTGAGGAAGTTGCTCGTTTGTTGTCTCTCTCTTTCCGTCTTTATGGAAATATTCACGGAGAACATGAAGTTAAGAGCAATTTGCTCGGAGTCGGTGGAGAATTTTTCCGCTCTATTTTTGCTGCTGATGCCAGTATGGCTGTGAAGTTTAAAGGCGCAATTTTGAGCTTCACCATGTGGGGCGTCTCCCTCTTCGTTACTTGTATCGGCGCTTTGGCCGGTTTTATCCAGGCTTTTGTATTTTGTATCTTGACTTTGTCTTATATCAGCCACTTAGTAGCTGACGAACATTAGGAGTCTAGAAAAAAGGTAAGCTTTTAGAGGCAGCTCGCACTTATACTGTTCTTCAAACAGCGGTACAATGGAGGATGCCGCCGTTTTTTGCGAAAAATGTCGGCGATCGTATTCTTTGGACTGCCAGTTGTGGCTTTGCTGGCACTGGTTAAAAGTGTGCGAAGAAATTTAGGAAATTGTCTCTAAGTTGTTTCGGAGGTAAAAAATGTACTCTAAAGTTGGAAAATTGTTTGGCATTTTGTCTATGCTTGCCATGGGAGTTTTCTGCTCTATGCCCGCTTTGGCTCAGGAAGCTGCTGAGACCGCTGCTGCGGCCGCTGCTACTGGCAATGAATCCTATTTCTTGAGCACCAGCGCTATCTACGCTTTATCCGCTGCTCTCGTTTTGGGCTTAGCCGCTGTAGCTGGTAGCTTCGGTCAGGCCAATGCTGCTGCTAAGGCTGTCGAAGGTGTAGCTCGCAACCCTGAAGCTTCCGGTAAAATTCAGAGCTTGTGCCTTTTGAGCTTGGCCTTCATTGAATCCTTAAGCATTTACGCTTTAGTTATCGCTTTGTTGCTTATCAACAAGTAAGCTTTTTTTTGTTCCCCTTGAAGGTAAGAATTTTCGAATAGATTGTCGCCATTGCGCAAGCAGAAATTGCCATCCTTGTCGGATGATGAGGACTGTCAATAGATTCGAAATTTTGTAGCCTGATCTCGCCAGAAGCCTTCCATACCTTGGGGTATTGAAGATGGAGGCGAGCGTGACGAACCTATTTCGGGAAAATACCGTGGGTCGCACGGGAATCTACGCCTGTGGAGAGAGCGTAAGTCGCTGCAGTTCTTCGGAGCTGCAGTGCCGTTTTCGCAGAAGCAGGAAGCCCCCACCTCTGTATAGGCGGGAGTGCGTTCACTTAGGAGGTGTCGATGGACATAATCCTCGCCTTGTTGAAGAATATGGGCTCTGAGCCACTAATGATAGTAGTTCAGGTGTTCCTTTTCTACGTTTTCCATCTGTTGATGAGTCAGATTCTTTATAAGCCTATGTTGGCAGCTCGTCGCGAGCGCAAAGTGCAAACTGCCGATAAGGTTAGCCAGGCTCAGGAATTGAATGAAACGACGATCAAGGCTAAGACTGAATATGAAGAAAAAGTCCGTCTGGCCAGAAAAAAAGCTCTTGAGCGAGTACAAGCAGCCCAGAAAGAAGCTGAAAATCTTCGTCAGGAGCGCTTGACCAAAGCTAAAGCTGAATCCGAGACTATTATCGAAGAAGCAAAAGCTTCGGTTAAAGAAGAGCGTTGCCGTGCCGAAGCCGAGCTCGATTCGGTTGTGTCCAAGTTGGCTTCGGAAGCTGCTTGGCGCATACTTTCTGGTCTTACTAGCGGTCGCGAGCGCGAGCGTGTCGAAAAATTTGTAAAGGAGAGCGTGAAATGACCAACTCATTTGATTTCTTTGCCGGTCTTTTGAGCTTTTGCATCCTCCTTTACGGCTTAAAATTCGTACTTTACGATACTTTGGCTCAAGTGGCTAAAGATCGTGCCAAATCAGCTCAAGATCGCATATCTGAAGCTGAAGATATTTTGTGCCAGGCTCAAAAACAGGCTGCCGAATGGAATGCTAAGTTGCAAAATCTTCCTATTGAGTTGGAAGAAATTGAAGCCAAAGCTAAGCTTGATGCCGAACAAATAATCAGCGAAGGTCAAGAACATTCCGAAAAAGAGGCTGCTGCCGTTTTATCGAGCGCTCACGATGAAGCTTCTTCTTTGCGCTCTAAAGTGCAAGACGAGCTTCAATCACACATGGCCGATAAAATTACAGAACGTGCCGAATCTATCATTCGCGCTTCTTTAGACGAGTCTGTCTCTCAGAACATAATTGAAAATTTCTTGACAAAGATGAGGGCTGAGCATGCTTGATGAATCATTGGCCAAACGCTACGCCGCTGCCCTTTACGCTTCTGCCAGTGCCAAGAAGCAGCAAAGAGAGCAGCTTAAAGAGCTGCGCATTATTCAAAAAGAGCTGTCCGAACACGCTCAACTGAATCAGTGTCTGGTTTCTCCGGCTGTAGCTCGTCCCATAAAGAAAAAAATTATACAGGCTGTTTTTGCTGATAAAATTTCCGTCCGCGCTTTCAATTTCTTATTCGTGCTCATAGATAAAGGGCGCGAAACTTGCCTTAACGACATTATTGAGTGCTTTAAAAGGCAATTTTGCGAAGAAAATGGCATAGTTGAAGTGACTGTTGAGTCTGCTTCCGAGCTGGATATGCAGCTTTGCATCTTCATTGAAACTCACCTTAACAAAATTACAGGTAAAAAGATTAAGATGCAGACAGTTGTTCGCCCTGAGCTTATCGGCGGTTTGGTCGTGAAATACGGCGGATGCCTCTATGACGGCAGCATAAAGCGCCATCTCGGCAATATTCATAGCCTTATGGCCCCTAAGCGTTCCTAAGGTTCCGCTTTTCACAACTCTTTGGAGGAAAATATGGCAATTCGTTCAGACGAAATATCTGAAATTCTGCGCCAGCAGATAGACGGATACAATCCTGAAGTAGAAGAAACTTCATACGGAACTGTTATCCAAGTAGGCGACAATATCGCTACAGTATATGGCCTTAAAGATGCCCGCGCCGGTGAGTTGTTGCGCTTCCCGAACGGTCTTTACGGTATGATCATGAACCTCGAAGAGGATTGCATCGGCTGTATCGTCATGGGGCCTGACGATGAAATCCGTGAAGGCGACCGCGTAGAGCGTACCGATCGTATTGCTGAGGTTCCAGTTGGTGAATGCATGTTCGGTCGTGTGGTAAACGCCTTAGGACAGCCTATCGACGGTTTGGGGCCCATCGCCTCTACCGAGAAACGCACTATCGAGTTTACCGCTCCTACCGTAATTGAGCGCCGCTCTGTAGGCGAGCCCATGCAAACCGGATTAAAAGCTATCGACGCTTTGGTGCCGGTAGGCCGTGGACAGCGCGAATTGATTATTGGTGACCGTCAGCTGGGTAAGACCGCTATCGCTGTCGACGCTATGATCAACCAAAAAGATTCCGATATTTACTGCATTTACGTAGCTATCGGCCAAAAAGCCAACTCTGTGGCTACTTTGGTGGAAACTTTAAAGCGCGAAGGCGTTATGCATAAGTGCGCTGTGGTAGTGGCTAATGCCAACGAATCCCCTTCATTGCTTTATTTGGCTCCTTATACTGGTTGCGCTATCGGTGAGCACATGATGTATAACGGCAAGCATGTACTGATCATCTATGATGATCTTTCTAAACATGCTAAGGCTTACCGTGAAATATCTTTGCTTTTGCGTCGTCCTCCGGGGCGTGAAGCTTATCCCGGCGACGTCTTCTATTTGCACTCTCGTCTTTTAGAGAGAGCTGCTAAATTATCCGATGAATTAGGTGGCGGCTCCATGACTGCTTTGCCTATTATCGAAACTCAGTTGGGTGACGTTTCTGCCTATATTCCTACAAACGTAATTTCCATTACCGACGGCCAGATTTATCTTAACTCCGATTTGTTCTATTCCGGCACTCGTCCGGCTGTAGATGTAGGTCTTTCGGTATCTCGTGTAGGTGGCGCCGCCCAAATGAAAGCTGTTAAGCAAGTAGCCGGCCCTCTGCGTATGGACTTAGCTCAGTATCATGCTTTGGCAGCCTATGCAAAGCTCAGTGCCGACGAACTTGATGCTGTCAGCCGTGCTCAATTGGCTCGAGGTGACAGGGTTACAGCCGTTCTCAATCAGAGGCAGTATGTGCCTATGAGTGCGGAGTTACAAGTGGCAATCATCTTTGCCGTAACTAAGGGATACCTTGACGATATTGAATTAGTTGATGTTTCTCGCTTCGAAAGTGAATTTTTGAAGTTTATGAAAGCGTCCCATAGAGATATTTTGGATGCTATTAAAGAAACTGGCAAGTTGGAAGATGCTACTTCCGACAAGCTTGTCGAAGCTATCAAAGAGTTCAAACAAGGGTTCACACCTTCGGCTAAGTAGTCGCAGTTAACTTTTTTCAAGGAGAATCATGGCTAGCGACAGAGAATTAAAACAGCGTATTCGCTCCGTCAAAAGCATCGGTCAGATTACCAATGCCATGAAGATGGTAGCCAGTTCGCAGATTCGCAAAGTTGAATCTCAGGCTATCGAGGGCCGTCCTTACGCCGATAAGTTGCGAGAGGTCATAGGTGAACTTTCGCAACAAATTCAAGATTCTAAGCATCCCTTGTTAGAGAGTCGTGAAGTTAAAAATATAGGCGTAATAGTTGTCGGCGCCGATAATGGTCTGTGCGGCGGCTATAATTCCAGCCTGAATAAAATTGCGCTCAAGACGCTCGGCGAGCTTCCCTTTCGCCCGGCCAAGCTTATTTGCTTAGGTAGTAAGGCAGCTCGCGGTGTGGTCAGAGGCGGCTACGAGCCGGACAAAACCTATTTAAAGTGGGAAGCCGGTCTTGACTTGGCTGCCGAGTTATCAGAAATGGTAACTAAGTGGTTTTTAGATGGCGAGGTAGATGAAGTTTGGGGAGTCTATACCAAAGCGGTAAGCACTTTGGTATGTGAACCCACCAAGCAACTCCTTCTGCCTATGGCCGCTCTCAACTCTCAAGAAAAGGGCAGCGAAAAAAAAGGCTCTGGTAAGAAAGCCGATTCTAGCGCAACTGAAACTAAGCAAAATTCTGGTTTCGCAGATTATACTTTCGAGCCTGATTGCCATTCGGCTTTAGAGAAAGTCGTCCCCATGTATCTGCGGGCTATCGTTTCTCAAATGCTTTTTGAATCTAAAACTTCCGAATTCGGTTCACGCTTGAGGGCTATGACTAACGCTACGGAAAATGCCGATAAGTTGGCTTCAGAGCTCACCTTGAAGTATTACCGTGTACGTCAGAATAATATTACTACCGAGATTATTGAGATCTCTAGCGGTGCTGAAGCGCTTAATAGTTAGTAGACTTTTTGGGCAGCATCGCGGTGGCTGAAGGCCGCCTTTGTAGGAGGAAAATATGGCACGTGGCAAGATTGTTCAGGTTGTAGGGTCTGTGGTAGACCTTGAGTTCCCTGCTGGCGAACTCCCTGAATTATATAACGCTGTACGTATTGAGCGTGAAGAATTCCGCGGACTTCGAGGCGAAGAACTTAAAAAATTGCCCGAGTCTCAGCGTGTTTTAGTCTTAGAAGTTATGGGCGAAAGTGGCAATAACCGTGTACGCGCTTTGGCCTTAGGTACTACCGACGGTTTGCGTCGAGGCATGGAATGCGAAGATACAGGAGCTCCTATTACAGTTCCTGTAGGTCGCGCTACCTTGGGCCGCATGTTCAACGTTTTGGGTCAGCCTATCGACTCCAAACCAGACGCCCAGACCGATACCCACTATTCTATTCACCGTTCCGCTCCGCCCTTAGCTGAGCAAATGCCTACTACCGAAGTTATGGAAACCGGTATTAAGGTAATCGACCTTTTAGAGCCTTATGCTCGAGGAGGAAAGACCGGTTTATTCGGCGGCGCTGGTGTAGGTAAAACCGTACTTATTCAAGAGTTAATTCACAACGTAGCTAAGGGTCACGGTGGTTTCTCTGTATTCGCCGGTGTAGGTGAAAGAACTCGTGAAGGTAACGACCTCTATCGCGAGATGGAAGCTTCTGGAGTGCTGAAAAATACCACCATGGTCTTTGGCCAAATGGATGAGCCTCCGGGTGTACGTTTCCGTGTAGGTTTTACTGGTGTTACTATGGCCGAATACTTCCGTGATGTGGAAGGCCAGGACGTGTTGCTCTTTATCGACAACATCTTCCGTTTTGTGTTGGCTGGCTCTGAGGTGTCCGCTTTGTTGGGCCGTATGCCCAGTGCTGTAGGTTATCAACCTACCCTTTCTACTGAAATGGGTCAGTTACAAGAGCGTATCACTACTACTAAAAAAGGATCTATTACATCAGTACAGGCTATTTACGTCCCTGCTGACGACATTACCGACCCCGCTGTAGCTACTTCCTTTACCCATTTAGATGCTACTACAGTGCTTTCTCGTGACATTGTGGCTCAAGGTATTTATCCTGCTGTAGATCCGTTGGCTTCTACTTCTCGTTTGCTTGATCCGCGTTTTGTTGGCGACGAGCATTATCAGACCGCCCGTAAAGTACAAGAAATTTTGCAACGCTATAAGAGTTTGCAAGATATTATTGCTATTCTTGGTGTGGAAGAGCTTTCCGAAGAAGATCGCACTATCGTATTCAGGGCTCGCCGCATTCAGCGCTTCCTCTCTCAGCCCAACTTTGTAGCCGAAGCTTTCACCGGACGTAAAGGTGTATATGTCAAGATTGCTGATACCGTTCGCTCCTTCAAAGAGCTGGTGGCTGGCCATTTGGATCATATCCCCGAGCAAGCCTTCTATATGAAGGGCGATATCGACTCTGTGCTGGCTGAAGCTGAAAGAATGAGTGCCGAAGTAGGTCTTAAATAAGATCTTTTTTGGCGGGAGGCCATTATGAGCGATTTGTTATTTCATTTAGAAATTGTTACCCCGAGCAATCGTGTTTTTAGCGGAGAAGTGAGTCAAGTTTCTCTGGCTGGCGTTAAGGGGCAAATGTGTATTTTGGCTAATCACGCGCCCCTTTTGGCTCTCCTTCAACCGGGTCTTATCGTCTTTAAGGCAGATGGTAACGAGCAAATGTTGGCGGCAACCGGCGGTTTCGTGCAAGTTCAAAACAACAATGTCAGTGTTTTAGTCGATAGAGCTTGGAGAGAAGAAGACTTGCCTGACGATCTGAGTATGGATGAAAAGCCTACCGATCTGGACAAGAGATATGAAGCTGAGTTGCTTTATGCGGCCAAAGTTAAGTTGAAAGCGAGTGTTTAAATTATGGCCAGCAGACTGGTTATTAAGGGAGGAAGGCCCTTAGTCGGATCTTTGGAGGCCAGCGGAGCTAAAAATGCCTGCTTGCCCATTATGGCTGCTTCCATTTTAGCTCAAGGTGTAGTTGAGTTGGAGCGAGTTCCTAATATCTCAGATGTTAGGGTTATGGCCGATATTTTGCGTGAAATTGGCGTAAAAGTAGATTTCGATGCTGCTCTCGGTCGTATGTATCTTGACTCTTCACATTTGAAAACTACTCGCGCTCCCGAAGAATTGGTGCGCAAAATGAACGCTTCTTTCGATGTGATGGGGCCTCTGTTGGCTCGTTGCGGAGAAGGCGAAGTTAGTATGCCTGGTGGATGCCGTTTGGGCCCTCGGCCTGTCAACTTCCACATTGAAGCATTTAAAAAGTTGGGTGCTGAGGTGACAGTCGAAGGCGGCTTTGTTAAAGCTAAGGCCAAAGGATTGAAGGGAGCTCATATCCTTTTCCAATCTGTCAGTGTCGGAGCTACCAAAAATGCCATGATGGCCGCCACTATGGCCGAAGGTACTACCATTTTGGAAGGTTGCGCCAGAGAGCCGGAAATATCCGACTTAGCTGAATTCCTTATCAAAATGGGAGCCAAAATCAGCGGTATCGGTACTCAGACTTTGCAAATTGAGGGCGTTAAGAAGTTGCATGGTGCCAAACATTCTATTATCGCCGACCGTATCGAAGGTTGCACCTATCTTTTAGGTGCTGTTATTACCGGTGGCGATGTCACGATAGAAAAGTTTGATGCCGAGTATAGCGGCGCTCTTTTGGCTCAATTGGAAAAAGCTGGTCAGGAAGTTATTGTTGGCGATCATTTTGTACGCGTAAAAGGACGTCGTCCTATTTTACCTTTGGAAATAGCCACCGCTCCCTATCCTGGTTTTCCTACCGATTTGCATCCGCAAATAGTGGCTGCTCTCACTTTGGCTACAGGCGTGAGCGCTCTGTCCGAAACTATTTTTGACAGCCGCTTCATGTATGTTATGGAGTTGGTACGTTTAGGCGCCGATCTTCTAGCTTCTGGCAAGCATGTACGTATTCGCGGCGTCAAAAAATTAGTTGGTGCTCCCGTAGATGCTCCCGATATCAGAGCCGGCGGTGCTTTGGTTTTGGCTGGTTTAGCGGCTGAAGGTGAGACTATTATACGTGGCGTCAAATATATCGATCGCGGCTATCAGCATCTTGAACAAAAGCTTACCGCTTTGGGAGCTCAAATAGAAAGGGTTGAAGGACCATTGCCGCAAGTACCGCAAGTATCGTAAAGCCAACACTTTTAGATATGGTGGCACTTAGGGTACGTCCATCTAATTTTCTTCTCTTAATTTAATTTTTATATCGCAGGGGCTCGTCGGCTTTGTTTTTTTTGCACGTTAATTTGGATTTTGGTAGCGCTAATTTACGCTTAAGTATTGACGGCAAAGTTATTGTCGACGAGCCTTCTTTAGTTGCTGTAGATTGCAACTCCGGTCACATAAAAGCGGTTGGCCGCGCCGCTTTGGAATTAGCAGACAAACCTCTTGCGGCTTTATCTAGCGTCTATCCCATCAAGCGCGGCCGCATACGCGATTTTTCTTTAGCTGAAGCTTTATTGCGCTTTCACTTGCGCAAACTTTCCAAAACGCGCCGTATAAAAGCTCGCGTAACTTTGCCTGCTTCGGTTGGCAGTGTGGATAAAATTTGTTGGCAGCAGCTTTTCGATTGTATAGGAGCTGTCTCTTGCAATTTTGTACCTTCACCTTTAGCTGCTGCGTTAGGAGCGGGTGCTGATATGGACTTGCCCGGTGGTATTTTGCTTGTCGATATTGGTGATGGCAAGACGGAAGTTTCGGTACTTAGTGCCAATGAAATTATCGTTTCTGCTACAGCCAATGTGGGCAGTGGCGATTTTTCGTCGGAAATAGCTCGAGTTCTACGCCGCCAATACAATATTTCCGTCTCCGAAAGTGTGGTAGAGACGTTAAAGAAGAGCCTCGCTTCGGCTATACCTTTGGAAGTTCCCAAAGAAATGAAAATTAACGGCTTCGATTTGGTAAGCGGTTTGCCTTGCGAGCGTTTGGTCTCTTCTTCTGTTATCAATTCTTGCTTAGCTCGGCCCTTAAATGACATAGTTCGGGCTATCCAAGATGTTATGTTGGAGACTCCCTGTGAGCTTTCTGCTGATTTGGTTGACAGCGGCATTCTCTTAGTTGGCGGCGGAGCGCAAACTGCTGGAATAGATAAATTCTTGCAAGATTATTTTTCCATTCCGGTAAAGTTAGCTGATAATCCTCAGTATTGTTCTGTTCTAGGATGTAGTGCGGTCGAAGTGGCACAAATAGAAAAAGTCAAAACCGGGGGTTAAACCTTGACTAAGCTTTCTCTAACAAGCCGTGTATTAAAAGTTGGGGGCGCGGTTGCGGCTGCTTTAGCCGCTTTTTTGCTGTGCCTGGTAGTCTTTTTTTATTTGTGTCTTTCCCAATCGGCTAATTCTTTGGCTCAGTATGGTCTTGATATTCTCAATGACAGTTTTACCGGACAAGTCAAACTGGAAAGAGCCGAATTTAGCAGAAAGTCTTTAGTTTTGGAGGGACTTTCTTTAAAATCAGACGACGGAGAACCTCTGGCCGATTTGGAAAGGGCAGAACTTGATTTCCATTGGCTTAGAGGATTAGGCCGTCTGGATTACATGGCCGTTTTGGGCGACTTACGATTGCACAATTTGAGTTTAGCTCCAGAAATAGATAAAAATGGCCATTTTAATTTTGCTCAGTTAAAGTCCACCAAGCCCAAAAAAGATAAAGAGCGTTGGCCCTGGGAGCAATATTTCTGCCGCTATGAGGGAACCATCTGCTTAGACAACGGCTCGGCTTTTTTCCGAGATTGGAGCCGAGGTGATTTTTGTGCTCAACTAGATAAATTAAATCTTCGCATTATTGCTCGACCTAATCACAAAGCAGAGTTTCTTGTCAGTCTTGTTCCTCTTCAAAAAGCCAATTCTTGGGCGCCGGAAAATGGTAAAGTCGAGTTGACAGGTAAAATCCGTCTGGACATGGCTCCAGATTTCGACGCCACTCTCAACTTAACTAATATAGATTTGTCACGCTGGAGCGAGTATTATCGCTTACCTCAAACTGTTCGCCTATTGGGGGCACAACTTAATAGCAAAATTTGGGCCAATTGCCAGGCTTCCACTTGGAATCAAACTTTGGAAAAGCTCAACTACGGAGGCTATGTAAAGCTAAATCACGGCTCTCTGATGGTTGCGCATTGCCAAGAGCCTATTGACAATATTACTTTGGAGGCCGATCTTATTTCTGGCTTGGCTTCCATAAAAAGTTTGAAGGCGAAATTTGCCGATGCTTTGCTCGCTGCTGGTGGAAAAGTTTATATTTGGAGCCCTTCAGGCCAGATAAAAGATTGGCAAGGGCGAGTTAAATTAGACGCTACCGTCCCCGAATTGCAATTGCGTAAGCTAAGCAAAGCTTTGGGATTAAAATTTCCCATAAGTGGCAAGATTAGCACTGAATTAAATGTAGACGGAACTTTGCGCAATCCCGAAGCTAAGGGAAATATAAAATCGGCAAAATTGACTTACGCCGATCAAGAAATACGTCAGCTTAGCATAGATATAAGTTGGAAAGATAAACTTCTTACTATCGAAAGTTTGAAAGCTCAGGCAGCTAAGGGAAATATTCAAGGTCACGGTTATGCCCTTTTTGAAGGAGCCAAGCCGCAATTAGTTTTTAATCTTGATGGTCAAGGACTTTCTTTACAAGGCATTAGTCCGGTTGGCGGCCATATCGATCAGTTTAAATTATCGATGGTCGGTACTGCCGACTCGCCCTTTGTTTACGGTGAAGGCTCTGGAGTAGGTGGCTTCTCTGGCGCTGCTTCTATGTTAGAGTCGGCTTCAGCCCAATTCATGATGTTGGGAGATACTGTAAGCCTAAATAATGTCAGAGCTTATACGAATTTAGGACAAGCTAGCGTACCTTATGCCAGCTATAATTACAAACGCCCTTATTTGTATGCTTCTGTGCAAACTGACAATTTGTCTTTGCCCTCTATAAATGTGCCCTCCATAGGCTCAGTTAATGGCACTGTCAGCGGTAGCGCTCAGGTTATGGGCGTGCCCACCGACTTAAACAGTTTGAGCGTTTGTGCCTACAGTCAATCTACCAATTTAAATTTAGGCTCCTTACAAATAAACAACTTGCACGGAGCAATTGGCTTAGATCGCCTAAATGTTTACCTTCCCCAAATGAATGGACAGGCTGCCGGAGGTAGTATCTCTGCTAGCGGTTGGATCGGTTTAAAAGGTGGCACTTCCAGTGTAAGTATGCTGGCCAGAGACGTAAATATTGCTCCCTTCGCTGACATTGTCAAATATGATATTCCTTTGAAGCTTAATGGGGTAGGGGACATGGGAGCCAGTTGGTTTGCTAATGGAGCCGATCGCAACAATTGGATAAGCCTTTACGTCGAAGGGCAGACCGGCCCCCAAGCTTCACCACAAGAGGTGGCGGCCCACACAACGACTGTGGCTGCTGCCGAGGCTGCGGAAAATACTGCCGTTGAAAATACTATTTCGTGTTACGATTCCAACCAAGTTGGTTTAGAAATTAGCCCAGCGCCTACGCCTGTACCATTTGCCAATGCCAACCAGGCTAATACACTTTTAGCTTCTTCGGCCGGTGTGGCTGCAGAAAAAATTGATGATTTAAATTTATCAATTAAAGCCAACGAAGCCGATTCTCAAGCAGCTATGCAAAAATTGGGGTTGGCTTACACTGTAGCTCCCGGGTTCAGTCCCTTCGAAGAGCCCAATACTTATGCCGCTGCTGCGCAAGGCTTCGTGGGCCAACAAGGACTTGGTTTTGTTGGCTGGGCTAAAGATTTGGCTTTAGATGGCCGCCACCTCACTCAAGATTTGGCACTGGAAGGGCGTTTGACTGGCCGTTTTGGGGCTTGGGGGCAGCCTAAAGATTTGGCCTTTAGTTATTTTACAGCTATAAGCGGTTCACCGGTCAAATTTGTCGATCAGCACACTTTATGGCTAGCCGGTCGCGGAGCTTTGAAGAACGGCTGTTTGAGTTTGCATGACAATATTTTGGCATGGAATTATTGGCCCCGTTCCGGTTGGGAAGCCATTCCTCATTTAGAAGGCAGCGCCTACGCTTTCTTGGGGCCAGATATGGCTCGCCCGTTGCAACAAAACGGCTTGCTTTATTCCTGGTTGCCTAAAATAGGTTTGGTAAAAATAGAAGGCGATATTATGTTAGGGGCTCCTCTCAGCTACCAACTGGCCGCCGAAGCTACAGATATAGATATCGCTTGGTTGCACGAACAAAATTGGCTAGCCCAGGTAGCCGATTTGTTAGATAAAGCTAATATTACCGGCGGCCAAGCTAAGCTTTATGCCAAAATTGGCTCCGAGCACGGAGCTCCGAAAATTTTACCCGGAACTTGGGCCCATATCCCTTGGTTTACTGCAGGAAGTGCCGATAATAGTCGCATTTTCTCCGGAGCAGCTTCTTTGTCTTCGGAAGTAGCTTTGGAAGACAAAGCTAAGGGCAAAGCTACCATGGGAGCTATTAATTTTGAGCGCCTTTTAGTGTCATCTTTACCTAGAGACGAGCGCCTCTTTCAATCCAACGGCCATTTGGCAAATTATGATTCCGAAGCGGTGCCTTCAGGTTTGTTGCAAGCTAAAGGACGCATCAATGGTGGTCAAGCAACTTTAAATGTTAAGGCTAACGACTGGGATAGTGACCACGTTATGGCTTTGTTGCCTAGTTTGGAGGGACAAGGGCAAAGACTTAGCGGTTGGCTAGGTACAGATGAACTCGATATCTCTTTTGATGCTAAACGTGGTCTTTTGGATACTTTATCTATGGAAGGCTCCATGTATTTCCATGATGGCCATTTGCTCTTAGCTGATAGCTTGATCCCTATTGATAGACTTTCCGCCCAAGTCAGCAGGGACAGCAACAAGTTAATTTTTTCAGATTTGAATTTACTTTCCGGCAATTTCCTAGTTCAGGGATTTGGCTGGCGCAGCTCTTCAGGCCGTTTAGAGACAAAGCTTTACGCCAAAGATATTGCTTTGGATTCTCTCTCTTACTTCGATCCTGCTCTTTCAGATTTACATGGTAGTGCTGATTTGGCTTTATGTGTTGAATCCGATGATCCATCCTTCAAAGCTGTACAAGCAATTTTTGCTATGGAAGGTAAGGATGTTACTTGGGGATCAGTTCCCGTAAGTCTTTACTTCCCTGATTTTAGAATGGGCACAGTTAAGAGTGGAGAAAATGGCCAGTTGTATACGGCCAAGGGATTGGGCGTAACGGCCGACTATAGAGACGGGCGCATTTATGTAAACATCCCTTCTGAAGCAGTTAAATTTAGCGCATACAGATTTTTTGAGAAAGCTTTACTCCCTAAAGAAGTAGCTGATCGCTTGACAGAGCCTGAAGATGAAAATCAAAAGGGATTCCGTCCTCATCCAGCTTTAGACAATGAAGGAAATATTATTGGCGCTCGTTTAGACAAAGAGCCTGTATCATTTGCTGTATCTGGCGATTTCAATTTTTCTCCGTCCTTAAGTTCCGAAGGAGGAAATTGGTTCTTGGGTCCTGATGGCCCTGATTTTGGCAATGATAAACAGCCATTGACTTTCAGCTTGCAGAATTTCCAAGGCAATATGGCTAGAGCTGCTTTAGGTTTGCCCATGAGCCAACGCCGCTTTAGTTTTAGCGGAGAGTTGGGATTAAAGGGCCAGTGGTATCGAGGCCATTTGGCTGAAGCTCCAGCTGGTTCTTTGTGCTACAACTTTGACATCTCTCAATTGGCCTTTGGCAGCGTTACCGTCGATGAAACGGAAAATATTGAGAAAAACGAAGAAAAGCAAGAAGAAACTGAAAAAAGGCAGCCCCGTCGTGTTCTGTGGCGCGGACTTACTCTTAAGCAGAACTTAAAAGGAGCTTACAGTAGGGAAGAAAAGGCCGGCCGTTTTATTATAGAGCCTTTTGAATTTGTGCCGGAGAGACATACTTTTGGCCCAGAGGGCAAAGACGACGAAGAGGCTGCTTCCGGTAGTGTCAGCGGCAGTGCCAATCTGGCTCTGACTCGTTTGCCTTGGCGTTCGTCAACTGGTGCATCTTCTGACAATAAAAATAAGGCTGACTCCAACAATAGAAGTACTTCTTCTATAGATGCCAATGAGCTTCACTTAAATATAAGTCAAGTGCCTATTTCTGAGCTAGGATCTTTCCTTTTCCCTAGCTTAAATAGCGGTTTTGTAGAAAATTTTGTTTTGAATGCTTCCGGCCCCATTTACTCGCCTGTTTTTAACATGTTATTTAATGTTACTAATGGCAAAGCTGGCAATTTAGACTTAGCTTCCATTACTGGCGCTGTTAGTGGCCGTCGCGATCCGCAAAGCAAAGTCTACCAAGTAAAACTTGGTACTTCCGAAAATACTTTCAGAAATGAGCGAATTAAAGATATAGTCAGCCAAGGTTTACAAGAACTGGGCCAATCTGAAGATTATGCCGACGGTATCAAAGTTTACTTTGGTAAAGAAAAGAAAAACGATCGTGTTTTTAGCATTTCCGGTACTTTGCCTTATGAAGTTACCAGAGTAAGACCCAAAAACAATGGATCTTTGGTACCTTTCTGGGAAGGAACCAGCGTATCTTTAGATGGCGATATTGATATTGATGCCGATCTTAAAGATAAAGATTTAGGCTTGCTTTCGAGTGTCGTAGCGAACGCCGTAATACAGAAGCCGTAAAGTGGTATAGAAAAGCTGGTATGATTTCCGGCTTGAATATTGAAGCCAATTTTAGCGAAATTCTCGATTCTGAATTAAAGACCAAGTATATCGAGCAGAAAAAACGCAATTACATAGCAGAACATGGTTTCGGAGCTATTTTAGCCGAGCATCTTAGCCGAAAAGCTCAAGAAAATGGTCAAGTACAAAACTCCGAAACTGCGCCTAAAACTACCGATCAAAAAGAAAAGCAGAGTGCAAGTAAGGGGAGTTTTGAGCCTCTCGATTTTAGTGATGCTCGCTTTAATCGCATTGAGTTGCGTAAATTTACTGGCATGCTTGGAGACAAACCTTTTGTAGTGCAGGGACGAGCCGATATGGATGGTTTTACTCCTATGGATGTGGATCTATCTTTGAGCGGTGAACAACTTCCTTTGCGTTGGGGTAGTCTTTTTGAAGGCAGAGCTGATGTAGACTTGCACTTAAGTAAAGCTGAAGTAAGCGGTCAGGAATTGGCTTCATGGAAAGAGAATTTGCGCACTAGAGCCGCAGCTCGTCCTAAACTTGGCTTATCTTCTGCATCTTCAAAGGCCCAAGTAGTGCCTATTCCCAAAATGTATTACCTTTCTGGCAAGATCTCTGTACCCAGAGGTGATGTTAGCGTTGATGTCAGTACGCTAACTAGCACTTCTGGAGCCAGTTTCGATTGGAGTAAACTTCCAGTTGACTATCGCATTGATGTAAATATTGGCGAAGATGTGTGGATGCATGCCTTGGGATGCCGCATTAGAGCTGCTGGAGAGTTGGCTGTTGTGCCCGATAAAGCTACTGGCAAACCGGTTATCGATGGCGAAGTAGACTTGTCTCGCGGCCTTTTGGCTATTCCTTTATATGATTTAAAATTTAAAGTACGTAGCGGTAAAGCTGTCTTTAATCACAGTCAAATGCCTGAATTGCGAGACGTGACAGCCGATGCCCAAGTAGACGACTACGAAGTTACGGCTTTTGTGAGTGGCGCTTATCCTAATATAAAAGTGGAATTCGTTTCCAATCCACCTTTGGCCGAAAAAGAAATCCAAAATTTATTGGCTTTAGGTGGATTTGCCAAATATACTCCTTCCAACTCTGGAGCTCAGATGGTTCACGCTCCGGGAAATACTACTGGAAGTCAGGCTGTAAGTACCGATTTGAATCTGAGTACGTCTGGTATTTCTATGCTTTCGAAGATTCTCTCTTCACCTTTGACTCAAGAAATCAGCCGTATGCTGTTTTTGTCCGACTTCTCGGTAGATATAACCTCTCCACATGGTTATTCTTTCAAAATAGCTAAATCAATTGACTCAAAAGATCGTTTCTTATTTACTTTAACGCGCAGCTTGAATACTCAAACAGGCCAAGACGAAAGTGTTTATGGTATAGAATGGCGCTTTAAAAACAATATGCTTTTCCGTCTAGGCTTCGATCAAGACGGAGAAGTTCGTCCTTGGTTCCAAGGTTTTTGGGAAT
>OQVS01001065.1_pt1 | contig 18983 bp, 20 predicted proteins | sample 1691601 | NCBI WGS metagenome assembly OQVS01 (sample SAMN03418268, study PRJEB22391) | human gut metagenome | biome: human-gut; feature: organic feature; material: feces | host: Homo sapiens | place: Tanzania | collected 2013-01
GTCGGCTTTCTGCTGCTGCTCTTCAGCCTTTTTTGCAGATTCATCGGCTTTCTGTCTTGCTGTTTCCCTTTCCCTGATGTCCTGCATCGATTGCGATCTTTATACGTTTCTCCTGCTGATCTGACTCTTCCTGGTCGGCCGTTGCTTCATTCTTTGTTTGTGTTGTCTTTTGCTTGATGATCTCTGTTCTTTTTATTGTATTACTTATTAGGAATGCAGTTACTATTACTAGTCCTATTACAATTACTACCATTATTTTTTTTACTGTGTCAAAGATTTTTACTAATTCTTCAACCATTCCTTCACCATATTTAACTTGACTTACACCAGACAAATCTTTTATTTGTTTAGCAGTTGTACCTATTTTTTCAGTGTCTTTTACTTTTACTAAGTATTCATCTAGTAATGGATTTGTGTTTTCATCATATTCACTTAGTATTGTACCTAAACCTTCACTATCTTTACTCATGTCTTTTCTAATTGCTTCTTTTGACATAAATGTAACACTCTCTATGTTAGATAATAAATTTATTTTTGTATCTAATGCGTTTCTATCTTCTTCTGTTGCATCTTTTTTTATGTATACAACTATTGTTACATCTTTTTCTATATCATCTGTGAATTTATTAACATTTTCACTTAGTAAAATGGCTACTGCGACTAGTATTAGTGTTATTGTTATACAAGAGATACTAGCTACACTTAAGGAGAAGTTTCTAAATACACTTTTTATTGAATCTTTTAGGTTGTTATTTAGTATTCTTAAGTATTTCATTTACTATAACCTCCTTTTTCTCTATCACCCACTAGCATTCCTTTTTCTAGTTGTATTACTCTTTTCTTGTAATGGTCTACTATATCTTTATCATGAGTTGCCATTATTACTGTTGTTCCTTCTTCATTTATTTTATTTATTATTTCCATTATTTCCATAGAAGTTGATGGATCAAGGTTTCCGGTTGGCTCGTCACATATTAGTATTTTGGGACTATTTACTATGGCACGCGCTATTGAAACACGTTGTTGTTCTCCACCTGATAATTGATCTGGGTAACTTCTAAATTTTTCTTTAAGTCCTACTTTTTCTATTGCATTCATTACTTTTTTTCTTACTTCTTTTTCTGGTAAACCATATATTTCAAGTGCAAAAGCAACATTTTCAAATACTGTTAATGTTGGTAATAGTTTATAGTCTTGGAATACTATTCCTAATTTTCTTCTTATTTTGTATACTTTTCTATTTTTTAGTTTAGAAACATTTACTCCACCTACATATACTTCTCCACGAGATGGTTTTTCTTGTCTGTATAGTAATTTTATTAGTGTACTTTTTCCTGATGCTGTTGATCCTATTACAAAGACAAAGTCTCCTTTAGGAATTGATACTGTTACATCACTTAATGCAGTTACACCATTTTTGTATTGTTTATATACGTTTTTTATTTCTATTAAATTCATTACTTCCTCCTAATTAATTATAGCATTATATTCGTAAATCATGAAGTGGTAGTTTATACCTATTTGTGCCTCCATATACTTCATATGAATCCATTACTGTTATAAATGCATCATTATCTATTTGTATTATTTGTGACTTAAGTAATAGATATTTTTCAGTTGGTACTACACACATTAGTATTGTGTTTTTTTGTTTTTTAAATCCACTTGTTACTTTTATTTCACTTACTCCACTTTCTATTTCTTCTATAATGTATTTTGTTATTTCTTCTATTTTATCTGTATTAATGAATAATATTTTTGAGTCACTTATTCCTGTTAGGAATGTGTCTATTATTTTGCTTTCTATATATCTTATAATTAGTGATATTAAAAGTGCTTCTATTCCAAAGATGAATGTTCCAATTACTAAAACTAAACCATTTACTATAAAAAGTGATGTTCCTAAAGTTAAACCAAATTTTTTATTAAATATGACTCCTATTATATCTAATCCACCAAGGCTACAACCTGATAAGTATACCATTGTGCATCCAACTCCAAAAAGGACTCCTACTGTAATAACATTTAAGAAGACACTACTTAAGTTAATTGTTATATTCATGCATTCAGTTAGGTACATAATTAAGGTATATACTACTGCACCTATTATTGATGGGATTGTGTCTTTTAGTCCCAAACAAATTATTCCTGTTGTTACGAGTAATAAATTTCCTACAAGTAATACATATGAGGTTTTTATTTCAAATAAGTGATCAAATATTATACCAACACCACTTAAACCACCAGGAACTATTTTGTTAGGAACACAAAAGATATTGAATGTTAATGCAATTAGTAAACATCCTAGTATTAAAAGCATTCCATTTATTAATGTTTTTTTATTTAGTTTTCCCATAATTATTTATCCTTTTCTTGTATAATTATATCACAACATAAAATCTTTTTCTATATTTTGGTTTTATTTTATATATTAGGGTGTAAATTTTGGTACAAAAAAAGTAAGTTTAATTCTTACTCAATGTTATATTTTTAATGTTTCTGTCTGTGAACCAGTATCTATTTAATATAAAATTAACTCATCATTATTATATTTATATACGAGTAGCCAATCTGGTTCAATGTGACATTCTCTACAATTATTAAAATATTTATTATTAATAAGTGCATGATCTCTATATTTTTTTTGGTAATTTTTCTCCACTAATTAATATATTCAACACGGTTTCAAGTTTAGTTTTATCCTTACCTTGTTTTATTATTTTCTTATATTGTTTTTTAAAATTCGTTGTATAAGAAATAATGTATTTTTCTTTTGTATTAATATTACCCATTAATTATCCAAATCTTTCATTAAACTTGAAACATCTTTAAATTTTTTGTATTCTATTTCATGATTTTCCATTTTTCTTAATTCTTCTTTAGTTTCATTTAACTCTTTTTCATTATCTAATTTTAAATCGAATGGAATACCATTTTCTTTGATAGATTTTTTTAAGAACATATTTATAGCAGTACTCATGTTTAATCCAAGTTTTTCAAATAATATATTTGCCTCTTTTTTTACATTAGTTGGTACATTAACATTTATTACACTTGTTAAATTAGACATTATAATCCCTTCCCTTTCATTTATATTCTATCATTATTGTATGATATTGTCAATTTGTTTCTTTATATTATGTGTTTATTTCTTTATATTATGTATATTAATTTTGTACAGCGTACTGGACAATTTTTACATTTTTAACAATTTTGTCCATTATACTGGATGCTTTTTATAATAAAAACCTACTTATGGTAGGTTTCGTTATTCATTATTTTAAATACTCTATAGATTTGTTCTAAAAGTATTAGTCTAAATAAACCATGTGGATATGTTAATTTTGAAAAAGAGATTAGTTCGTTTGAGATAGACTTTATTTCATTATCTAACCCATCACTTCCACCTATTATGATGGTAATATTTGACTGTCCACTTGTAAGTAGGTTATCTACTTTGTCTTTTAGTTCAATTGTGGAATATTCTTTTCCTTCTATACACATACTTATTATGTAATCACTTTTGTTTAAGTGAGAAAGTATTAGTTTCTTTTCATCTATTATGTTACTATCTTTTAATTCTATTAAATCTACTTTATGATATTTAGTTAATCTTTTCATATAATCATTAATAGCGTCTGTTAAATATTTTTCTTTTATTTTCCCTATACATATTATTTTTATCATATATTTACCTCAGTTAAAGTATCTTGTCTTGCACATTCTATAGAATCAAAAATTATTCCATTTTCTTCTAATACTTTTTTGTTAGTTGATAGTGCTAGGTCAGTAGTGTTGTTTGATTCAGATAAATGGGCTAAAACTACTTTTTTTGTATTTGGTCCGATTAGTCTACTTAAGTAGCCAGCACATAACTCATTTGATAAGTGACCCTTATCACTAAGTATCCTTCTTTGTAAATATTCTGGATAAGGTCCTTTTATAAGCATTTCTGTATCATGATTACTTTCTAATATATAGTAATTTTTGTTTTTCAGATATACAAAGTTTCTTTGATTGATGTAACCTGTATCTGTTATATATACTAGGCTATCATCACCTTTTTCTATTAGGTAACCATTAATAGTAAGAGCATCATGGCTTAGTGGAATTGGCTTGATTAATGTTCCATAGTAGATCATTTCATCAGTTAAGTATTCTACCTTTTCATACTTTTTTTCTAAACAAAAATTTTCTACTTCTGGAGTTATAAATAGAGTTGGTTTTACTTTGTTAAGAAACACTTTTAAACCATATGTATGGTCTGTATGGTCATGTGTTATTAAAAGTGCATCTATTTCGTGTGGGTCTACATTAATTAAAGATAATTTTTCTTTAATTTGTTTATAGGAAAACCCTACATCTATTAAGATTTTTTTATCTCCTAAATCTATAAATGTAGAGTTTCCTTTTGAGCCACTACCTAGTACCACAATACGCATTTGAATACATTATGCATGGGTCAGTATATGTTCCTTCGTAAATAAGTCTAAAGTCTAAGTGTGTACCTGTACTTCTTCCTGTTGAACCCATATATGCAATTACTTCTCCTTTGCTTACTGCATATCCAACTCTTAATCCATCTGCGAATCCACTTAAGTGCATGTATAGTGTTTTATAACCTTTTCCATGGTCTATGTATACATAGTTACCCATATCACTTGCTCTACCCATTTTCCATACTGTACCTGTTTGTGCAGCATATATTGGTGAACCATGTCCAGTACCAGATATATCTAATGCCGGATGGTATGAACGTGAACCATCAATTGGGTCTGTACGCCAACCAAAATATGAAGTCATTACACATGGAGTTAGTGTAGGCCAAGCCCAGTCTCCTGTATCTCCAAAATAGTTAGCAGATAATCCACCTTTTACTACTACTTCATTTACTACTGGAGTTATTACTTCTGAATTAATAGGTATTACTTGTGTAATTGTACCATTAATAGTTTCAGTATAGTATTCAACTCTACTTACTCCATTTTGCCCTTGTTGTTCAGTATAAGTTGTACCTACTACTAATTTATTATCATATTTTATATCTCTTTTATAAGAGACTTCTTTATCTTCAATTAAATCATTTTCAACACTAACTATTGGTTTTATTAGTCCAACATTAACCTCTTGTCCACCATAAAGTAAAGTGTTTTCACTTGTAATAGAAGGATTAACTATTAAGAATTCTTTTGTATTTAGTTCATATTCTTCTGCTATTTCTTTAACAGTTTGTCCGGACACTACTTTATGTGTTCCTTGTGTTTCAGTTGTTCCAAATAATAAGTATTTTGATAATTCATTAGAATCAGTAAATATTGTGTCATCTGTACTTATGTAATTTTCTTTTATTGTTATTTCTTCTTTTATATCAATATTTTTTATTGTAGAACCTGTTGTAATTATTTTATCTTGTTTATCTTCTAAGTATTTTTCATAATCTTCTTCACTTACAAATGCTTTTATTGTGTTTTCTAAAGCTGTATCAAAATCTTCTTTTTTTAAGACATTTATTGTTTGTTTTTTGTTTTCACCATAGTTTATTGTTATTTCATAACCTTTCAAAGTAAAGGGTTCGTTATCTTTTATTTTGTCATATATTTTCTTTTCACTTTCCACTTCACCTTGATATGTCATAATTTTTGTTGTTTCAAGTCCTATAGGAGCATATATTTTATTTACTCCATATTTCTTTTTTAAACTATTTTGTTCTTTGTCTATCAAGTTATATAGTTTTTCTTCATTTTCTATAACCCCTAGACTTTTTCCATTTAGGTATACTTCGTAAACTGTCATAGGTGTTTGACCCAAACTTTTTCTTCCTGTACCTAATATGAATACTAAACTACTTAGTATAACCCCAAATACTATTAGTTTGTACTTACTTCTATTATTCATTTTCATTTTCCTCACTTTTTATGACATTTTTGAAATTAGTATATGTTCTTTCAAAAATTAAGTCAATTGTTCCAGTACCACCACTTCTGTGTTTTGATATTATTAATTCTGTAGGTGATAATTGTGGTCTGTCTTTACTTTTAAATTTATAGTAATCATCGCAATATAAAAACATTACAATGTCGGCATCTTGTTCAATAGATCCACTTTCTTTTAGGTCACTCATAAGTGGACGCTTGTCTTCTCTTTGTTCTACTCCACGAGAAAGTTGCGCTAAAGCTATTACGGGAACTTCTAATTCCATCGCTAATTTTTTTAGGTCTCTAGAGATTTCAGATACTTCGTTTGTTCTTTGTCCTGAATATTTATTAGAACTACTGATTAATTGTAAGTAGTCTATTATTATACAGTCTAATCCTTTATCAGAGTTCTTTAGTCTTCTACATTTACTTCTAATTTCAGAAACAGTGATTCCTGGAGTATCATCTATATAGAATTTTGTGTCTGCAAGCAAACTTAGTGTTTCGTTATATTTTTTCCAGTCTGTGTGATCAAGTTTACCTGTTCTTAATTTTTGGCTATTAATTTGTCCTACTGATGAAAGCATTCTGTTTACTATTTGAGTTGAACCCATTTCTAGGTTAAATAATGCTACTGATTTTTTATAGTTAACTGCCATATTTGTAGCCATATTGATAGCAAGGGCTGATTTACCCATACCAGGACGACCTGCAATTATTATTAGTTCGTTTCCATGAAAACCTGTTGTTCTTTTATCCAAATCATAAAAGCCTGTAGGAACACCTGTTACATCTCCACCATTTTTTGCAAGAAATTCTAATTCTTGTTGTGCTTTTACTAAAACTTCTTGAATTGGCTTTATTTCTTTTACCATTCTTCCTGAGTTTACTTCAAGAATACTTTTTTCAGCATTTTCAACAATTGTGTTTAAGTCTTCTGATTCATCATAACATTCTTCAATTATGTTTGATGATTTATTTATTAGTGTTCTTAAAATAAACTTTTCAAATATTATATTTATATAATAGTTTATGTTTGCAGGAGTTGCAACTGAATCTATTACTTCTGTTAAATAAGAATAGCCTCCTACTGTTGATAAACCATTTCCACTTTTTTCTAGTTCGTTTGTTACTGTAGTTATGTCTACTGCTATTTCTTTGTTTCTTAGTGAAGATAATACTTCAAATATTTTAGCATTTTTTTCATCATAGAACATTGAACTAGTTAGTTCTTCACAAACTTTGTCTAATGCTTCTTTATTTAAGAATGCACAACCTAATGCATTAATTTCAGCATCTAAGTTTTGTGGTTCTTTTCTAGCCATGTTTATTCACCATCCTTAAGAACAACATTTAGTTCTGCAGTTACTTGTTTATGTAAGTTAATTTTTACTATATGTGTTCCTAGTGTATTTAGGTTTTCAGCATTTATTATTTTTTTGTCAATACTATAACCTTTCTTTTTAAGTTCTTCACTAATACTTTTAGAACTTATGCTTCCGAATACTTTTCCAGCATCGCCTGTTTTTACATTGAAAGTTAAAGTATCTTTTTCTAATTTGTTTTTGATTTCATTCATTTCTTTAACTAGTAAGGCTTCTTTGTCTTCTCTTTCTTTTATTTGAGTTTTTAAGATGTCTTTACTTCGATCAGAATATAAAACCGCTTTTCTATTCTTTATTAGGAAAGAACCATATCCGTCTTTTACTTCTTTTACTTCATCTTTCTTTCCTGTTCCTTTTACATTGTCTATTAGAATTATTTTCATAAGTCCTCCGTTTGATAATTATACCAAATATATTAGAAAAATGCAAAAGTGCAAGATTTTGTACGAATTTTATACTTGTTTTTTGATGAGTTTTGTATAAAAAAAAGAAGATAACTATCGACGTATCTTCTTTAACTTTTTAGGTTTCTTTTTTAATGTTAATCTTGTTAATACAATTATTAAGATTAACCCTAGGTAATAGAATATATTATTTTTTATGTATTTAAATGCACTAAAATGTAGTGTAGTACTTGTTAATGCATCCATTTCATCTATAAGTTCATCATTGTAATAGATTTTAAATGTACCAACTTTAGTATTAGGTTTTGTAGTTGAATCTATTACTTGTTCACCATTATATTCTATTTTTACCTTGTCTTTATTAAATGGTTTTTCTACATATCTTGTTATTGTTTTTAAACTTCTCAACTTTACATAATCTTCTTTAGCGTTTTTTGTTTCTAGTTCTTTTAATACTTCTTTTTCTTCTACAATATTTACTTTTTGCATATTTTCCTTCAATGCATCTTTTATTGTATCTATGTCAGTTATGTTTCTTGCTTTTCCATCGTCTGGAGCATTTAGAGTTACTGTTAAAATATTTACTCCATCTATTACACTTTCTGTAGATAAGCAGTATCCTGCATTTTCAGTGTATCCAGTTTTACTTCCTTTTATAAATGATAAGTCATAACCATATTTTTTATTATAATAATTAATTGTACTTGAAACTTTTAAACCATTTGATAATGTGTATTCTTTTGTTTCATATATTTTTTTAAATGTTGGGTTTTCTAATGCATATTCTAGTAATTTTAGAATGTCTTTTGCTGTTCCATAGTGTCCTGAAGCGTCATAACCAGTAGTATTACTAAACTTTAAACCAGTTAAGTTTAGTTTTTTTGCTAGGTCATTCATTTTTTCAACAAAGCTACTTATTGAGCCAGTTAAACTTATAGCGAGTGAGTCAGTCGCGTCTGCTCCTGATGGTAACATACTTGCATATAATAAGTCTTCATATGTTACAACATCTCCAACTTTTAAACCAGCAACTGAAGCATCCCATGGAACTTCGGCACCTTCCCTGAAAGCAAAGTGCAGACATGCACCTTCACATTCAAAAACGAAGGCGACGCACCACTTATCATCAACCAGGCGGTGGCAAGCTGCGGATGCACAGTACCTACATATACCAAGAAACCTATCGCGCCAGGAGAGACAGGAACAATGAAGGTGACATACAACGGAAAAGGAAAATTTGAAGGTCACTTCAAGAAAAGCATTACCGTAAGAACTAACGGTACACCTGAAGTGGTTAGACTCTACGTTGAGGGAGACATGACCGTAAACGACTAACAACAAACACGTTACGTCATCACACTAAAGAAACAAATGAAATCAAGAAGCATCATAACAATCTTGCTCCTCATTGCTGCATCCACAGCCTTCGCACAAGCCACCCACAGAACAAGGCACAACAAGGCAAAGGACACGCTAATAGTGAAAAGCTACACCGACTCGCTTAGAAACTATAAGCTGATGCTGGATTCTACCAGCATCAACATACCGGATTCAGACAGAGACCCAAGAACTTTCTATATCTTTGCTCCTGCCACGTTCTATTACTCCGTGGCTAAAGACCTGCTGCAGACCAATGACGACACCCAAACGAAGCAGCCATACGACTCAAGCAGGGATATGGACAGGATTATGATGAACATATATCTGAACCATCCTAACCTGGTGGCTAAAAGCGAGAGAAGCCTGAACAGAATAGGGGCTGTACACAAGGAAATGGACGCTCCGATAAAGAACAAGGTGCAACTCGTGACGAAGGCTGACGCTCTGCCTATTGAGGAGGACGATGAAGAGCACTTCAACCTGCCGATGGAGATTGTGGTGAAAAAACCGAACTTCTGGAAATACAGCGGCGACTACTATCTGCAGATGCTGCAGAACTACGTGTCGTCGAACTGGTATAAAGGAGGAGAAAGCAACTACTCTATGGTGGCAAGCGTTACGATGCAAGCCAACTACAACAACAAGCAGAAGGTGAAACTCGACAACAAGCTGGAGATGAAACTCGGATTCCAGACGTCAAGAGGCGACACGCTGCACAGCTTCAAGACTTCGGAAGACCTTATAAGATACACCGGAAAGCTGGGACTGCAGGCTTCAAAGAAGTGGTACTACTCGCTGCAACTTATCGCCTACACCCAGTTTATGAGGGGCTATAAGAGCAACGACAAGAAGGTATACTCCGACATTCTCTCGCCTCTCAACATCAACCTCTCTGTCGGTATGGACTACAACGTGGAATGGTTCAACAAAAAACTCACCGGCAACATACACCTGGCACCGCTTGCATACAACTTCAAATATGTAGGAAGAAAGGAGCTTGCCACAAGATACGGACTGGACGAGGGCAAACATACGCTCAACGACTTCGGTTCTGAATGTACCGTAGACCTTACATGGGCTTTCACAAACACCATAAAATGGAAAACCCGTCTATACGGATACACCACGTATGAGCGTGCCGAAGTGGAATGGGAAAACACCATTTCCTTCCAGTTCAACAAATACATCACCTCAAACCTCTTCATCTACCCACGCTTTGACGACGGGGCAAAGAAGGACGAGAGCCACGGATACTGGCAGCTGAAGGAATATATGTCGATAGGCTTTGCCTACTCGTTCTAAAGAAATCGGCTGACCGCCCTACAAACAAGTTATACAGAAAGAAAAAGAATGAAAATAACAACAGCATTTTCTCATACATATACAAGGATAGCGCTAACGGCACTCTCCTTGTTTTTTTATACAGCCGCTACACAGGCACAGACAAAAGCGCAGCTGAAAGACAGTCTGAAGGTTGCAACAGACAGGTTGGAATATGCCCCGGATTCGGTAGACCTGAGACTGAAGAAGGCGAGTCTGAACCTGCAGCTTGAGCAATGGTCGTATGCATTGGACGAATATGACCTCATACTGAAATACCATCCCTACAACCTCGCCGCACTGTTCTACCGCGCTTATACGAACGAGAAGCTGCACAGATACAAATTCGCAAGACTCGACTACGAGAACCTGCTGACAATAGTGCCGGGACACTTTGAGGGACAGCTCGGACTTGCCCTGCTCAACCAAAAGGACAAGCACTACACAGAGGCCCTTGACCAGATAAACAGACTGGTGAGCCAGTATCCGGACAGCGCCGTGGCTTACGCTGCAAGGGCGGGAATAGAAAGGGAACAGGGCATGGCTGCACTTGCAGCATTCGACTATGCAGAGGCGATAAAGAGAGACTCTGACAACAAGGAATACAGAGTGGACCGCATAGATGCTCTGCTACAGGACAAAAAGAAAGACGAGGCTCGTCGCGAACTGGACTGCCTCGTCAGAATGGGTATGCCAAGGGCTACGCTGCTTGATTTCTACAAGCGTTGCAAATAGTCCACTATCCACTGCCCTACCTCACGGGTGCCGTAAACGGCACCTCCTTCAACCTGTATTTCAGGAGTCCGCACACAGGCAGCAAGGGAGGCATCAACAGCCTTGCGGATAAGTGAGCCTTCTTCCTTCAAGCCGAAATACTCGAACATCATCGCTGCCGACAATATCTGCGCCAATGGATTGGCTATGTTCTTGCCTGCCGCCTGAGGCCATGAGCCATGCACCGGCTCAAAGACAGGAGTGCTCTCGCCAGTAGAGGCTGAAGGCAGAAGTCCCATACTGCCGGAAATGCAACTGCCCTCATCGGTAAGTATATCGCCGAAGGTGTTCTCCGTGACCATCACATCAAAGAAGGTAGGCTCCACAAGCATACGCATAGCAGCATTGTCGACAAACATATAGTCGGTCGTCACCTCCGGATAGGAGGTTTCCATCTCTTTTGCCACCTGACGCCACAGACGACTGGAAGCAAGCACATTGGCTTTATCGACAACAGTGAGATGCTTGCGGCGACGCATGGCATATTCAAAGGCAACCTTCAGAATGCGCTCCACCTCCGGACGGGTGTACATATTGGTGTCGTAAGCCTTGTCATCGTCCTGATACTTCTCGCCGAAATACATTCCTCCTGTAAGCTCCCGGATGCAGATGAAATCCGCCCCACTCACTATCTCGTCTTTCAGAGGAGACTTATGCACCAAACACTTGAAAGTCTGCACCGGACGGATATTGGCAAACAGCCCCAACTTCTTTCTCATGGCAAGCAAGCCTTGCTCCGGACGCACCTTTGCCGTAGGATTGTTGTCATATTTTGGATCGCCGACGGCAGCAAACAACACGGCATCTGCATTCCTGCAGGCGGTGAAAGTATCATCGGGAAAGGGGGTACCCACCTTATCAATGGCGTCTGCTCCACACAGGGCATAGACGAACTCCACTTCATGATTGAACTTGTCGGCAATGGCATTCACCACAGCCACACCCTGTTTCATAATCTCCGGACCGATGCCATCGCCTGGCAAAACAGCTATTTTCAGTTTCATATATTATTGTTCTTTATTTAACTCAAAACGGTCATTAGGCCGTTTAATGTATAATTTTAATAACTGCTTGCAGTCTTTTGTTTTTTATAAGTCGTCTTTTGCTTGTTTTTAATTCGCAATAGCTCGCTATTACTCATTAAAAGCCAAACAAAATCCACTCTTCTAAAAAGCAAAATCCAAGCAAGCCCTAATGACCGATTTGGGTTTAATTCTACTGTTTGTTTCTATTTTCTCCCTACTTCATATTCCTCCACTTTGTCTCTGTTCTGCACGAGGAAATCTATATCGTCGAGTCCATTCATCAGACAATATTTCTTGTAACCGTTTATCTCAAAACGCTCCGTATCGCCGTTCGCAATGTTGGTAACGGTCTGCTCCGGCAGATTCACCACCACCTCCGTCTGCGGATTCTCACCGATGCTGGCAAACAGACGGGCAAGGAAGCCCTCAGTCACCACTACGGGAAGCACGAAATTATTCAGTTCGTTCTGCTTGTGGATATCGGCAAAGAAGCTGCTAATGACCACCCGGAAGCCATAGTCGGCTATAGCCCAGGCTGCATGTTCACGACTGGACCCGTTGCCGAAGTTCTTTCCTGCAACGAGTATCTCACCTTTATATTCGGGATTGTTAAGAACGAAATCCTCATTCAGCGTACCATCCTCCCTGTAGCGCCAGTCGCGGAAGAGCAGGTCGCCGAAGCCTTCACGGGAGGTTGTCTTAAGATAGCGTGCTGGAATAATCTGGTCGGTGTCTACATTCTCCAGTTGCAGCGGCACACATGAGCTTCTGATTATATCAAATTTCTGTTTCATCTTCTATCGTTTGTCGGGGTTATGAATGCCTATTGTAAAAATTCTCTCGGGTCTGAGATGCAGCCGACAACGGCTGATGCCGCAGCGACAAGCGGACTGGCAAGTACCGTTCTTGCCCCTCTGCCCTGGCGACCCTCGAAATTACGGTTGCTCGTTGATACGCAATACTTCCCTTCCGGTATCTGATCGTCGTTCATTGCAAGGCAGGCGGAGCAGCCGGGCTGACGTATTTCAAAGCCGGCATCAGCAAGGGTCTTGTCTATCCCCTCCGCTTTTATCTGACGCATCACGCTCCATGAGCCAGGCACAAGCCATGCCACCACGTCGGCATGTTTTCTTCTGCCTCTTACGACGGAAGCGAAAGCCCTGAAGTCTTCTATCCTGCCATTGGTGCAGGCTCCAAGAAAGACATAGTCTATCTTATGACCGAGGAGCTGCTGTCCGGGGGTGAAGTCCATATAGTCCAACGATTTCTCGAAGGAGGCACGACTGTCTTTGTCTATCTTGTCGAGCGTCGGAATGCTCTCTGAAATGCCGATTCCCATGCCGGGGTTGGTACCATAGGTTATGCGAGGCTCTATGTCTGCCGCACAGAAGCGGTACTCCTTGTCAAAGACCGCATCATCGTCACTGCGGAGGGTGCGCCAATAGGCTACAGCCTCATCCCAGGCTTCGCCCTTGGGAGCATAGTCCTTACCCCGTACATAATCTATCGTCACATCATCCGGAGCGACGATTCCTCCCCTGGCTCCCATCTCTATGGACAGATTGCAGAGCGTGAGACGCCCTTCCATAGAAAGACTTCTTACAGCCTCTCCGGCATATTCCACAAAATATCCGGTAGCCCCGGAAGTGGTAAGCTGTGCCATCAGATAGAGGGCGAGGTCTTTTGCTGTCACTCCTTGGGCAAGCTTGCCGTCAACGGTTATACGCATCGTCTTCGGTTTCTGCTGAAGCACACACTGCGAAGCCATAACCATCTCCACCTCGCTCGTGCCTATGCCGAAGGCTATTGCGCCCATGGCACCATGAGTGCTGGTGTGGGAATCTCCGCAAACTATTGTCATACCCGGCAGAGAAAGTCCTTTCTCAGGTCCGACGACATGGATTATTCCATTGTCGGGATGCATCACTCCATAATAGGAAAGTCCGAATTCCGCCGTGTTGCTCTTCAACGTATCCACCTGCTTGCGCGACACAGGGTCGGCAATGGGCTTGTCCTGGTCGTGGGTCGGAATGTTGTGGTCAGGCATACAGAAGATATTCTGCGGACGGAAGCAGCAAAGTTTGCGCCGACGAAGCCCGTCAAATGCCTGTGGCGATGTTACTTCATGACAATACAGACGGTCTATATAGAGTTGTGCAGGACCGTCTGTCACATTCTGCACTACGTGGCTGTCCCATATCTTGTCGAATAATGTTCTCATCTGTGTCATTCTTTTTTTTAATGCACAAAAAAACTATCTCTTGAACTTGTTTATACAGTCGATATATGCCTCTACGGAAGCTGTCACTATATCCGTATTCGCACCGAAACCGTAATACACATGACCGTCGTACTCTACCTGCATATGCACCTTACCCACGTCGTCGCTGCCCTTGCTTATAGCCTGGATGGTGAATTCCTTAAGCGTCATCTGCTTTTGGATTATCTTCTTGAGGGCACGGATGGCTGCATCCACCGGTCCGTTGCCGGTTGAAGCTTCTTCAAACTTCTGTCCGGTAATATCGATGCCTATACTTGCTACGCTCTTCACACCCATACCTGTTGTCACCTGCAGGAAGTCGAGCTTCACGGCATGTGCTTCCGCCCTGTCGGCTCCGGCAAGCATGAGCACGTCGTCGTCGTTTATCTCCTTCTTCTTGTCGGCAAGACGTAGGAACTGCTCATATATCTTGTCGAGTTTCTCCTCGTCGGTGTAATCAACGCCGAGAACAGAGAGACGATGCTTCAGAGCCGCCCTTCCGCTTCGTGCGGTAAGCACTATAGAACTGTCGTCCACTCCAACATCCTTGGGGTTGATGATTTCGTAGGTGGTGACGTTCTTCAACACCCCATCCTGATGTATTCCGCTTGAATGGGCAAAGGCATTGCGCCCCACAATGGCTTTGTTGGGCTGCACAGGCATGTTCATAAGGCTGCTCACCATACGGCTGGTGGAACATATCTTGGTGGTGTTTATGTTTGTCTCTATACCAAGTCCCTTATGACATTTCAGAATCATGGCAATCTCCTCAAGGGCAGTATTGCCGGCACGCTCTCCAATACCGTTTATCGTCACTTCCACCTGGCGTGCTCCGTTCTGCACTCCGCAGAAAGTGTTTGCCGTCGCCATGCCAAGGTCGTTATGACAGTGGGTGGAGATTACGGCACGGTCGATATTGTCTACATGCTCCATCAGATACTTTATCTTGGCTCCATATTCTTCGGGCAAACAATAACCAGTAGTATCAGGGATGTTAACCACCGTGGCTCCTGCCTTTATTACAGCCTCAACGACACGGGCAAGATACTCATTGTCTGTCCTTCCGGCATCTTCTGCATAGAACTCTACGTCTTCAACATACCGCCTAGCATACTTTACAGCGGCAACAGCACGCTCTATTATCTCTTCACGATTACTGTTGAACTTATACTTTATATGCGAATCGCTCGTTCCGATACCCGTATGGATACGCTTATGACGGGCATAGCGCAGAGCGTCAGCAGCCACATCTATGTCTTTCTCCACCGCCCGCGTCAGCGCACATATCGTAGGCCACGTCACTGCCTTGGAGATTTCTATCACGGAATTGTAGTCACCGGGACTCGATACAGGGAAGCCTGCCTCTATGACATCCACCCCCAACTGCTCAAGCTGGCGAGCCACTTGTATCTTCTCTACTGTATTCAACTGACAACCAGGCACCTGCTCGCCGTCGCGAAGCGTGGTGTCAAAGATAAACAATCTGTCACTCATATTTTCCAATTTGTCTTCTTATTATATAAATATATCTAAAAAGTTTTGTTCTCTCACTCTTACGATAATGTCTTCTTCACTCATACGACAATGCCATATACCAATTATAATGTCTTACCTACCAAAAACAATAAAGCCTTTCTCACCGGGCAAGTGGAAAGGCTCTATCTTTAATAACACACATCACTATGATATCACACATACCTTTTCACCTACAACTTTTAGCTGTAGTAGTAGGGATAGGTTGCGAAAAACATTAGTCATATTCATATCGTAATTTGTTTTTTTATTCATATTGCAAAGATAAACACTATTATCCACACAAACAAACAATTTGGAAGTTTTCTTTCATTTATACTTATATTTTATCATTTTCATCGTAAAGTTTATAACAAAATACATCTTATATTCCTGTTTTCCTTTGCTTTTGTGTTTTAAACATAAGAAAAAGCCGCATCAAGATACGTTTAATCCTGATGCGGCATATATATAATTTCATACCCGTCACTCGTCAACTGCTTCGCAAGTTAAGACTTTCGATACCTATATATAATAAGGTGTAGCTTTAGAACTCAACAGACAACCTTGCATTAATCTGTCTGCCCGTAAGATAATTAGGCACGGCATACTGCTGGTTGGTTACGTCTGTTATCCAATAATACGAATTGACGTTGTTGATACCGAAGAGGTTCAGGCAGTCGATTCCCAACCACACATTCTTGAACACCGATTTCTTCTTCTCGCTCTTCTCCCTGTCAAACAGCCTATAGCTCATTCCTATGTCGGCACGTTTATAGGCTGGTGCACGGAACTGCATGCTCGACAACTCCTTATGTGGCGGACCGAACGGCAGACCATCGGCAAAGGCAAGTTTCAAGGACATACGCCATTTGTCCGTACCAGGGAAATAATCGGTGAAATAAAGATTGAGAGCATACCGCTGGTCGGTAGGCATCGGTATAGACACGCCGTTGAGGTTTATCTTGGTATCCATCAGAGACAGGCTAACCCACGAATCAGTGCCTGGCACAAATTCGCCATACAGCTTCAGGTCTACTCCCATGGAATGGCCACTGCACTGCTGGCTTGCATCATAAACCACCTTAACATTATTCACACTGTACGGCACGATGTCCGCCAACGCCTTATAGTATGCCTCTGCCGTGAACTTATACGGACGGTCGTTAAGCTTGAACTTATAGTCGTAGGCGGCGATGAAATGTATGGAACGCTGACTCTTTATCTTTCTGTTCAGAGAAGCATAGGTCGTACCTTCGACGGTTGTCGTATCGCGCAGCTCCTTGAAGAACGGTGCCTGGTAGTAAAGTCCTGTGGCAAAGCGGAACGTCACGTTGTTGTTGAACGGCGGCACGATGCTCAGCGATACCCTCGGACTGAAGATGGTCTCGCGGTTGAAGTTCCAATGACTGAAGCGCACTCCATAGTTGAGAGTAAAGAACGTGTGCTGTCCACTACTCATAAACTTATACGTATCCTGGATATAAGCCTCAAGTCTGTTGGCGTCTAACTTGTTGTGAGCACGCAACGAATAGACCATCTTCAGGTCTTCGCCTGTATGCGGAATGTTATACCCGCTGGAGTCTCTCATCTCATATTCCCTGCTGTATTCATCCACATGCTCTATCTTATAGGTGAGACCCGCCAATATGTCGTGCCTTTTCGCCTTGTGGGCAAAGGCAAGCTTCAGACTCTTCACGTTAGCCTTCAGATAGTTGCGGGCATGCTCCATATAGGTTCCAACGCCAAGGTTCTCGCTCGTCTCAGTCTGCGTAAGCCAATACTGACCCTGTATATCATACTTCTCCTGCTCGTTTGTACTGTAGGCGGAACCAATAAGCGAAAGGGATGTCTTGTCGGTGAAATGACGGGTGATGGTGAATGTACCGAAATATGTTCTGAACAGGTCCTTCTCCTTACCGTCGAAATAAACCTTGAATGACTTCACATTTTCCATCGTTCCGAAGTTTGTCTCACGGTCAGAAGGTGTAAAGTTGTAATGGTTGTCGGAGATGTCACCCATAAACTCCACCGTCCATCGTTTGTTTGGCTTGTATGTAAGATATGTCTGATAATCAAGGAAGTTCGGCTTGTACTCTCCTTTCGTGTCCAAAGAACCAAGTAGATAGCGGTTGGTCTTGTATCTCAAGCCGTTGCTCCAGGAGAACTTCTTTGTACTGAAACCCACATAGGCTGACGCTCCGAGCATGCTTCCCGAAACTTTAGCCTCGAACTTCTTTGGCTGCTTGTAGGTTATATCGAGAGCAGAAGACATCTTATCGCCGTATTTCGCCTCGAAGCCTCCCGTAGAGAAGCCGATACTCTTCACCATATCCGGATTAATGATGGACAAGCCCTCCTGCTGACCACTGCGGACAAGGAACGGACGGTAGATCTCCACTCCGTTTATATAAACGCTGTTCTCATCGAAACTACCTCCGCGCACATTATACTGCGACGACAACTCACTATGGGTTGACACACCGGCCTGCTGCTGGATAAGTTCCTCAACGGCATTTCCCGTGGCAGAAGGTGTATTCTGCGCATTCTTAACATCAAGCTGCTCTGTCGTTCCCGTCTGGCGCTTCTGACCAACAACGGTAACTTCACCTATCTGGTTATCGTCAAACAGCTGAACAATAAGCGTCTGTCTGCCCTTCGGTCTTCTGAGCACACGCGTCTTTGTCTTGTAGCCTACCATGGAGAAACGCACCACGACACTGTCTGCCGAATGCAACTGTATGGAATATTCACCCTTCAGATTAGTCATCGTCACCCTGCCCTGCTTCGCCACAGCAACGGTAGCAAGCTCAACAGGATTATTGTTGCTGTCGGTAACACGCCCCTGAAGGGTGAAAGTCTGAGCCATCATCGCAAGCGAGAAGAAGCTCAGTAATATCGTCAATAATACATGTTTATTTTTCATCTTATAGATATTAACGCAATACATCTTATATTATTGTATTTTTAAATAATAAATAAGGTGATTAAAGTTTAGCAAGTTTCTA
>OQVS01001067.1_pt1 | contig 18962 bp, 14 predicted proteins | sample 1691601 | NCBI WGS metagenome assembly OQVS01 (sample SAMN03418268, study PRJEB22391) | human gut metagenome | biome: human-gut; feature: organic feature; material: feces | host: Homo sapiens | place: Tanzania | collected 2013-01
GGAACGGATCTGGAAACAGCACACACAGGTGCATGTGTTTTTATCCCATTTTCATCTGGATCATCTGGTGGGGATACCGATGAGCCGGATGTTGTTCGATGAGACTGCAGAAGTGATATTTTATGCGCAGGATGGGGATCAGATCCGTGAAGCATTTGGGCAGATGATGTCAGCACCGCTCTGGCCGGTTGGGCCGGAGGCATTCCGGGCAAAGATCAGTTACCGCAGTGTAGGCGAGCGGCCGGTGATATTGGATGATCGGTCAGATAGCAGGAACGGCATTGCTCCGGTGAAGATATCAGCAATGCAAGTGGCGCATCCGGGTGGCGCAACAGCTTTTCGGGCAGATTGGAAAGATCTCAGCATGGTATACGCGACAGATTGTGATCTGGATGGGGAAGCGGTATGCGGGCTGGCTGATTTTGCAAGGGAGACGGATCTGTTGATATTGGATGCGCAGTATACGGATGCCGAATATGAGAAGTGCCGGGGGTTTGGGCACTCCAGCATACGGATGGCATCGCAGCTCATAGCGCAAAGCCATGCAAAACGAGGCAGGCTTTTTCATCATGCACCGGATCATACGGATACACAGATGCTTGAATTAGAACGGCAATTACAGCAATATCAGGAACATATTTCATTTGCAAGAGAGGGAGAACGTATCATTATATGATAAATGACACACTTCAGACAGTATTAAATATCGGTATTGCATTTTCAAAGGAAAAAAACAGGGAAAAGCTGCTGGATCAGATACTGACATCAGCAATGGATATCACACAGTGTGATGGTGGAACGCTGTATATTAATAATGGTGAGGCATTGGAATTCAGCATTATGATTACGCGCTCGCAGGGTATCCACCAGGGAGGCGGTGAAGGTGCGACGACGCTGCCGCCCGTGCCTTTGTCAGAGAAAAATGTCTGTGCATGTGGAGTGCTGTATCGCAGACTGATCAATATAGCGGATGTCTATGAGAGTTCGCGGTTTGATTTTTCAGGACCGAAAAAATATGATGCGATGACCGGATATCATACACAGTCCATGCTGGTCGTGCCGCTGGAAGATGACAGAGAACACGTGATCGGAGTCGTTCAGCTGATCAATGCATTGGATGAAAACGGACAGATCATACCGTTTGCCGGTGAATATGAACAGATCCTGCTGGCGATGGGCTCACAGGCTGCGATTTGTCTCACAAATATGAATTATGCGCATCAGATCCGGAAAATGCTGGATTCTTATGTGAAAGTGATGTCTACCGCGATCGATGCGAGGACGCCTTATAATGCAAACCACACAAAAAATATGGTGATTTATGCGACGCGGTTCATCGACTGGCTGCAGAACAATTATCCGGGTCAGTATTTTGATGAGCAGAAAAAACAGGAATTTATCATGAGTGTGTGGATGCATGATATTGGGAAACTGATAACACCGTTAGAGATTATGGATAAGCAGAGCCGTCTGGCTGGAAATTATCATCTGGTTCTGGATCGATTGGAGAAGATCCGCCTGCTGGCACGTATCGCACAGTTAGAGGGACGCATGAGCGGTGCACAGGCGGAACAGACGTTATTGGATATCAGGCGGGCAGAGGAACTGGTGCGTACAGTGAATGAGGCAGGTCCGTTGACGGATGAGCAGATAGAACAGGTGGAGCAGTTAGCGGCACGTACTTATATTGAGGAGGATGGAACGGTGTATAGCTGGCTCACAGGGCAGGAACGCGAGCAGTTGATGATACGGAAAGGCACGCTGACGAGTGGAGAACGGGCGGTCATGCAGGACCATGTAGAAAAGACGCGCATGATGCTCGAACAGATGGCGTTGGGGGATGATTATAAAGATGTTTTGCAATGGGCATCCCAGCATCATGAGCTGCTCAATGGCAGCGGTTATCCGAAAGGATTGAAGGGGGATGAGATCTGTTGGGAGGTACGGCTGCTGACGATCCTGGATGTGTTCGAAGCAATGACGGCGATTGACCGTCCGTATAAACGGCCGATGCCGGCAGAACATGCGTTTCGGATCCTGCAGGAGATGGCAGATCAGGGACAGATTGACCAGAAATTGTTAGCCCTGTTTGAACAGAGCAGAGCATGGCTTGCATAGTGATGCAGGCATAAGCAGAGGAGGGATTAGGGATGTTATTACAAAAGGGAAATGTAAAACGGATTCTGTGCGCGTTGCTGGCATGTACATTGTTTCTGACACCTGTCACACCGGCAGCGGCGGCAACAGCGCGCGCAACGACGATGAAACTGGAGAAAAAAGAGGGCACAGTCACACTCAAGACGCAGAGTGGGACTTCGCTTCGGATCACAAATGGCATGCGTCTCTATAACGGCAATTTCCTGTCGACCGGAAATTCCAGTTATGCGTATATCAGCCTGGACAGTTCAAAGGCTGTCAAACTGGATCAGAATACGAGCGCTACATTGCGTCAGAGTGGCAGCAGACTGGAGCTTCTGACGAAGAGTGGAAAGCTGTTTTTCAATGTCAGCAAACCGTTGACGAATAACGAGAGCATGAATGTCCGTACCTCTACGATGGTGACTGGGATCCGTGGCACATGCGGTGTTGTAGAAGTTGTGACACGGACCCTGTCGAAGCTGTATTTAATAGAGGGAACGGTGACACTGGGTTCCGGTGATCAAGCAGTGACTGTCAATGGTGGACAGGCAGCGACTATTGAGAAGGGCACACAGAAGCCGGTTCATGTAGAAAAGATGACCGAAAAGGATATCCCTGCGGTAGCACTGCAGGAGATCGTGAACGATACAGCATTGCAGGAAAAGATTGAACAGACGACAGATCTTGAGATAGAGAAGATCAGGGAAGCGTTTGAACAATTGCAAAAAGAGGAAGCAGACGGAAACGATCCGGGAAAAACAGATCAGGATCAGAAGGAAGATACGAAAAATGATGACAGCACATCCGGTTCATCGTCTGGCAGCACATCCGGTTCATCGTCAGGAGGTACATCCGGCGGTTCGTCTACACCGAGCCAGCCGGTAGAGAAGGAGATCAACTTGAACGGCATCGTGACATCCGGAGCGATCGAAGCGGCATTTGCAAAAAGGGATAAAGTACATATCGGTTACGGAACAGGCGATGCAACACTACAGCTCGTATCAGGTGAAACCTTAACGGTTCCCACAGGCAAGGAATTGCTGATCTGGGGAAAACAGGATATTTCTTCCGATGCGGAAATAAAAGTGGAAAAGGGAGGACTTTTGTGCGTGCCGGACGGGGCGTCCTTGGGCGGTGAAGGCAGGGTACATCTGACCGAAGGCAGCACGCTGGAGGTACATGGCACGTTATGCACAGATCTGATCAGTGATGGCGGCGCTGCGATAAAGAATACGAACACCATCCGGGGCAATTATGTGGCAGCCACAGCTGACAAATATCAGGGTACCAGCGGAGTGCTGATCAGTGAAGAGCCGCTGGATTCCCTGCCACAGGCTGACTGGCTCCTCATGACATCCAAGAGTAAGCTGGATAGTGGTGAAGGTCAGGGCTATTACTATGCAAAATATATATGCAGGGCTGTCGTTGAGGCGATTGCAGCTCTGCCCGGTAATTCTGTGAGGTGGAATTTTGCAAATAATGCAGTCATTCCAGCGGGAGATGTGGTAAGCCTGAGCAATTTCCATGTACAGATGAACGACAAGGAGCTCTGGATAGAGGGTTCGCTGACGCTGGATGGAAATACAGAGATTGCCGGTACCGGACAGCGGGTGATTCATTTAAACGGTGGAACATTGAAGCTGGGCGGATCGGACAACGGAATCATTGTAAACCGAAATGGCGGTTATGCGATCTCACATGAAGCGGGCAGTCTGATATGGAGTAACAAAAATGTGAGACTGGTGGTTGAAGCACCGGATATGGGCGGTGAGACGGATGGTAATAAATATTTTCCGTATACATTGCAGGGCGTGCAGCTTGATGCACAGACATCAGAGATCATAAAGCCGGACTATGTAACGCTTTCAGAGGGCAGCTCGCTACAGTGGAATCCTTTCCATAACGAACTGCGTTACTGGCCGTCCGATTTCCAGAATTCGGATGAGAAAGTAGGAGAAGACCAGATTGTGAATTCATTGGCGCACAGTCCGATCATGACGATCGGTGAGAAGGTCTATGGAGAACTGGTGGATAAGTCTGTCGTGATTCCTGATGGAAAGCTTCTGCGGATTCAGTCCAAAAAAGATGCAGGTGGCGGTTTCCAGCTGGGGAAAGGAGCTTCGATTGTGATAGGTGCGAATGCAACGCTGCAGGTTGAAGGAGATCTGCGGGGCGCAGGAAAGATTATCATTTCAGAGGGTGGAAAACTGGTAGTTGCCAAGGGTGCATCCGTGGAGATCCAGTCGATAGAAGGCAAAGAGGAACAGATTCAGAACGACGGTGGTGAGATAAAGCTGACAGAGGGTATCCATCATGAACCATAAATCCACATGGAAGTCCCTCTTAGCGGGGCTTGTCACAGGCGCTCTCTTTGCGGGCATCTATGCATCAGGGATCATGTATGCACAGGATGCCTACCTGTCGGATGCATTGTATCAGCATCCGACACCGCAGGATGGACAGATCATGCTCATCAATATTGACCAGAAAAGTCTCGATGCCCTCGGACCATTCGCATCATGGGGCAGAGGTCTGATGGGCGATGTGATTCAGATATTGAATCAGGATCCGGAGCAGGCACCTGCGGTAATTGCGTTGGATGTGCTCTACGTCGGGGCATCGGAGGATGCAGGAGGCGACAGCTATCTCGCAGAGGCATGTGCATCGGGATGTCCGGTGGTGACAGCCTGTGCGGGAACCTTTGGCTCCGAATTGGTAGAAAATCCGGATGGCAGCTTCTATATGGACGATTATGCACTCAGTGCATATGATGAGCCTTATGAGGAATTAAAAAACGCCACATGGCAGGGACATATCAATTCCATGTTTGATGCAGACGGAGTCCTGCGCCATGGAATCTGGCAGATTGATCTGCCGGATGGCGAGGAGATCCCTTCCTTTCACAGACAGATCTATGAGCTGTATTGTCAGCAGACCGGCCGCGAAGCTGTGACCGAGCCTGTGACGGACAGCAGACATCGTTATTACATACCTTTTCAGGGCAAGCCGGGTGCATACAGTGACGGTTATGGTGTGATTGACCTGTTAAACGGAGAGATCGACCCTTCGGCATATGCAGGCAAGATTGTATTGATTGGACCATATGCAGCGGGTATGCAGGACGATTTCGCGACAGCGATTGACCATGCAGGCAAGATGTACGGCATAGAGTATCAGGCAAATATGGTCGATGCACTGCTTCATGGGCAGACAAAGCGTGAGGCAGGGCAGACACAGCAGATACTGGCAGTGTTTCTGGTGACACTTGTATGGGCGCTGCTTTTTTCGAGACGCAGCCTGCGTGTGGCTATTGCGGGATGGATCGTGACAGTGGCAGGATATCTCGGTATATGCGCGGCGTCATATCAGAACGGAATCGTGTTATCACCGTTATATATTCCGATGGCAGTGACGGTTCTGTTTGTATGCAGCATTGCGTTCGGCTATCTGCGTGCGGCATTGGAAAAACGTCGTGTGACGGCAACGTTCCAGCGCTATGTGGCACCGGAGATCGTATCGGAACTGTTAAAAGAAGGTTCAGATGCAGCAGCGCTCGGTGGAACATTGTGTGAGATTGCAGTGCTTTTTGTGGATATCCGTGGATTTACAACTATGTCTGAGGTGTTGGAGCCGGAAGAAGTAGTACAGATCTTAAACCGTTATCTGACACTGACGAGCAGTTGTATTTTTGATAACAAGGGTACGCTCGATAAATTCGTCGGTGACTGTACGATGGCATTCTGGGGTGCTCCGCTGCCGCAGGAGGACAGTATATACAAGGCTGTCAAGACTGCATTTGACATGATCGGGCGCTCGGCAGATGTCCAGAGGGAATTACAGGAAAAATTTGGCAGGACGGTTAGTTTTGGTATTGGTGTCCATTATGGGCCGGCAGTCGTTGGAAATATCGGTGCACCAAACCGTATGGACTATACAGCAATTGGTGATACGGTCAATACGGCAGCCAGACTTGAAGCAAATGCGCCGGGAGGCTGCATATATGTGAGCCATGCAGTGGCAGAGGCACTGGAGGGACGTGTGAGATTTACCTCACTGGGAGACAGTGTTCCACTTAAAGGTAAGGCAGCGGGATTTGAGGTGCTGCGTGCAGAGGAATTGTTATAGCAGAGGAGAGATGCAGAGATGAAACAAAGGGGTTTAATACTATTACTGTCAGTGGCTATGCTGGGAACGGCACCCATTTTGCCGGTGCGTGCAGCTGTGATGTCTGACACACAGACTGCGGCGCAGGAGAAGGAGCAGGACCGTGCGCAGACACAAACTGCGCTTGCGGCTTCCGGGATTGCTGCAGATGCAAAGAAAACCATGTACATAGCAGACCGCAATTATCAGGTGCTGCGTATGCGGGCAAAGAATGGTACTTATACGGTGCTTGCCGGAGAGACAGGCATCAGCGGATATAGGGATGGCAGCGCGAAACAGGCGCTTTTTCAGGCTCCGTGGGATACGGCGGCTTATAAAGGCGGCTGGCTGATCTCAGACAGCGAAAACCATGCGCTGCGCCTGTACAAAAATGGTCGCGTGACAACGGCAGCAGGCAACGGCAAGTGTGGATATAAGGATGCATCCGGCAGCAGGGCGCGCTTGAACCGTCCGACAGGAATGGCAGCAGGCAGACATGGTGAAGTCTATATCGCAGATACCGGTAACAATGTGATTCGTAAAATCGATAAAAAAGGTAATGTAACGACCTATGCCGGCGGAGCAGCCGGTTGTGCGGATGGCAGTCTGAAAAAAGCGAGATTTTACGAGCCGACCGGTGTGTATTATTATAAGGGAGCACTCTATGTGGCGGATTCCGGTAATCACCGGGTGTGCAGGATTGCAGATGGACAGGTGACAACTGTGGCAGGAAGTAAAAAGGGTATCGAGGGAGATGCAGACGGCAATGCACGCAAAGCGAGATTGTCAAATCCACAGGATATATACGTGAATGCCGATGCGATCTACATATCTGACACGGGCAATGCATGTGTGAAAAAACTTGCAGGCGGCAGAGTCACTACAGTGATAAAGGCATTTTCCATGGATGATGGACGGGCACCGGCAGAACCATGTGGACTAACAGTGATTGGCAAAAAGTTATTTATAGGAGATATGTTTACAGAGGAGCTGTATAGCGTTCAGTTATAGCAGTCGGAGGAACACTTGATGAAGATAGGTGAAGTACCGGTAAATGCGATGATTCAGATTCGCGTGATGCGGGGAGAAAAGAAATTTGAATGTATGGGAGCCGTTGTCGCGGCACGCGAAGATGGATTGTACCTGGCTCCGATCAAGCATGAAGGGCAGATGATCGATTTTTCGGTCGAAAATATACAGATCTTTGCATTTTATGTCGATAAAGACCGACAGGCATATGGCTGGAGTGGATGCCGGATCCGGCGGGATACTTACCAGCATAAGCTGTGCCATCTGCTCGTGACCAAACGAGACAGCGTGCGGGTCAACAGGCGCGGTGAGCCGCGTATCCGCACGGAGATGAATGCGACGGTACGGACGCTGGCCGATGACAAAGAGCGTGAGATCGTCGTACGCAATTACAGTGAAAACGGTATCGGCTTCGTCTGCAAGAACGCAATACCCAAAAAAGACTGGACTCCGGTATCACTTGTATATGAGGATCGGCTGCAGCAGCTGCGTGCCGTGCTGCGGGTCAACATCCTGCGGGAGATCGAATTGCCGAGCGGACTGTATAAATACGGCGGTACGATCCTGCAGCCGGATGAGGAGTGGCTCAGATATGTGAAGAACAAGCTGGAGGCGATCAAGGAGCGCGATCAGGAAAATAGCCATTGACACGTTCACGCGACTGTGGTAGCATATCACCGAGGTAAAGTGAATAAGCTACATATGATGCAGGAGGATAAGATATGAAGAATAGAAGATGGCTCGTATGCGCACTGGCAGCAGTGATGACAGCAGGAATGCTGACGGGATGCGGTTCAAAAAGTAGTGATAAGACATTTACGGTAGGATTCGATGCAGAATATCCGCCGTATGGTTATATGGATGATAACGGAGATTATACCGGATTCGATCTGGAACTCGCACAGGCAGTCTGTGATATGGAAGGCTGGACATTGGAGAAGAAACCGATCGAGTGGAACTCCAAGGATATGGAGCTCGAGAGCGGTGCGATCGATTGTATCTGGAATGGATTCACGATGGATGGCAGAGAGGATGACTATACATGGTCACAGCCTTATGTGGATAACAGCCAGGTGGTTGTAGTTGCCGAGAATTCCGGCATCAGTTCACTGACAGATCTCGCAGGCAAGACGGTTGGTGTGCAGGCAGCGAGTGCGGCACTCACGCTGCTTCAGGAGGATCAGGCGGAGCTTGCAGATACATTTGCAGGGCTGCAGGAGTTCGCAGATTATAACAGTGCATTTGTAGAGCTGCAGGCAGGATCCGTAGATGCAGTTGCGATGGATGTCGGTGTGGCTAATTATCAGATCAAGACGCGTGGTGAGGGTTATACCATTCTTCCGGAAGTGCTCAATTCCGAGAAATACGCGGTTGGTTTCAAAAAAGGTAACACAGAGTTGTGCGAGACTGTAGATGCAGATCTGACAAAGCTGGCAGAGGATGGCACGATTGCCAAGTTAGCAGAAAAATACGATATTTCCGATCTGATCTGTATCGGAAAGTAACCGGTTGGGAGAAACAGGAGTTTGTACTCCGGGAGGAATATACATATGTCTACCGCTATGATTTTTCAGCAGCTGGCGGGAGGAATGCTAAAGTCCATCAGTATTTTCTGTTGGACTTTACTTTTCTCCCTGCCGCTCGGTTTGTTAATCACATTTGGACGCATGTCAAATGTGAAGCTGTTTGGACGTTTTCGCGTGGTGAGGGGTATCACCAAGCTCTACATTGATATTATGAGGGGAACACCGCTCATGCTGCAGCTGATGGTCGTGTACTACGGTCCGTATTTTTTGTGGAAAGCAGATATCGGCGGATTTCGGTATATTGCGATCATTCTCGCATTTTCGATCAATTATGCGGCATACTTTGCGGAGATCTACCGTTCGGGTATCGAATCCATGCCGAAGGGACAGTATGAGGCGGCAGAGGTACTCGGCTACACCAGGGCGCAGACATTTGTGTTTATTATCCTGCCACAGGTGATCAAGCGTGTACTGCCCTCGATCACAAATGAGATGGTGACGCTCGTCAAGGATACGTCACTTGCATTCTCGCTGGCATATATGGAGATGTTCACGATTGCAAAGCAGATTGCCGCAAAGGAGACGACATTTGTGCCGTTTGCCGTGGCAGCTATCTTCTATTTTGTCTTCAACTGGATCGTGTCAACCGGCATGACAAAGCTCGAAGAAAAGTTAAATTACTACAGATAGGAGGGGCAGACGGACAATGGATATTTTACGGATGGAGCATATCAAAAAGAGCTTTGGTGATCTGGAGGTGTTAAAAGACATTTCCCTGTCAGTCAAAGAAGGCGAAGTGCTGGCGATCATCGGACCTTCCGGTTCGGGAAAATCGACGGTCATGCGCTGTGCGGTCATGCTGGAGACAATCGATGGCGGCGAGATCGAATATATTGGTGGAAAAGCAGCGTGGACAGATGAGACCGGTGCTGTACACTATGCGGACAATCAGGCACTCAGGGAGATCCGGCGTGACTATGGCATGGTCTTTCAGAATTTTCACCTGTTCCCGCATTATTCTGTGTTGAAAAATGTTATGGATGCACCGATCCGTGTGCAGAAGCGTGACCGGGCAGAGGTAGAAAAGGAAGCGCGGACATTACTGGCGAAGATGGGACTGGAGGACAAGGCAGATGCCTATCCGTACCAGCTCTCAGGCGGACAGCAGCAGCGCGTATCGATCGCGCGTGCGCTCGCGATGAATCCGAAAATTCTATTTTTCGATGAGCCGACTTCGGCGCTTGATCCAGAGCTGACCGGAGACATCCTGCGCGTGATCAAGGGGCTGGCGGCAGAGCATATGACGATGGTGATCGTCACACATGAGATGAATTTTGCGAGAAATGTGGCAGATTATGTGATTTTCATGGAACACGGTGTGATCGTAGAGGAGGGAACACCGGAGCAGGTGTTTGATGCAGGCAATACGCGTCTGCAGGAATTTTTAGGAAAATATGAAGCTGATTAGCGGCAGAAAAAATAATAAACCAGAAAAAGAAAAGGGGATGATCCGTGGACGGTCAATCCCCTTTTTGCTATTTGGGACAAGCGATGGTTCACATGCGGTTGCCTATTTCCGGCTGCTCTCGTATGCCTCACGGCATGCCTTCGCCAGCTGGTCACCGCAGGAAGTATTTTTAAAACCGCAGTGAATACCACCGATGCGTTTCTCTACCTCATCGACAGTCATGCCTTCCACGAGCTTCGGAATCGCTTTCAGATTGCCGTCACAGCCACCGGTGAATTTTACATTGTGTACGATATTGCCGTCCAGCTCCAGCTCAATCAGAGAAGAGCAGGTGCCTTTTGTTCTATATGTGTAGTTCATTGGCAGATCCTCCTTTGTATCAGATATGTTTCCGGTTATTTTAGCACGCGCATCCTGTAAATGCAAGATTTATCCGTTCAAAAAACGTTTACAAAAGGTTCACATGACTGCTACTTGTGAAAATCGCGCAATCATGTTAGAATATAACAGTTAATGTGCATAATCATATAAAAAGGTAAGATGGCTTACCGGACATAGTTAGGAGTATTATTATATGAACCTGATAGAAAAAATGTTTGGAACCCACAGCGAGCGCGAGGTTAAGAGACTGATGCCGTTGGTAGATAAAATTGATGCCCTGCGTCCGCAGATGCAGGCGTTGACCGACGAACAACTCGCTGATAAGACCAAAGAATTCAAGGAGCGCTTCGCAAACGGCGAGACTTTAGATGATTTATTGGTAGAGGCATACGCAGTTGTCCGTGAGGCAGCAGTCCGTGTGCTTGGTATGGAGCATTACAGGGTACAGCTTCTCGGTGGAATCGTTCTGCATCAGGGACGAATCGCAGAGATGCGGACCGGTGAAGGAAAGACCCTGGTAGCGACACTTCCGGCATATCTGAATGCGTTGGAGGGCAAAGGAGTCTGCATCGTCACAGTCAACGATTATCTGGCAAAGCGTGATGCCGATGAGATGGGACAGGTTCACGAGTTTTTAGGATTGAAGGTCGGCTGCGTGCTCAATAGCATGGACAACGACGAGCGCAGGGAGATGTACAACTGCGACATTACTTATGTGACAAATAACGAACTTGGATTTGACTACCTGAGAGATAACATGGTCATCTATAAGGAGCAGCTCGTACAGCGCGGACTGCACTATGTCATCATTGATGAGGTCGATTCTGTATTGATTGATGAGGCGCGGACACCGCTGATTATCTCCGGACAGAGCGGCAAATCCACCAGACTGTATGAGGCGTGTGATATTCTGGCGCGTCAGATGCAGCGTGGTGAGGCGAGCGGAGAATTTAACAAGATGGACGCACTCATGGGCGTGGAGATTGAGGAGACTGGAGACTTTATCGTAAACGAGAAGGACAAGGTCATCAATCTGACAGAACAGGGTGTGGCGAAGGTCGAGCAGTTCTTCAAGATCGATAACCTTGCAGATGCCGAGAATTTGGAGATCCAGCACAATATTATTTTGGCGCTGCGTGCGCACAACCTGATGTTCCGTGACAAGGATTACGTTGTAAAAGATGATGAAGTGCTCATCGTAGACGAATTTACCGGACGTATCATGCCCGGCCGCCGTTATTCGGACGGACTGCATCAGGCGATTGAGGCGAAGGAGCATGTGAAGGTCAAGAGAGAGAGCCGTACACTGGCGACGATTACGTTCCAGAACTTCTTTAATAAATTTGACAAAAAATCCGGTATGACCGGTACTGCCCTCACAGAAGAGAAGGAGTTCCGTGATATTTACGGCATGGACGTGGTCGAGATCCCGACGAACAAGCCGGTGATCCGTATTGATCATCAGGATGCTGTATACAAGACGAAAAAAGAAAAATTCCATGCAGTTGTGGAGGATATCAAGGCATCACATGAAAAGGGACAGCCGGTTCTGGTCGGTACGATCACGATCGAGACATCCGAGATGCTTTCGCGTATGCTGAACAAAGAAGGCATCAAGCATCAGGTATTGAACGCCAAGTTCCATGAGATGGAGGCGGAAATCGTATCACATGCCGGCGAGCATGGCGCAGTTACGATCGCGACAAACATGGCAGGCCGTGGTACGGATATTAAACTTGATCCAGAATCTGTAGCGGCAGGCGGACTCAAGATCATCGGTACAGAGCGTCATGAGTCACGCCGTATCGACAATCAGTTACGTGGACGTTCCGGCCGACAGGGAGATCCCGGTGAATCCAAGTTCTATATCTCGCTGGAAGACGATCTGATGCGTCTGTTCGGATCAGAAAAGCTGATGAATATGTTTAACGCGCTGGGCGTGCCTGAGGGCGAGGAGATCCAGCACAAGATGCTGACGAACGCCATTGAGAAGGCTCAGATGAAGATCGAGAGCAACAACTTCGGAATCCGTAAAAACCTGCTCGACTACGATCAGGTCAACAATGACCAGCGTGAGATCATCTACGAGGAGCGTGCCCGCGTATTGAATGGTGAGAGCATGCGCGATACCATTTACAAGATGATGACGGATTTTGTGGAAAATGCAGTAGATACCTGTATTTCGGATGATGTCCCTTCGGAGGATTGGGATGTTGTCGAACTCAGCCAGATCATTATCCCGGTCATCCCGATGGAGCCGGTGACACCGGATGAGGCGAAAAATTATAAAAATGCAAAAGAACTCAAGCATGCACTCAAGGAGCGCGCAGTCAAGCTGTATGAGGCAAAGGAAGCAGAATTCCCTGAGCCGGAGGCAGTCCGGGAACTCGAACGTGTCGTATTGCTCAAGACCATTGACAGTAAGTGGATGGCTCATATCGATGATATGGATCAGCTGCGTCAGGGTATCGGCCTGCAGTCTTTCGCACAGAGAGATCCGCTCGTTGAGTACAAGCTGGCCGGATTTGAGATGTTTGATGCAATGACGGCTGCGATCGCAGAAGACACCCTGCGTATGCTGTTCCATGTCAAGGTAGAACAGAAGGTAGAGCGCGAGCAGGTGGCAAAAGTGACGGGAACAAACAAGGATGAATCACTGGCAGCAGCACCGAAAAAGCGTGAGGTGAAGAAAGTATATCCGAATGATCCCTGCCCTTGCGGAAGCGGTAAAAAATACAAGCAGTGCTGTGGCAGACAGGCGTAGAAGCTAAGAGATTGCTGCTTGGGCAGCAACTGGGCGCTTGGCGGTCCGGGTATGTAGGCATAGGATATGGGAGTGAGGCTGTTCAGGATCGGGAGCACCGGTTCTGGGCAGTTTTGACTATAGATGGAGAAAAAATGATGAAAAAAGACTGGATGCACCGTGTGTATAGCTGCCTGCTGATGCTGGGCTGTCTGCTCGTGCTGGCGGCTGTGCCGGCACAGGCGGCGGTAGTTTGTAGTGATACGCAGATACGCGCTGCGATGGATCGCGCATTTGAAAATAGGGATCCGCAGGTAAATCTCACGATAGAGCGTACATTTGCGGTTGGTGAATATGATGCGAAGCGCGAGGCCGAGAATTATGCCCAAGAACTGGTTTCCATGCTGGAGCAGGCAGCGCTTAAGAATGGCAGACTCATGTGCGGTACGAGCTACACGTACACGATAGCGGGTGATCACGGCAGTGTTACTTACAATTTCGATATTTCCTCACAGTTTACCAAGAAGGTTACTGTCGTTAAGTCTGAAAAAGGTGCCTATAAACATGCGCTGAAGGCATTGAAGCGGCACGATTATAAAACGAGCTTTTATGCAGACAGCGCATTGTATTATGAGACATTTGTACTCGCATTGCAGCATCATCCGGAGTACAATTATAATCTGGTCATCTGGAAGAGTACCGATGGTACATTTGGTTACCGGGCAGGTAATGATCTGAGTGCGGCTCAGATTACAGGTAAAATAAAGCAGGCGAATGCAAAGGCAAACGCGATTATCCACCGGATTATCAAGGACGGAATGACGCGCAGACAGAAGCTGCGTGCGATACATAATTATCTGGTGAAAAACTGTGCTTATGATGAGTCGGCACGTGAATATGGTTATGACGATGCGTATACGGCATACGGATGTCTGGTGAAAAAGACTGCCGTTTGTCAGGGTTATGCGGGGGCATTTAATCTGTTGGCAGCAAAAGCCGGCATCTGTTCAATCGCCGTTCCGGGTGAAGCCGGTGGCGGATCACATGCGTGGAATTATGTGAAAGACGGAAACAGCTACCGCTATATCGATGTGACCTGGGATGATCCGGTGCCGGATCAGGGCGCGAAGGCTGCCGTGAAACAGACTTATTTTTACCGGACACAGGCACAGTTGGAACTGACCCATACGTGGGATAAAGTAGAGAATGCAAAAAAATATGTAGATTACGCAGCAGCTTTATAAAACTCCGTGTCACCGGTTTTTATAGAGTCGGAGGAAATCTATTTCCGGGAATACATAACAGATGAAAGGGAGGATACTACTTATGAAAAAACAGCTTACAGCACTTGTTTTATGTATTTGTATGGTATTGTCGATGTTACCATTTTCAGGTACACAGACAGCGCAGGCAGATGATGAGGAGACGAGCAGTGTTGGCGCAAGCAATATTAGCATCGGAGACTATATCAGTCTGGGAACCTATAATGGGCAGCCAATCTTGTGGCGCTGCGTCGATATAGATGAGCTGGGACCGCTGATGCTCTCCGATCAGGTGCTGGCAACGATGGCTTATGATGCCAAAACAAGCGAAAACAGCGCTACACGTTCACACAGCCGCAGCTTAAAGCGCGGGACGTATGGCTCAAACCAATGGCGTGACAGCAATATGCGTTCGTGGCTGAATTCCAAGGCTGAAGCAGGGAAGGTAGATTGGCTTTGCGGAAACCCTCCAAAGAGCGGTTTTGTAGGAGAGAATCCATATGATCAGGCAGCGGGCTTTTTAAACGGCTTTCAAGAGGACGAGATCGCAGCGATTAAAACTGTAACCCAGCGTTCGATCGTATCCCATCCGGAATATAATGCGGGAATGATCGAAGGCCCGGGGGCAGATCTGCCTTATGACACAAATATAGCATCAGCCGCTAACGGATTTGATCAGGCCTACTATGAGAACGTTACGGATAAAGTATTCTTAATGGATGTAAAGCAGATAAACAAGGTTTATCAAAATAACAGTCAGCTGGGAGGCAGTTATCATATTGCTTGTAAGGATGGCATGCAGTGGCCTTACTGGCTGCGGACTCCGGTAACGGATTGCAACCACGATATGCGCTATGTGAAGACAGATGGAAGCGTAGACAGAGACGCTCCGTATGCAGGTTTTTATGGTGTCCGTCCGGCTTTTTATCTTGATACGCAATATTATCAGGTGACCGGTGGAGACGGTACGGCGGCTTCCCCTTACCGCGGTGCAGCTGTAAATAAACCGGAGGAAAACTTTACGGTTTCCGGAGACGGACCGACACCGGGGCAGGAGTGGGATGTTCCGCTTGACAAGAGTATACAGTTATATCTTGGACCGAATTATTCCAAGAGCAAGAAATACGAATCTACCACGATACCTATCCAGGTCATCCAGAAGACGCGCAGCGATAATGAGAATATGGTTGTCGTCATCTGCGGCGAAGGTTATACAAAGGGACAGCAGAGACAATTTGTTGCGGATGCCAGACGGTTATGGGAAGGCGCGATGCAGTATGAGCCATATAAGACGTACAAGGATCGCTTCAATGTATATGCATTATGCACGGCATCGGATAAAACGTACAGAGATCAATCCGGTTATGACAGCACATTTTTTGATGTGCTGGGAGAGAATATATCCGTGAACGGAAGTACATGGAAAAATCATATTTTTGAACGATGCATCGGACCGGCATTTATCGAGAAAGTGCATGATGCCCATATTCCGCAACAGACAGATCCGAATGTGGATGGAGATTATGAAAAGTATAAATATGTACATGACTACATCAGCCAGTTCGTACTTCTGGTCAATTCTGCAAATGATTTTGGCGGGGCATTCAACGATCTTGATTACGGATTCCATTATATTGTCAGCCCTGCATACAGCGATCGTGCGGTCAAAACGTTTACGCATGAGCTTGGTCATGGGCTGTCGTTGGCTTTGTAGCAAGGATCTTTTATGGGAGAAGCGGCTGAAAGGACCTCGCTAAACAGAACGGTAATCAGTGATCCTGAACAGGTAAAATGGAAGCAGCTGCTTGGTTTCCGGAAGACATACAGTGTTCCGCATACGGATTCGGATACGGATAAGATTTACAATTCCAGCCGTGAATGTATGATGCGCTGGACAGATTATGATTTCTGTGAGGTATGTAAGCTGCAGGGAAATAAGCGGATGCGGCAGCTGGTCACAGATGGACCGGATCTCTATGTGGCAGAGCCGGAAGTGACAAAGCGCACAGATAAGTATGTGAATCTTTCAGATTTTAGCGATGCAACCGGTTCGGGTTATGGCATATTTGAGGCGAACAAAATGTCACGCCTTTTGACAGGGGCAGATAAAATTACTTTTCAACCGGCAGAGATGAAGGGTCAGGAGATAGAGCTGCGTACGATCGTGCAGAACCTTTCCGATACAAAGCTCAGTCAGGTGACATTACAGGTATGGGTAAACCATGCTGACGGAACCATTGCTAAGACTGCTGATGATCAGTCTGTAATAGCGTCAGCAACATTCGAGATTCCGCTTTGGACGGACAAGGGCAATTTCCGCCCGAAGGGAACCTTGGAATATCATGGAAGTGACTTTGATTCCGGGTTAAAAAACTGTTCCCTCTTATATACCATCCCGTCTAATGCAGATCTGCGAACCGGTGACACAGTCGGATATGCAGTGAGGGATGAGCAGGGCAATGTTCTTGCTTACGAAGGAACGCTTCCGGACAAAGGCCAGAATATCTTTCCGCCGATTCCGAAGCCTGCAACGAGTTATACAGTTACTTTTTGTTATAACGGCGGAAGAGAATACACAACAAAAACGACCGGAACCAATGGAAAACTCGGTGATCTTCCGGCACCGGCCCGTGAAGGATATGTGTTTGACGGATGGTATACGACAGATGGTGAAAAGGTTGATTTAACAAGAACATACGACAGAGATACGATGTTGTTTGCAAGATGGAGTGAATATATCGCACCTTCGCCCACAGTTAAGAAAACTCCGGCCATTCTGCTGACAGCAAGCCCGCATACAGTGACCGAAGGTGAACAGGTCATGTTAAGTGTCAGAGAAACATCAGAATTTGGCGTGGACTTGAGCGGAGTAACTTACACAGCCGATCCTTATGTGTCCATATCCGGGTCTGGATCTGTTCAGACAATCAGGCTTGGCACAGCCGGTACATATACATTTACTGCGCATTATTCCGGTGATAATGAGAAATATCTTGCGTCCGACAGTAACAGTGTTACCGTAACAGTAACGAAAAAAGCGGATATTAGCGGAGGAACTCCGTCAGGAGGAGGCGCAGGAGGCGGTGCAGCAGGTGGAGGAGCTCCGTCGGGAGGCGGCGCAGCAGGCGGAGGAGCTCCGTCGGGAGGCGGCGCAGCAGCAGGCGGAGCCCCCGCGGGAGGCGGTGCAGCAGCAGGAGGAGCCCCCGCAGGAGGCGGTGCAGCCACAGGAAATACATCTGCAACAACTACGCCGGACATCAAGGATGCGGATGGAACGACTGCTTCCATAGTGAAAGGTAAAAAAGGAATGATCACAGCAGATGTGCAGCTTAGTGAAAAGGCGATCGCAAATGCTGAAAAATCAGGCGAAGCAGTTAAACTTCCGGTTGAAGTAAAGGCAGGTAAAAATATAAAATCTGCATCCATTGTGACCATCAATCTTCCGGAGCGCGCAGGGAAAACGAAAGTGAAGATTCCGGTAAAAAATATGACCACAGGTACAGTCGCAGTGATTGTCAAAGCCGATGGCACTGAGAAAATCATGAAGAAATCAGTGGCTGTAAAAGATGGGGTTGAGCTGATCGTGGATGAAGACACTACAGTGAAGCTCGTAGATAAGGCGAAAAACTTTAAGGATACAAAAAAACATTGGGCGAAGGATGCTATTGATTTTGTAAGTGCACGCGGGCTGATGAATGGAAAGAGCAGTACGGCTTTTGCACCGGAAGCAAAAATTACCCGGGCACAGATATGGACGATTCTCGCACGATGGGATGACGTAGACCTGACAGGTGGAAAGAAGTGGTACAGCAAAGCACGTGCATGGGCTAAAAGCCAGGGAATTACGGGTGGCAGTAGACCAAATGCTGCGATGACGAGAGCCGAGGTGATTACAATGCTATGGCGTGCGCAAGGAAAACCGGCGGCAGAGCAAGAGACAGCTTTTAAAGATGTTTCTTCTGATGAATACTACGCACAGGCAGTGGCGTGGGCCAAAGAGAAGGGTATCGCACAAGCGAATAGCAAAGGACGATTCAATCCGGATGCTGCCTGCACAAGAGCGGAAACAGCCGCATTCCTGTATCGGATGTCGTTGAGTGAATAAACGGTTTACATCTACCACCGGGTATAAAGATAGCAGGAGGGGGATGCCTGATTTGAAAAGAACTGCAAAAATCATTTTGATAGGAGTCTGCCTCGGCTTGATTTTACTATTGTTTAAATATAGTTTTGGAATTGACGATACAGCTTTTATGCATGGCTATTGGATT
>OQVS01001070.1_pt1 | contig 18927 bp, 9 predicted proteins | sample 1691601 | NCBI WGS metagenome assembly OQVS01 (sample SAMN03418268, study PRJEB22391) | human gut metagenome | biome: human-gut; feature: organic feature; material: feces | host: Homo sapiens | place: Tanzania | collected 2013-01
TATCTTTTACATAATGTGCTTCAAATTTATTTACTGATTTTGTTATGATTATTCCTATGGTATTATTTTGAGTTATATTTTTTAAATGCTCATCAACATAATTCATATATGTTTTTATTTGACCATAATCAGTTTTTCTATATTCCTTACGACGATTTACTGATAAGCTACAATAATCTTTGCACTATGGAAGATAAGCTCAGCAAATCAACGAAAAAGGAAATTGCCAAAACTGTAGGCCAATCGGCCAACGTATCTATGATGCATGAAGTAGCCCACTTACTTATAAATGATTATGATTTGGCAGTGCCTGGCAACGAAGAAGACGCTTGCGATAATATGGCCGCTTATCTTTTAGCTTATTGCCTAGATGACGGAGGCACTAACGAATACTGTGCCGATTTGTTGCGTTCTTGGTTCGAAATTTTCTTAGCTTCAGCAGTAGTGGAGCAGGGAGATATGGGCACTTTGGACGAGTTGGTTAATAATGAAGAATCTTTTTCTCAATTTGTTTCCAACCAACATACTTACGACTTGAAAAGAGCTTATAATGCCTATTTAGCCTCTTTAACGGTAATGTTCATGAATTTAGATGGTGAAGATATTGAAAAGATCCTTGATGATCTAGCTAGCGACGATACTTTAGTAAATCCGCAAGACGATTATGAAGGTATCGTAGCTAATTTGCGCTCTTTTGCCGCTTGGGATAAGCTTTGCCAAGAGTTTGCCCGCTAAATTGTTCTAAATAGTAATGCAAAAAAACTGAGCCTTCCGGATACTAACTCCGGAAGGCTCAGTTTTTTTATATGTGATTCAGTGATAAAGCTAAGCTTGAATACCAGTTAAGAAAACGTCAACCAGTTTATCTATATCTAAATCGTAGCTTTGCCCACCCAAGTTGGCCATAACAATAATATGACGCAAAGATTTGGCTACTAAACCGGGATCGATAGCTTTCATCTCACCAGATTGAATTTTTTTTTCGAAGAAAGCTACCATGCCGCCTCGATCTGATTTTTCAAACTCTTTGAGCACATCATTTACCGAAGGGAAAATAGCTGCCGCTCTAAAGACGATCCAAAGCAAATCGCGATTTTTACTGACAAACTCTTTGAAATTGGACAGGATATATCTCAGACCCTCACCCAAAGAAAGCTCACAATACTCTGTATCATTTTCGCAACCGCATTTCTGATCGCGAAAACGACGAATTACGCTAATGAGTAGATCCTCTTTAGAACTGTAGTAATGGTATAACAAACCGGGAGAGACGCCTGCAGCTTCGGCTATATCTTTAGTGGTGGTACCTTCCAAGCCATATTTAGCAAAAAGGTGGGTGGCGATATCTAAAAGCTGCTCGCGGCGGCGATTGTATCGATCGCTACCAACTTCTTGTTCCGATACCAAACTCATTTGGAGACCTCCTTTGCAGAAGATTGCTCCTTGGCTGGCTCCTTCGATTCAGGCAAACGATCTACAATAGTTTGTGATTTTATTTGCTCACTGAGTTTCTTTAAGGAAGGCTCGGAAGCGGCAGGCTCTTGGTAACTACCGGGGATCTTACTATCTTTGACAGGATCGATAAGTTTTACAGCTTCGTTGCGCAATTCTTCAGCCGAAACATACCAAGCATCTAAATCAGCTTTAAGATCGGATTCGTCTAAAGGCCCAACCACTTCAAAAGGATAGGCCCCGGAAGTAGCCAGCATCCAATCGACATTGGCTCCCAAGTAGCTATACTTGGCCGTAGCTAAACTGCGCTTGGCAGCTACCAAAGAGGACTGACTCTCCAAAAGTTCGGTAGGCGTAGAAAGACCGGCGCCATAGCGAACTTCGGCTACACGATAGGCTTCTTCAGCTTGCTCCAAACCAACGCGAGCTTGCACAATGCGCTCCCAGCGACTATTTAAGTTGTAGTAGCATTGCTCTACATCTAAACGGACGCCACGACGTACATTTTCCAAATTGGCATCTAATTGCTGAACAGCAGCTTCTAACTGTTTGGTTTGAGCGTGTTCTACTCCACCATCGTAAATAGGCACGGAGAGAACCAAACTAGTCACCCACATAGTGCTATGAGACATGGCAGTAGCACGAGTATTGGAAACGGTGCTTTGCAAAGCTAAAGACGGGTTTCTATTGTTGCGAGAAAGTTCTAAACGAGCTTCGGCAGCTTCTTTGGCCCATTGAGTAGCTTTTACTTCAGGACGGCGCTCTAAAGCTCCCAAAACAGACTCTTCTAAGTCGTAAGTAGAGACAACATTGTCAGGAATTTTTTCCCAACTAAAAGGAGCCACATTAAACTCGGTACCGATAGGAAGTCCCATATCGCTACACAAGGCGGCTTTAGCCAAACGCAAAGCATTTTTGGCTTCAATTAAAGTAAGTTCGGCAGAAGTAGCAGCCGAGCGTACGCTCAAAACATCAAACTTAGCGGCCGTTCCACCTTTATATAAGTCTTCGGCCTGGCGCAAGGAAGATTTTTGAGCATCTAATTGCTGAGCGGCAATAACTACGCTCTCTTGTGCCAAAAGTACATTTAAGTATTTGTTGGCAGTAGTAGCCAATTGAGATTCCAAAGCCTGACGATATTGCTCCAGAGCACTATATTCGGCCATTTGGGAAGCCAACACAGAATAGTGCAAGCGACCAAAAGTAGAAATTACTTGATTGATGGCCAAACTGGCGTTGTAGTTGTGTTGGAAGCCAACAGAAATTTTTTCACCGCCCATGTCAACCGACATGTCAGGTACGGTAAAAGTATAACCCGCACTCAAACCCACAGTAGGATTGCCTGCTGTGTAAGCTTCTTCGGTAGCTCCTTTAGCTTGGCTATAAGCGGCTCTGGCTGCATCAAGCGTAGGCGAATTTTTCATAGCCATACGCATAGCGTCGCGCAAAGTGTATTTAGGGGCGCCTTCAATGTCGGCTACTTCCTGAGGAAGAATAGTGCCAGCAGAAGCATTGACAGAAGCGGCAGCAGCCTGAGAAGGCTGAGGAGCGGCCTGAGGCTGATAAGATTGGGCTTTCGGTGCAGCGGAAGTGGGCGCCGCAGCGGGAGCCGCTTCTTTAGGGGCAGCCTTTGCTTTTTTAGCTTCAGTAGAAGCTTTGGCAGCAGGTACGGCCTTAGCCTTGGTGCTTACTGTTGAAGCGGCTGGGGAGCTAGCGGCCGCCCCCCCCTCCCCGGCGGGGTTAGCCCAAGCACTTTGGCTGCCTCCAGCTAAAGCCAAGCCTAAAGACAAGACTATAGCCGACATACGCCAGCGGCCGGACCAGCTTGTGAATCTATTGCAATTCATGATTAGCGAGCCTCCTTGTCGTTAGAATCGGCGATCACTTTGCCATGTCGAATATCTTCAATGTTTCTACCAGAGGTATCAGGCTTGCTTAAATCTACACCGGATTTTTTACCAGAAGCAGAAGCATTACCAGAAGTACCATTGGAGTTGTTATCATCTTCGAATTTGAAGCCCATCTTACGCAAAATACCGGTAATTCTGGCCATAGTACCATCGAAGGTAATATAAGCTGTCGGCACTACGAAAAGCGTCAAGAAAGTAGAAGTGAGCAAACCACCGATAACGGCTACACCCATAGCGGAACGTACTTCACCACCTTCGGACATACCTAAGGCGACGGGCAATACACCGATAATGGAGGAAGCAGCGGTCATGAGAATAGGACGTAAACGCAGAGGGCCAGCTTTAAGCATAGCGTAGTGCGGATCGAGTCCTTCTTCTTCACGCAATTGGTTAGCAAATTCTACTAACAAGATACCGTTACGAGTTACGATACCTACCAACATGATGATACCAATCAAAGCGAAGATACTTAAGTTCTCGTGGCAGAGGAAGAGGGCTAAGAATACGCCGACCAAGGCCAGAGGCAAGGTCATCATGATAGTGAAAGGGTGGATAAATGATTCAAACTGAGCAGCCAATACCAAGTACACAATTACAATGGAGCTCATGAGAGCGAACATCATATATTGCATAGACTCTTTTTGGTTCTGGGTCATACCGGTAGCAGTAATCTTGTAGCCAGGATAGTTTTGTAAAATCTGGCCAACTTCTTTTTCGAACCATTCGGAAGCCTGACCGGTAGTAATAGAGCCAGCCACTACGTTACAAGTAATAGTAACGGAGCGCATACGGTCGTAACGGCTAATACAATTGGGGCCCAAGCCTTCAACTACATTGGCCACACTGCGCATATAAACGTTTTTGCCAGAGGGTGTGCGCAAAAGAATTTTGCGGATAGATTCGGCGTCTTCGCGGAAATTGTCTTCAGCTTTTACACGCACGTCGTAGCGCTTACTGCCAATTTTAAACTTAGCAGCGTCGACACCACCCATCATAGTTTGCAAAGCGGTCGTAATATCATTAGTTGTCAAGCCCACGTCGGCAGCACTGTCACGTTTGGGGAAAACAGATACTTGGGGCTGAATAAGTTCTAAGTCATCGTCGATGTCGCAAAGGTTTTTATTAGTTTGCATCAGACGAGTAATTTTGCCAGTAATTTCTTCTAAGGTGTCGAGATCGGCGCCTTGTAAAGCGTATTGTAAGTCGTATTGGGTGGAACCGCCGCCCATAGTAGGAATGTGAGCGGGAATAGCGGTCACGCCAGCCAACTTTTCGAACTCAGCACGCATTTCATCCATGATTTGCTGCTGAGACTTTTCGCGTTCTTTGCGGGGTTTAAGCTCCACAATAATGGTAGCTTTATTGACCTGACCGGTCTGAGTATCGCCGATAGTTTCCATAGTTTTGATAACTTCAGGATGCGTATTGGCAATAGCGGTAATAGCTTTACAACGTTCGTCAGTCAAAGTTAAGGAAGTACCGATAGGGGTCTTAACACTGACAATAAAGGCGCTGCGGTCGGCATTAGGAGAGAATTCTTCACCAACAAAACCGGCCAAGAAAAGACCGAAGCCGAAGCAAGCGAAAGCGATAATAATGGTCATAACGCGGGTAAAGCGGTTGCGCAAGACCACAGTAAGCCAAGATCTGTAAGTATGATCCATCCAGCTGAGGAATGAACCGACAGCATTGGTTAGGAAGTTGTTGTGATTTTCGGGTTTTAACCAACGACCACAAAGCATTGGCGTCAAGGTAACAGACACGCAGTAAGAAAGAGTGATAGCGATACCGACGCTAATACCAAACTGGTAGAAAACTCGACCGATAATACCGCCCATAAAAGCCACGGGCAAGAAGATAGCGGCAATAGTCATAGTAGCGGCCAATACAGCAAAAGCCACTTCGCCAGTACCTTTACTAGCAGCGGTCTTACCGTCGGCGGAGCCCTCTTCCATCATACGGAAGATGTTCTCCAATACTACAATCGTGTCGTCGATTACCAGACCTACAGCTAGTGACATAGCCAACATGGTGATCTGGTTAATGGTGAAGTTCATGAAGTACATGAACCCGAAAGCGCCCAAAAGTGAAGTCGGGATGGAGATCAAACTAATGATCGTCATCTTAATGTGGCGCAAGAAGAGATAAATAACGATAGCGGTAAAGATACCACCCAAGAGTAAGTCGTCGCCTACACCTTGTACGGAGTCTTTAATAAAGGTTGAAGTATCGTAAGAGACGTCCAGTCTGACACTGCCGGGCAAAAGCTCGCGCAATTCAGGCAACTTGTCGCGCACAGCTTGGGCAATACCTACAGTATTGGAACCAGTTTGCTTAATAACGGCCAAAGTTACACAAGCTTGACCATTTTCGCGGGAATAGCTGCGAATATCGTCTTCGCCATCTTCAACGCGAGCCACATCTTTTAAACGCACGGGAGCACCGTTGTGCCAAGCCAGAGTCATCGTCTCCAGCTCTTCAACGCTAGTGTACTCACCTTCCATTTTGATAGTAGATTCGCGCTTATCGGTTTCCAAACGGCCACCAGGCAATTCTACGTGCCATGAACCTAAAGCACCGAGCACTTCTGCAGGAGAAATGCTATATTTTTCCATTTTGCCAGCTTCAAGCCAAATACGGATATTGCGCTCGCGGAAACCGTAAAGTTCTACACTACCCACGCCGCTGATATTTTGAATTTGATCTTGCAATACATCGTCAGCCAGCTGAGAAAGGCGCTGGTAGGGGATATCGCCAGCCAAAGTGAGGTAAATAATAGGCGAAGAGTCGGGGTCGATCTTCTGTACCAAAGGCTTATCGATAGAGGTAGGCAAGTCTTGTTCGGCTTTGGATACCTTATCGCGCACTTCCTGAGTAGCTACATCGATATCGCGATCCAATTCGAACTCAATAACGATAGCGGAATAGCCTTCGTAAGAGGTACTTTTGATACTTTTGATACCTTCAATGGTACCGACTTGTTCTTCAATAATGTTGGTGACGTCTTGGTCGATAACTTCAGGGTCGGCACCCACATAAGTGGTAGTAACACTAACCACAGGAATATCAAAGTCTGGCATTAAGTCTACGCCCATGCGGCTGTAGCCCATAATACCGACCAGAATTAGTGACAGAACCAGCACTGTCGTAAAGACAGGCCTCTTAATACAAAAATCCCAAATACTCAAGGCTACTCGTTCTCCTCTGCCTTAGCAGCAGCGATTTTGAGCGACTGTCCGTCGAGAATATCCAAAGCACCGGAAGTAACAACTTTTACACCAGCATTGATACCGCTAACTAAAGCCTCTTTGCCGTTGCTATAGAGCATCTTGACAGGGTACTTTTTGGCTGTACCTTCATCGCCGCTACCTTCAAAAGCCATCACATATACAGAACCTACGGCAATATTGACAGCCGTACGAGGAACAATTACGCCCTTAAGTTCTTGAACGGGCATATTGGCTTCGGCATAAGTTCCGTCCAAAAGGGCTCCACTTTCGTTTTTAATATTGAGACGAACCTTAATAGTGTGGCTAGTAGGATCGGAAGCGGGGATAACGTCGACCACAGTAGCGGGGACTTTATCAACAATGGAAGTCTTCAGAGTCAAGCTGCTGCCAGCTTTTACGGCCGGAGCAAACTTTTCGTCTAAAGAGCTGATCATTTCCAAATCTTTATTGTCGACTACACTAAATACGGCGCCACTGCCATCATTGGCGAAAGCTCCGATTTCGATATTGCGCTTAGTGACAATACCGTCAATAGGAGACTTGATGGCCATATCTTCCAGATTGGTAACGGCAGAATTGTAAGCGGCTTGGGCAGCTTGCACGGTAGCTCTAGCTTGCTCTACGGCTGCTTGAGCCTGAGCCACGGCATCTTTACTATTTTTAACATCAGCATTCAAAATATTGACTTGACGCTGAGCAGTTTTAGCGATATGCAAACTTTCTTTGGCAGCTTTGAGAGCGCTCTTAGCAGTATTAAGCTGTTGGAAAGAAGTGCGCTCACGCAATTCAGCTTGCTCGCGAGCGTAGCTGGAAACGGCATCTTTAGCGTAAAGATCCTGCTGACGGTGCATATTTAATAAAGCATCGTCGTAATTGGCTTGAGCACTAGCCAAAGCGGATTGAGCTTGAATTACTCCTTGGTGGGCTTTTTGCACTTCCAAGGCAGAAGAGACATCGGTCATGCCCATACTCTCTTGAGCTTGACCTACCCTGGTCTGAGCGGAATTATAGTTGGCTAAAGCTTGATTGAGACCGGCCTGAGCCTGGGCCAGACTGGCTTTAGCGGAGTTGACCGTGTTTTTTTGTACGGTATCGTCTAACTGAACTAAAAGCTGCCCCTTGCGAACAGAATCACCTTCGCGAGCATAAATTCCCACTACTCTGCCAGCTACACGGCTAACTATATCAGCCTTGCTGATAGCATTTAAGTGACCGGTAATAGTGGTTTCTTCCATAATGCTGCCCATTTTGGAAGTAGCCAATTCCACATTGCTGGCCTTAACTTCAGTAACGGCAACATCTTTTTTTTCTTCGCCGGAATTGCCTTGAGTGCAGCCTACGGCTCCGCCAAGTAGAGTAGCTGCCACCAAAACCATGCCGACAGGAACACGCAAATTTGAGTATTTGTTATTCATCAGTCCCATTATTTCCGTTCTTGAAGGAACAGAAAATATCTCTCCTAGCTGAAGATATAAAATTGATCTATAAAATACGGTTTACAATCCGCACTGCTGATTATATCAATTGAACAATCAGTCAATATTACAAAGATACAGGGTTAAATATAGCGGTAATTAAATAGTCAGTCAACGGTTATAAGTTAACCATTATTTTAAAATAACGTAAAAAAAATATACTTTTAGCGGACATCTGCCCACTATATATATAGATAAACGTTCGTGAAAGGCAGAAAACATTGGGAGAAGGGCTTAGGCGCTTTTCCGCAGAAGCAGACGAAGCTGTAATTTGCTATTCTTTCAGTTAAGGAGTAATTCTATGATTTACTCAGCAGAAGTGTCTCACATGTGTCCTATCGCTAAGGGCGCATATCATGGTCCGGCCCCCATTCCCGAAGAGGGCAAATGGGTACAGGTCAAAGAGATCAGCGAAATTAGCGGTTTAACTCATGGTGTAGGCCGCTGCGCTCCCCAACAGGGTGCTTGCAAACTCACTCTTAATGTCAAAAATGGCATTATCGAAGAAGCTTTAGTAGAAACTGTCGGTTGCAGTGGTATGACCCACTCTGCCGCTATGGCTGCCGAAATTTTACCCGGCAAAACCATTTTAGAAGCTCTCAACACCGACTTAGTATGCGACGCTATTAACGTAGCTATGCGCGAACTCTTCCTCCAGATCGTTTACGGCCGCACTCAGACCGCCTTCTCCGAAGATGGTCTTCCTATCGGCGCCGGCCTTGAAGACTTGGGCAAAGCTTTGCGCAGTCAGCTCGGTACCATGTATGGTACCAAAGCTAAGGGCGCTCGCTACTTAGAGATGGCTGAAGGCTATGTCACTCGTATTGCTCTCGACGCTGACAATCTCATTATTGGTTATGAGTTCGTCAACATCGGCAAGATGATGGCCGCTATCAAGAAGGGTGTAGAGCCCGCCCAGGCCATGAAGGATGCCACCGGCACTTACGGCCGCTTCGCCGACGGTGTCAAATTCGTCGATCCTCGTCAGGAATAGGGAGATAGCGCAATGTCATTATTTGAAAGTTACGAACGCCGTATTGATAAAATCAACGCTGTGCTCGCCGAGTACGGTATTTCCAGCATTGAAGAAGCCAAGGCTATTTGCGATGAGCATGGCATCGCCCCTTACGATGTCGTCCGCAAGGTTCAGCCTATCGCTTTTGACAATGCTTGCTGGGCCTACACCGTAGGCGCCGCCATTGCCCTCAAAAAAGGTGCCAAAGACGCCGCTGAAGCCGCTCGCTTAATCGGCGTGGGCTTACAAGCTTTCTGCATTCCCGGTTCCGTAGCTGACGATCGCAAAGTCGGTCTCGGTCACGGCAACTTAGGTGCTATGCTTTTGAGCGACGACACTAAATGCTTCGCTTTCTTGGCCGGCCACGAATCCTTCGCTGCCGCCGAAGGCGCCATCGGTATCGTCAACAACGCCAACAAGGCCCGCAAAACTCCTTTGCGCGTTATCTTGAATGGCTTAGGCAAAGACGCCGCCCAGATCATCTCCCGTATCAACGGCTTCACCTATGTACAAACCAAATTTGACTACTTCACCGGCAAGATCGAAGTAGTTAAAGAGATCGCCTACTCCAAGGGCGAGCGCTCCAAAGTCCGCTGCTTCGGCGCTGACGACGTTCGCGAAGGCGTAGCTATCATGCACTTAGAGGGCGTAGACGTTTCCATTACCGGAAACTCCACCAACCCCACCCGCTTCCAGCATCCCGTAGCCGGCACTTACAAAAAAGAGTGCATTGAGCAAGGTAAGAAATACTTCTCCGTAGCTTCCGGTGGTGGTACTGGTCGTACTTTACACCCCGACAACATGGCTGCCGGCCCTGCCTCTTACGGTATGACCGACACTATGGGCCGCATGCACTCCGACGCTCAGTTCGCCGGTTCCAGCTCCGTGCCCGCCCACGTCGAAATGATGGGCTTCCTCGGTATGGGCAACAACCCCATGGTTGGCGCCACCGTAGCCGTAGCCGTTTCCGTAGCCGAAGCTTTGAAAAAGTAAGCTAACTTAGGCGCTATAAAATAGCCCTATACACAAAATAACTTCGTTTAGACTTGTAGTTTGAACGAAGTTCTTTTTATTTATATTGTATTGACATACTCCCCATGGCTAAAGCCAGGAGATTCTGAGATATTAACGAGCCTTGCCTATTGAGAATCAACAGGTCTTACTGGCTCTCTCTACAATGGACAATGCCCTGCCCATACACTACTTATATACTAACTATGCGAAGAGAATACGATTACCTTCACGTTCTATATTTATTGAAGCATTTCTATCTAAAACTATACAAATAGCAATTACGCAACAACCGTCCACTTTCAATTGCTTGCGCAAATTCGGTGGACGTGCCTCATATCCCCATACCTGAAGGCAGGGGCTTTACGGCACTTGCGGTAACATAATGTGAAAAAATCCCCACCTACTCTAAAGTAGGTGGGGATTTTCGTTTAGTTCGCTCCGTCTAGAAAGACAAGCTCTCTAAACGGAAATCTGGTCAAGATTATTTGTCCAAAGTCACAATTACTTGCTTGACAAATTCCTCAGGATTGTAATAAGCCTCGGAACTAGGAGTAATCTTGATAGTACTCATATTACCACTACTCAACTTCTCATCATCACTCATCTGATAGAAGCTATCGATAGTCTTGGGCTCCAAGAGTTCTACAACTTTAATGAAAACATCGTTGTAGTACATACCGATAATGTCGCTAGTACCATCTAAGTACTTAGCCTCACCTTTATCACTAAGTACTGGAGAGCTCAATAAGAACTGGAACTTTGTACCAGCGGAGAAATGGTAAGTACCGTCGGAGCTAGCGCTGACTGCTGCACCGCTTTCATTATAGACACCAGGCGCATAACCCAAAATAATGGGACGCTCAAGCTTCAAAGTGAACTTTGCGGGCTCCACATTGTAGCTCTGGAAAGGACCATTCAAGTAAGCAGCACAGCCGAACTTTTCAGATTCAGCATCACGCTTATTATTCATGGTAATTTCGCCAGTTTGTCCAATCTCGTTACGGCTACTGTATGTATCTTCGGCAGTTACACTAGAGTAGACACCATCAGATTTCTTTTCAACTAAGAAAGTGCTTAAGAGTGGTGTAATAGACTCTTCGTCTATAGACATTAAATCAGTTACATCAACTAAGTTGGTCTGAGTCTCACTAGCTTTGTAAGACATCTGAGCCATAACTTTATGTTCACCGGAAGTACTGATATCAAAATCTACACCACGAGGAATGTCAAAAGTAGTACCACTGCTCTTCTTGTAAGCAGCAAGGTAGGAGTCTACAGCAGCATCTTTCAGGACAATTTTTACCTTGAAAGCTTCTACTTTATCAGCCTTATTGCGACCAGTGACAGTTATTATATCATTGTCGCCGACTTGCTTTTCTTCTGGCTCTTCTGTTGTGGTGTCCATATAAGAGATATATCTACGGTTACCGTAGAGTTCCTCATTGGACCAAATCATCTTCTCATAACTCTCGCCATAGGTTTGAATTTGAGCAGTGGAGGAGTATTCATTTTCTTCAGTAACGCCAGGAACAAGAACCGGGTGTTTTAAGCTAAGATCAACACCATCAGATCTCGTAACGCCGTCACTAAATTCATAGTTACCAGAGATGTCACCTAAATCGGACTTATCGTTGGCTTGAGCACGTACAACAATCTTGTAAGAGCGGCCATAAGGAATACCTACTTCATAAGTTCCATCAGTGGGGTTAATGTTATAAACCTTATTGGTAACTTCATCAACTAAGTTTATAGCAAGAATCTCAGGGACTACGTCGTTAATGGTAACTTTAATATCATCAGACTTAATACCATCATAGGTAAATCTAATGTAACTACCAGTAGCTTCGTCAGTCTTTTTCTTAGGAACAATGTTAATTACATTGTTTTCACCATCTTGGAAGTCGACATACTCTTCGCTAACTTCACCATCTTTAGTTCTGAAGAACTCACATGTGGTAAGTTCGTCAGCTACAGTAATAACTTTTTCTTCGCCATTAGCATAAACGGCCTTCACGGTGATAGCATAAGGCTGGCCAACACCATCTTTAATGTAAGCAACGAATCCTTTTTCTGGATCGTCGACATTAGTTTGTATTTTAGTAACTCCAGGATTGACAACTTCAATAGTAATATCATTGGAAGTTATTCCATCCAATTCGGCAGTTACAGTAGTAGTACCAACAGCAATAGCTTCTAATTTACCTTTAATTTCGCCAAATTTGGCAGCAGCTTCCGTGTTGCTATTCCAAGTAGCTGTAGCGGTAACATCATCAGTACTACCGTCACTATAAGTAGCAGTAGCAGTAAACTGGCAAGCGTTATTATTACCGGTAGGATAAAGTTTGTTCAACATATCACCTTCGGTGTCGTTGGTGATAGCAATGGACTCAACTTCTTTATCAGTAATAGTAACAGTGGCAGTAGCAGTGAAAGGCTCTTCACCTTCATTAGTAACTGTCATAGTGACAGTGGCTGTAGCGCCAGATTTAACGCCGTCGGCAGCAATAACCTTGCATCCAGTGGAAGTAGGCTCGATAGTGACAACACCTTCAGCAGGCTCAACGGTGTACGTGACGCGATCAGCGGAAACAGGTTTCGTACTATTATTGCTATAGACAATATTAGCTACAAGTTCGCGGGAGCGTCCCATAGGTACGGTTACTTTATCAGGCGAAAAAGCTACAGATTTCTCAACAACACCCGCATTTACGGTAACCTTAATTTCAGGCATGGAAACACCTAAAACAGAACCGGAAATGGTAGTTTCGCCACCCTTACTGGCAGTAACTTTGGCACCATCGTAGCCATTCTGTTCCACAGTGGCTACGCTGGGGTTGGAGCTGGTGAAAGTTAAGTAAGGAGTGAGATCTACAATTTGGCCATCGCTCAAAGTAGCCACAGCAGTGAAGCTTTCGCTAGATCCAATCGACAAATCCTTAATTTCAGTGGGATTGACAACCACATTCTTTACGACGTCTTTGAGCTCTTTGTAATCGTTAATCTCGACAACAGTGTCGCGATAACCGTTCAGCTCTACTTTGACAGGAATAATGGCAGTGAGGCCATTATTGCTGTTGAGACACTCGAGAACGAAACCGGTTACTTTAACCGGAACCTTCTCTAAAGTGATGGTAGGAGCGTAATCCCTGGTTGTGGGGCCATAGAGAACCTCACGAGAGTTAGTAGAACCAGTGAAACGGATGTGGGTTGTACCATCGGGAACGGCACGAGCCAACGTCTCGCTGGCTAAATTGTTGAAATGGAAAATAACATCGGAGTATTCTTTGGCAGGAGCGCCACCGCCGCTGCCAGAGCTGCCGGAACCGCCGCAACCAGAGACGAGAGCGACAAACAGGAAGGCCATAGCGAAAAGGCACAAGCCTAGCCAACGTCTGCTCCCCTTGTTGCGAGCAAGGGAATTTAACATGTATTAAGTTCCTCCTGAACCCCTGGGAGTAAAAATATGATGGACAAAAATGCACGCAAACAGCCCATCTTATCATAGATAATAATTCAAAACTAAAAGTTAGTAAAGCTTTTTTAATTGCCCTTTAAAACACAAAAAAAAGAGGAGACAGCCCGAGAAGTCGTCTCCCCTTTTGCCCCTATTTGCGGAGCACTACTCTATATTTATTTGTTAGGCATAATGAAGCCCATAATGCAAGCAGCATTTACGTTGTAGGTCTTACGGCGTACAGAGTTGCTGCTGTTGCCTTCGATGGTGGTAACGGTGCCGCTGGCAGCGTCATAGCTCTCTACGATACCGACGTGGTCGGCACTGCTGCGGGTGTTATCCCAGTCGAACATAATCATATCGCCGGCTTTAGGAGCGTAGCCATTGCCACCTTGCTGCCAAGTGTTCTGGCCTTTAGACCACTCTACCAAAGTGGGAGTATAGTTTACATTGGAGCACTTGCTGAAGTCCATGACGCCATGCTTGGCTAAGATACCGGTAGCGAAAGCGGCGCACCAAGGCTGCTGCTGGCAATCGAGAGCCCAGCTCTGGTTCCAGTCTTTGGTAATGGCGTTGATCTGGGAAGCATTGCCACTTTCAGTCATACCAACCATAGAGCCGGCCTCACTGAGAGCTCCATCTACGCCCTTGCCGCCCTTAGTCTCGGCACCTTTCAAGTGCTCGAGCATGTAAGCGCCCACCTGATCGTGATAGATGCTAGTTACGCCTTTATGCCAATTCTGGTCGGTAGCCCAACCGGCCTTGTTTACAGCAGAGGTTTGCTCAGCTACGGAAGCGTCGGCAGAAGAACCGCCCTTGGAGCGCAAGTTGGCGAAAGTTCTGGCGCCAACATTGATCTGATTCTCTACGCCGGAGAACTTGGAGTTTCTGGTGGCGTTATTGGGATCGGAGTCGTAAGCGCCTACGCCCATCCAACCGTTGATACCGATACCAGTCTTACCCCACTGGGTCTCTTGGCCAGCGATAGAAAGGAGAATTAAGGGGTCTACATTGTTTTCTTTACCGGCTTTAACGAACATAGCACCGGTGCCCTCGGGGGCATCGGATCCCTTAGAAGCCAAGAAACCATCGATAGCTTTGGCAATATCGGCGTCGGAGCACTTAGAAAGATCGATATCGCCAGCAGCGGTAGTTCTGGTAGCGGAACCAGTGCTGCCAGTTCCCTGAGTGCCGCCGGTGCCACCAGTACCGCCTACGCCACCAGTGCCGCCGGTGCCACCGCCGCCATTATTGACAGCTCCGGTACCACCATTGTTGCCACCGCCGTTGGATCCGTTGCTACCATTGGCGCCATTGGAGCCATTGGCTGCACCTTGAGCTCCAGCAGCTTCATCGGAGCTACCTTGAGCGCCCTGAGCTTGAGCAGCCTCTTCAGCGGGAGCGTTTTTGGCGTCGATCTCGGCTTGTACCTTGTCGATATCTTTCTGAAGGTTTTGCTTCTGAGTCTGGATATCTTCGAGCTCACCGTTGACGCGCTCTAAGTCTTCGTTGACGCCCTGAAGCTTGTTGGTGATCTCTTCAATCTTTTCCTGATCGCCAGCAGCTTTAGCAGCAGCCAATTCTTCTACGAGCTCTTCTTGCTTCTTCTCCAGCTCTTCTTTTTCTTTGAGCTTAGCTTCTTCTTGCTTAGTAAGCTCGTCCATGTCTTTCTGGAGGTCTTCCATCTCCTCTTCGGGAGTGGGCTCTAACTCTTCGATCTCTTTATTGATCTTGTCGAGCTTGTCATTTACTTCAGAAAGTTCATCGTTGATACCATCGAGCTTGTTGGTAAGCTCTTTAACTTTGGCTTGATCGCCAGCAGCCTGAGCTTTTTCAAGTTCTTCGATAGTCTCGTCGCGCTGTTTCTCGAGCTCTTCTTGCTTCTTAGTCTGAGTTTCTTTCTCTTCGTTGAGCTTCTCGAGCTTCTTTTCTTTAATCTTTTCTTTTACTTCTTCGAGCTTCTCTTTGATGGTCTCTTTGGCCTTGGTCTTGTCGGCGTCGGAAACTTCTTCGCCGTCTTCGCCTCTGAGGTTGTCGGCCATTTCTTCGAGATCATCAGAAAGTCCGTCCATACCGATCTTATCGGCTAAACCGGAAGCGCCATCTAAACCGTCAGCAACTTTGCTCTTAATGCCATCGACAGCTTTATCTTTAATATCTTCGGCTTTGTCTTTAACGCCACCAAAGAAATTGCTGACCTTGTCGCCGATCTTCTCTAAGAAGCCTTTTTCTTCGGTTTTAGCACCAGAGCCGCCGAATTTGCCGCTACCACCGCCAACACCATTTATACTGTTACTGCTACCGCTAAATTTTTCTCCTTTAACAGAGAAGCTACCACTCTCGTCGTCTAAAGAAGCAACTTTTACTCCTCTACCAGCTTTAGCGGCTTCGCTATCGCTAACGCTGACCTTATCTTGCTCTTGAGCCTTTTGGGCTTCTTGAGCTTTGCGAGCTTCTTCAGCCTGTTTGGCTTGCTGAGCTTCTTGAGCCTTACGAGCTTCTTCAGCTTTGCGAGCCTCTTCCTGGCGGCGACGAGCTTCTTCGGCCTCGCGACGGCGGCGAGCCTCTTCGGCTTGCTGTTGTCTGATAGCGGCAGAATTATCGTAGCTGCTATTGATACTCATAGTAAAATCCCTCCTACCTTTGCGAGCACAAAAAGCGCTCGACCTGTACACAGGTACTGTTGTCTATATTATCAAGCGCTTGTTTACTTTATCTAGAATTTATCTACTGATTTAACATTTATTTAACTTTTAATTTTTTTACCTCAATTTGAAATGCAATACAAAAAAAAGCCCCTCAACCGAAATCGAGGGGCTTCTCGTTAGTTAGCTATATATTGCTTACTTGTTAGGTTCGATATAGCCCATAACGCAAGCTTGGTTGCGGTCGTAAGTTTTGACTCTTACGGAGTTGCTGCTGTTGCCTTCAACTGTGGTAACTACACCGGTACCGGCATCGTAACTTACTACCAAACCAACGTGATCAGCGCCGCTGCGAGTGTTGTCCCAGTCAAACATAATCATATCACCGGCCTTGGGAGCGTAGTCGCCGCCGCCCTGGCGCCAAGTGCCCTGACCTTTGGCCCAATTGACCAAAGTGGGAGTATAGTTGACGTTGTCGCAAGCGCTGAAGTCCATAACGCCATGCTTAGCCAACATACCGGTAGCGAAAGCGGCGCACCAAGGTTGAGACTGGCAATCGAGAGCCCAGCTCTGGTTCCAATCCTTGGTAATGGCATTGATCTGAGCGGCATTGCCACTTTCAGTCATACCTTCCATAGAGAGGGCCTCATCGAGAGCACCTTCAATGCCCTTACTGCCTTTAAGCTCGGCGCCCTTCAGGTTTTCCAGCATGTAAGCGCCAACCTGATCGTGATAGATCTTAGTTACGCCATTATGCCAATTCTGATCGGTAGCCCAACCGGCTTTGTTTACAGCTGAAGCCTGATCGGCAATAGAAGCGTCGGAAGAAGAGCCACCCTTGGCACGTAAGTTTTTGAAAGTTCTAGCACCGACATTGATCTGGTTCTCTACGCCAGAGAAAGTTGGATTGCGAGTTGAGTTGTTAGGATCGGAGTCGTAAGCGCCTACGCCCATCCAGCCGTTGATACCAACGCTGCCGGAAGCAGTGCCCCAACGGGTTTCTTGACCGGCAATGGAAAGCAGAACCAAAGGATCTACATCATTTTCTTTACCGGCCTTTACAAACAAAGCACCAGTGCCAGCGGGAGCGGGAGAGCCTTTCTCGGCTAAGAAGCCGTCAATAGCCTTGGCGACATCTTCGTCGGAGCACTTAGAAATATCGATATCACCAGCGGCACTGCTTCTCTTAACAGAAGATCCGGAGCTGACGCTGCCAGCGCCACCGGAGCCGCCAACGCCACTGACGCCGCCGCCTCCGCCACCATAATTGCCACCGCCGCCGGAACCAGAGCCGGAGCCGCCGTTATTGGCAGCAGCTTGCTGAGCGGCCAGCTGTTGACCGAGCTGGTTTAATTGTTTTTGCAAATCTTCATTGCTGATACCGGTAGCTTTTTCGAAATCGCTCAAATTGTCTGCAGCTTGGCCAGCACCTTCGTTGGCTTTGGCTTCATCAGCTTTAGCTTCGTCGGCCTTAGCTTTGTCGGCAGCAGCGATTTCTTCGTCGCTCATTACCTTGCCGTCGGCGCCAATGCGTTTGCCCTCTTCGTTGACGAGGTTGCCCTTGTTGTCAATCAGCTGGCCATCGCCATTTACCAACTTGCCATCTTCATTGAGGGTGCTGCCTTCAGGAAGTTTCTTGCCATCTTCACTGTAAAGAGTACCATTCTTATCCACGAAAACGCCGTCGGGAAGCTTTTCAGGATCTACTTTAGCGCTGTCGGTAGCACCATCTTTGGCGCCTTCGGTACCGGCAGCTTTGGCATCTTCACCTTGACCGGCAGCATTTTTGGCATCGTCGGCAGTATCTTTGGCGCTGTCAGCGGCAGCCTTATCAGAAGCGTTAGCAGCTTCAACGGTGCTCACGCCGTCTTGAGCTTTTTCAGCTTTGTCATCAATCTGACCGGCAGTATTTTCAGCTTTGGCCACCTTCTGGTCGGCGCTATTGACTTGGCCGGCAGCATCTTCAGCCTTAGTATCGGCTTCGGAAGCGGCTGTTTCGGCCTGCTCGGCTTTGGTAGCATCATCGGTAGCTTTAGTTTCGGCCTGTTCGGAAGCGTTGGCAGCTTCAGTAGCGGCAGTTTCGGCTTGTTCAGACTTACCTTCAGCGGCGCTGAGCTGGCTTTCCAATTCAGAAGCTTTGCTCTCGGCAGCGTCGGCAGCGCTGTGAGCGGCGTCGGCTTTAGCTTGAGCAGAGTCTAAAGCGGACTGAGCTGAAGCAATGGCTTCCTCATCGGGTACTTCTTTGGTGTTGCCATCTTTATCTTCGATAGTCTTGGTAGCAGACTTGGCAGCTTCCAAAGCTGACTGAGCTTGAGCAACTTCAGAGTCGGCCTGAGTAGCTTCAGCAGCTTTGTTGGTAGCTTCGGTGCGAGCTTCGGTAGCTTGAGACTTAAGCTGTTCCATTTCAGCTTTGGCAGCCTCGGCTTTAGACTTGGAGTCTTGAGCTTCGGAAGCAGCCTTGGTAGCGTCGCTCTGAGAAGTTTGGGCGGCGGAATTAGCTTCGGTAGCTGCATTGCCAGCCTCGCTAGCAGCTTGCTGAGCAGCTTGGGATTGCTCGTTGGCCGAAGTAGCCTTAGCTTGAGCTTGCTCTACGTTGGAAGCAGCATTTTGCTGAGCAGCTTGAGCGCTATTTACTTTGTCTTGCTGAGCAGCAGCTTTAGCGGCATTTTCTTGATCGAGCTGGTTGCGGGTAGAATCGATATTGTCACTTAAATTGGAAATGCGATTTTGCA
>OQVS01001074.1_pt1 | contig 18905 bp, 18 predicted proteins | sample 1691601 | NCBI WGS metagenome assembly OQVS01 (sample SAMN03418268, study PRJEB22391) | human gut metagenome | biome: human-gut; feature: organic feature; material: feces | host: Homo sapiens | place: Tanzania | collected 2013-01
CGGACATACCAAGATGCAAACTACTGAAATATATAGGGAGGTGGACCGTTCCACCATAATGAACAGTTTAGGAAAATTAAAACGTAAATCAAATGGAAAATAAACGATTTTTGATTGGCTCTAAAGCATTCTTCAGTGGAATGGAAGGCTTCGAGCCGAAAGATTCGGACTTTCTGACATTAGTCAAGACCGGCAATGGATTCTCTCACTTCTATCAAATGACAGATGGTACTTGCTGCCACTACATTTTTATCAGGAAGTCGAAAAAGGAAATGATTGACTATGCCCTGAATAATGGACCGGCAATGCAGGTGGGAAAATTTCTCGTGCCCGCTGTTGCTGCTGAGTTGAAACTTACCATCCAAGACCTCAAAAAGCTCAAACCACTCATAATAAAACTCGATGTCGAGCATATTTATGAGGAGGCAATCTATGAAGCCTATATCGAGAATAATGGCTTTTTCCTCACTGACGAGCAACGCCAAAAGGCATTCGGCCTTTATAGGGCAGCAAGACCTTATCCAATAGGCAAAGGAAGACGCCAACGCTAAGATGAAAGAAGCACCGTTTAAATGCGAATCAAACCACATTTGAACGGTGCTTTACTATATGTGTGTCAAATATCCCTCACATCTCGTTTTCAACCAAAACCATCGCATTTCGTTTCCCTACACGACACATTTCGTTTTTGCGATTATAATCAGGGCCTGCGGGCTTTCCATCGCCTCATGGCTTTCCCTGCCCGCCAACTCCGGCCCGGCATCTGATGATGCCTTGTTGCTGGGCATGACCACTTCTGTCTGCGGAAATTTTCGCCACGTCACCGACAAGACATCGACTAAAAATTTAAGAATTGTAAATAAATGATTTAAGAATCGTATAAAACATTTAAAAAACGTAAAAATTTTCATTACCGGTCGTAAATCATTTACTTTTCGGAAAAATTTTGCATACTATTGTAGCCTTGATTGACACGAGAAACTGACAACCGAGTTTGAATCTTGTGTCTGAAATTTTGTTTAACAATCAAATAATTCTAACTTTATGGATGAAAAGATCAAGGCGAGGTACATCGACCCGATGGTCGACTGGTCCTTCAAACGGCTCTTCGGCAGCGAAGTGAACAAGGACATTCTCATTGAATTCCTGAAAGTCATCTTTCCGGAACATGAGATTGAAGACATCACCTATATTCCGGCAGAGCAGCTGGGAATCATGGAAGATGACAGGAAGGCTGTGTTCGATGTGATCTGCAGGACGAAGAAAGGGGAGGAGTTCATTGTTGAAATGCAGTGTGCGACACAGAAACACTTTTTCGAGAGGGCATTGTACTACACTTCCTTCCCGATCATGAAACAGGGCAAGAAGGCGCAGAGGGATGAGGAGACCGGCATCAAGGAAGAGTGGGACTACAAGCTGGACGGGGTATATTTCCTCGGGGTGCTGAACTTCAGGTACGAGGATGACGACCTCATCGAGCACAGGTATATGCTGCGTGAGGCGACGACCGGCAAGACGATGACGGACAAGCTGAAGTTCGTCTTCATCGAGGTCGAGAAGTTCAGCAAGGGCGTGGATGAATTGACCACCGACTTCGACAAGTGGCTCTACATCCTGAAGAACCTGTCGAAACTCCTGGAAAGACCGGCAGCGCTGCGGGACAGGATCTTCAGCCGTCTCTTCGACGTCGCCGAGTACGCCAGCCTTGACAATATTGACAAACAAAATTACGTAAAGGCCATGACAACAGCACGTGACACCCACAATCAGATTGAATATGCCAAGGAGATCGCGCACGAGGAAGGACTTGAGAAAGGTCTCGCGAAGGGGCGTGTAAAATCTCCGGCCAAGACAGGTCGGACTTTATTGTGTATTGCCGGCCGCACCCACTTGAACTAAAGGCGACAGCGGTGTAGGACTTGTCGATGACCGATGGTCCCTATCGGATATTCTTGTCGAATCCGTCAGGAATGAAATTCTTGTTGACCGGGGTCAATTTCACGAAAACACATCCGTGAGGTGCGACCTCGGTTTCCCATCTTTCCTGATAGCCGCAGGTATAGATATCCTTCTGCCTCCAGAGGTCTCTGATAACCTGAGGGCCCATCACGCCTATTGACTTCGGGATGAAGCCGATCATTTTAGGAGAAGACGACAGGTTGAACATGGCGATGGCGACAGTGCCGTCAGCAAGCGGTTTCAGATATGTTGCGTAGTCCTTGTCACCATAAATCCTGGCGCCCTGCCAGCCGAGTTCGTCCTGGTTCACATCTATCACTTCACTGTTGCACAGGAGGTTAAGCGTAAAGTCATCCATCTCGGCCATATCACAACCTATAAGGAGAGGTGATGCGAGAATGCTCCAGAGAGTGATGTGAGTGTACTGCTCATCCGCCGAAAGCTTGGAATCATGAGTGGACGGTCCCCAGCCGACCTTTCCGACCACGAGCATATCCGCATCCGGCCAGTTGCCTGGTCTTTTGAACGATGCCCATTTGTCCTGGCCGAATCCGATTTTCGACATATTGGCCCAATTGTCCCTGATGTCGCCGGTGGTTCTCCAGCAATTCGCATATTTGGTTATGTATGAAGCCATTCCGACTTTGGAGCTATTGGATAAGCTATAGACGATATCCCGTCCTGTAGCGCGAAGCGCATCCGCCATAAGACGGACATTGTACTCGTCGTTAGGATTCCAGTCATATTTCAGGTAGTCCACGCCCCAGTCTGCCCACTGCTGAGCATCCACATCCACGAATTTATACTTGGTGAAATACCAGAGCGAATCACGCTTCATCTTGCTGCGGTCCAGCTTATGGAACTCGTCGCAGATACCTTTCTCGATAAAATCATATTTGCCGTCCGGAGTATCAGCACTTTCGCCGCAATGCCCTGCATATGTAGCCACCCACGGTCCGGAATAGATTCCGAATTTCAGGCCATTGGAATGAAGAAAATCTCCCAATGCCTTCATATCGGGGAACTTGGAGTTCGGCTGGATAGCATTGGCCTTGCCGCCTCTGAGTCCCTGCCAGCCGTCATCGATATTGATAAATGACCAGCCGTAATCCACCAGGCCCTTGTCGAGCATTGCCTGAGCCGAGCTCATCACTTTCTCCTGGCTCACGCTGTTTCCCCAGCAGTTCCATGAGTTCCAGCCCATCGGAGGAGTGAGGGCAATCTTGTCGCCTATGACGATCTTGAAGTCGCGCTCGACTGTGCCAATGCTGTTGGCCGCTTTCAATGTCACTTTGTATTCGCCTGCCTTTTTCACGGAGCCGGTGATGATACCGGTATTTTCATCCAGTTTCAACCCTTTAGGAAGGCCTTCTGCGCTGAACAGAATCGGACGCTCTCCAGTACAAGGTATCCTGTACAGGAAATCCGCACCGGGACGGGCACCATAAACCTTGGCACCATTGATTCTTGGTGAAGGCGAGGCCTTAGGCGTAAGAATATACTGAGAAGAATCATTCTTTTCTGACGCTGAAACTGTGGCCGGAAGAAAAACGACACCGGCAAGAACCGCTAAGTAAAATAGAGTCCTTTGTTTGAAATTCATCATATAATGAGTTATTAGTTGTGTAAGTGTTCGGTAGGAACGCCGGTTATTCACCCCGCTCCATAGCCCTGCGCAAGTCTTTTTCCTTGATGGACTCACGCTTGTCATACTGTTTCTTACCGCGCGCAAGGGCGATATTCAGCTTGGCATATCCGTTTTCAGATATGAAGAGCCTTACAGCCACGATGGTGAGGCCCTTTTCCTTTACCTTCTGGTTCAGATGGCGGAGTTCACGTTTCTGAAGGAGCAGTTTGCGGTCACGGAGCGGCGCATGCTGTCCCCATGAGCCCCAGGCATACAGGGCAATGTTGATTCCGCGCACGTACAGCTGCCCTTTGTCGAAATAGCAGAACGCATCGGACATGGAAGCCCTGCCCGCACGGATCGACTTGATTTCTGTTCCGCAAAGGACAATGCCTGCCGTATAGTTTTCCAGGAACTCGTAGTCAAACGAGGCCCTTTTGTTGTTTATATTGACTCTGCTCTTCTTCTCTTTCGCCATAATTCCTTAAGACGCCGCCTGAATAAAACAGCATCCAAATGCAAATTTATCGTTATTTTTGCATAAATCAATCAAATCGTCATCTGATGCCTACAAAAAACCCATACGGCAACACCTACATAGCAGACTTGCCGGAACCGGAGACAATATCCGCGGAAGAAATACTCGAAAGCATTGACAACAAGAGCATTGACCTTGTCTGCGTGCTCGGGCCGACCGCTTCCGGGAAGACGAAATACGCTGTAGAACTGGCGCGGGAGCTGAACCGTCTGAGGGCGGAAAAATACGGAGCGGCTAGTGTCAATGCCACAGGCGCGGTCAATGCAGCAGGCGCGGAGATTCTTTCCGGGGATTCGAGGCAGGTGTACAGAGGCATGGATATCGGCACCGGGAAGGACCTGAACGAATACGGGGAGATTCCATATCATCTTATCGACATCGTGGATGCCGGGACCAAATTCGACCTGTACCAGTATCAGAAAGCGTTTGAGAAGGCATACAAGGACATCATGGACAGAGGAGGAATACCCATATTGTGCGGAGGCTCAGGACTTTACCTCGAAGCTGCCACATGCGGCTACTCGATTCCAGACGTGCCGCCTTCTCCTGAACTGAGGGCCGAACTGGAGGAAAAGCCGATGGATGAGCTCGTGTCAATGCTGGCATCCATGAAAACTCTGCACAACAAGACCGACATTGACACGAAAAAAAGAGTCATCAGGGCATTGGAAATAGCTCTGTGGCAGAAGGAGCATCCTGTGGAGAACACGGCGTTTCTGCCGAAGAACACATACTACATCGGCACATTGGTCTCACGCGAAGAGAGGAACAGGCGAATCGACGCGAGGCTGGACGCAAGGATCGAAGAAGGCATGGCAGACGAGGTAAGGCGACTGCTTGAGAGCGGCGTTCCCGCAGAGAATCTGACTTACTATGGGCTTGAGTACAAGTTCGTTACGCAATATGTTCTGGGAATACTCAGCCTCGAGGAGATGAAGACGCTCTTGGGCAATGCCATCCATCAGTTCGCGAAACGCCAGATGACCTGGTTCCGAGGAATGGAGCGCAAGGGCATCCGGATACATTGGGTCGAGCCTTGATGTGGCTGCAGAAAGCCTCTACTTTGAAGATGGCGGAAGCGGATGGCCGGGAAGTGTACGCGGAGCCTCAGCAGCACGCCAATAAGTAGCGTCGAATTCGGGATATACAAAGTCCCCGTCATGGTCAATGGTAAACGCTATGTAGTTTATCTTGAATCCCTGGGCGAGGAAATTCTGCTCGTAGAAAGTCTGTACTTCGAACAATGCATCCACGGCAGCCTTGCCGCAGACCGAAGAGAAGTCCGACGAGTAAAGCGAATCTCTATCCTGTCCGTAAAGATCTGACGTAGAAGCCAATACGTGCAGATTATTCGCCTCACACACTGCCTTCGTATATTCGTACAGGAAAGTGCTGTCGGTCTTGAGATGGATGATGCCGCCCTTCTTCAGAAAATGCCTGTATCTTTCCAGGAACATCGGGCTTGTAAGACGGCTGTTTTCACTTTTCATCTGCGGGTCAGAGAACGTCAGCCATATTTCCGATATCTCCCCCGGCGCGAAAAACGCCTCGATAAACTCTATTCTGGTACGGAGAAATGCCACATTCGGCAGTTCATTCTCGGTCGCAAACTTGGCCCCTTTCCAGAGCCTTGCACCCTTGATGTCCACACCGATATAGTTCATGTCCGGGTTTCTCTGGGCCAGCGCCACAGTATATTCCCCCTTTCCGCAGCCCAACTCCACCACAACCGGCGTCTTTCTGCCGCCGAACATTGTTTCGGACCAATGTCCTTTGACCGGATGGTCTTTCAGTACCAATGAATTACGGGACTCGTCCCCCGCCCTGTCCAACACCTCTTCAGATGCCGGCTGAAGCAAACATCTGAAAGTGGCATTCTCGCTGAATTTCTTTAATTTTCCGTGTCCCATATTCTATTTCAACACTAATACTTTAACTCTCCTGTCCACCCTTTCGATTTCCAACCCGATACCGGTCAGGCCGTATTTTTTCAATGAATCTTCCGGCGCCTTTATATAAAGTTTCCACAATCCCGGCTTGACAGAAACCAGTCCGGACCCGATTCTATCCGTAAACACCTTGTCATAATAGGAAGAATCCCGGAGCGCCGAGCGCTGAAGCACAATATTGTCCTCAAACAGTTCTCCATCAGGAGATTCCCAGAGCACGAGCAACGGCATTGACCTGAATGAAGAAAATTCCCTGTCAATGCAGGACAGCGACGCGAGCAGCGAAAAATCGTATGCGGACAATGTGTCGGTCATATCAGCATTGAACACGAACCGGCCATAGGCATCGCGTGCTCCAGTGCGCACAAACTGCGCGTAAGAACTTGGTCTTGAGCAAGATAGCACCAACATTGACAAGAGCAGCAACACTCCTGTCAAAGCGATACTTTTATGGCTCCGGACTATCACCTGAGATTCTGTTATTTGCTGTTCGGCTTCTGCTGCTGGCCATTCTGCTGACCATTTTGCTGCTGGCCATTCTGACGCTGGCGTCTTCCGTCACGTCCCTGACGGTTCGGCCTGTCCGAGCCGCCCTGACGGCCCTGCTGACGTGGCGCCGCCTGATTCTTGTCGTCACCACGGCCACGCTGACGGCCACCACTCTGGCGACGTTTTTTCTTTCCCGGCGAATCGAAACGCGTGATGCTGTCGTCTCCTACCGCAGTTATGAATTCCGGCATTTCCGGCTCAGGTTCAGTCTTGAGAGACTCAGGCTTGATCCCGTTACGATTCATCTTGATCACCTCACGCACCTCAGATGCGGCAAGAGGGAACAGATTTGCCAGAGAACCCTTGTCATAAGAGAAATACATCACCTCTTTCAGGATGTCAGTCTTCATCAGATAAGCCAAACCGTCCTGGAATTCGAGCGGCTCCTGTACACGCGGAATGCGGGACTGCGCATCCAAGTATGTGGCCACCTCATAATTCAAGCAGCATTTGAGCTTACCACATTGACCTGCAAGCTTTTGCGGATTGAGCGACAAGTCCTGGCAACGTGCCGCCGCCGTGGTGATGGACTTGAAATTCGTGATATAGTTCGCACAGCACAGCTCCCTGCCGCAGATTCCCAGGCCGCCTATCAGACCGGCCTCCTGACGTGCTCCGATCTGCTTCATCTCTATCCTGATGCGGAATTCCTCTGCGAAGACCTTGATAAGCTGGCGGAAATCCACACGCCCGTCCGCTATGTAATAGAAAATGGCCTTGGTGCCGTCGCCCTGGAACTCCACGTCGCCGATTTTCATATCCAGACCGAGCTCCACAGCTATCTGACGGGAACGGATCATCGTTTCCTGCTCACGCGCAATCGCCTCCTGCCATTTTTCGATGTCGAGGGACTTTGCCTTCCTGTAGATTTTCTTGAATTCCGTAGTTTCCGGATCAATGCCCCTGCACTTCATCTGCTTGCCGACTATCGGTCCCTCGAGTGTAACGATACCCAAGTCGTGACCGCTCTGTGCCTCGACGATGACCAGATCGCCCATCTTGATGCTCTGACCGGAGGAATTCACATAGAAGCCCTTCCTCGTATTCTTGAAACGCACTTCATAATAGTCAGAGTACTGCCCCTGGGAAATGCCTTTCAGCCAGTTATAGTCCTCCAGTTTGCAGCAGCCCCTGCGGTAGGTGCAGTTCAGCTCGTCATTGGCATCTCTGGTAACCGTACAGCCACGGTTGCAGTCAAACTGTATATTTTCGTTATTTTCCATATCTGTATATATCAACTCACGAACAGTCTGTCAACCATGTTCGTGAACAAAATTTTCTGGTTCACATTGCGGACGACCATCGCATTGGCCTTGTTTATCGCCAAAATTGCCCGCCTGCAGAAGTCCGGTCCCAGTTTCGCTGCGGCTTCGCTGAAGAACTCCTTGTACTCAGGACGCACGCCGGCAAGAGAAGGCAACCCCTTCTGAATCATGTATATCTTTCTTATGCAGTCACCTGCGAATTTACAAAAAGCTTTCTGTTTTTCACGAGAAGCCATCGCCGCTATCACATCACCGGTCTCGAGGACATCCTGGAAATCACGGGCCATTATCCCGTCCATCAGCCTCATGAACACGTCCATCATCTCCACGTTCTCATCCCGCTCAGCAAGACTCCTGATGGCCACGCCGATACTGCCGCCTGCAAACTCCGCAGCCGAAGTCGCAGCCTCTCCATCTACGCCTGTCCATCTCGGCAATGCCGCTGCAATCTCCTCTTTCGCCGCCGGCTTCACCCTTATCAGCTGGCACCTTGAGCGTATGGTCTGGAGCACCCTTTCAGGCTGATGTGTAACCATGAAGAACAATGTGCGCTCAGACGGTTCCTCGATGATTTTCAGCAGTTTGTTGGCAGTCTCCACCTTCAGTTTCTCCGGCAGCCAGATCACCACAGCCCTATATCCGTCCGAATATGAAGAAAGCGAGAGTTCGTTCAGGATAATCTGCGCATCCAGGACCGGAATGACGGAAGATTTCTTGTCAATGCCGAGAGACTCGTACAGTTCATTCTCCATGAAGAACGGATTGCGCACGAAAAGTTCACGCCACTTCTGTATATAGGTGAGCGACGACGGCTTTTCACTCGACTTGTCCTTGGATGCAGTCGGAAAGACGAAATGCATATCCGGATAAATCATCTTGGAAATCTGGTTGCATGCCGGGCATGTTCCGCAGGAATCCTCTTCCCCACGATGCTTGCAGTTAAGATACTGCATGAACGCCACAATCAGCGCCAAAGCCCCACAGCCCTCATTTTCATAAAACATCATAGCGTGCGGAATGCGGCCCGCGGCGGCCATTCTGACCAACGCTGCCTTCACTTCAGCATTTCCTATGACATCCGAAAACCTCATGACTTCCTGTCCGCCGTAAATTCCGCAATCTCACAGAGCATCTCGACCTCCTGCAAATTTCCGAAAGGCCTCAACGCTATCCTTGCATTGTCCACATACTCGTAAAGACGCTTGCGGGCATATTCGATTCCGCCCTCCGACTTCACGAACTCTATGATTTCAGCGCCATACTCAGGGTGATCATCGATTCTGCACAATTTCCGCCTGATCTCCCGTCCACGCTCCTCGCCTGCCTTGGCCAATGCCCCGAGCAGAGGCAATGTTATCTTCTTCTCCTTCAGATCCAACCCCACCGGCTTGCCTATCTCAGCATTCTCTTCATAATCGAAGATATCATCCCTTATCTGGAATGCAATACCTAGACATTTCGCATAGGTCCTGGCCGCCGACATCTTCTCCTCAGTCGCGCTCACCGATATCGCTCCTGATGCAGCGGAAGCCACGAACAATGACGCCGTCTTGTCGTATATTATTCTGTAATAATCCTTTTCGAGCGTATCGCCAGTCTCGGCCTTCTGCAACTGAAGCAGTTCCCCCTCAGCGAGGTCTGTCAATGTAGAAGCAAAAATCCGTATGACCTTGTCCGACGAATTCCTGCTGGCGAGAATGTTCTCCATTCCCTTCACCAGCCAGTAATCTCCCAGCAGGACAGAAGCGCGTCCCCCGAGAATGGACATCACCGTAGGCACACCACGCCGCACAGGACTGTCATCCGCCACGTCATCGTGAAGAAGGGTAGCATTGTGCAACAACTCCACCGCAGCGGCATATTTTATAGTATCATCAGTAGTGAATCCTCCGGAACAGGCCCTGGCCACAAGCAGAGTCAGCACAGGCCTCACCTGCTTTCCATTATGCGAAAGAATCGCCCGGTTCGTCTTGTCCAGCAATTCGATATCCGTGGACAGCGACGATTCCATCAGCTTGTTTACCTTGTCCAGGTCCTCTTTCAGAAAATCCTTTATGCTGCTGAAATCCATATCTACAACATTTTCACAAGCTCATCCACCGTCTTCGGGAATGATATAAGTTCCATAGTGGCGGCATCCATCATCTTGGTATCCACATAATGCTCAAGAAGAGCGATGAGCTTGTCATAGAATCCGTCTATGTTAAGAGCGAAAATCTTCCCGCCGTACCTCTGGAGTTTGGCAAGCGTCAGCGTCTCCACCAACTCTTCCAATGTCCCCACACCGCCCGGCAAAGCTACAGCAGCACACGTTCCCTCACGCATTTTATCCTTGCGCTCGGACATTGTATCCACCCACACGGTCTCTGTAAGTTCACGGGCGACAACACTTTCCATAAATCGCGGAATCACGCCGACATGTCTTCCGCCGGCAGCAACCACCTCGTCAGAGACCACACCCATAGTGCCCTTCCGGGTTCCTCCGGACACCACCGTATAGTCCATTCCCACAAGGGCACGGACCAGCTCCTTCGCAGCACTGTCATATTTCGGATCAATGCCGCTTTGGCTTGAGGAGCAGAATATCACCACTTTCCTGTCGCAAGTCATATCAGAACATAAAAGCTAATGAGAACGATATTCCATTGAAGTTCCTGCCGTCCTTGAACGCATCCTTGACATGCTTGCCGACATTGTTCATCTTGCCGCTTTCAGAGTAGAGAGAACCGAAGTTCCAGTAATATTTCACTGAAACCTGCATCTTCCAGACATCGATTCCGGCGCCGAGTCCCAAACCGTACTCCCAGCGGGACAAAGCCGACTCGCTGAAAGATTTGGATGTATAGGATATCGGATCTGAGCCCTTCACCTTGGAATGGAGTCCATATCCGATGAACGGTTCCGCGAACACATAAGGCCTGAAAGCCATCAAGTCAGGTCCCCACTGAACCTGTACAGGGATTTCGATGTAGGAAACCTTCGCATCAAGCTTGAAGTTGTCGATATTCGCATCGCTCAGCTTGGTGCCCTTGGCCTGATACAGCACGGAAGGCTGCACGGCAAACCCGAATGCGACAGGAATCTCTGCGGTAACACCGAAATGATACCTGCCTATGGAACTCGGGTCCAGATTCTTGGCATTTGATGACGATGAAGTAAATCCGGCCATAATGCCGAGCCTTGCACCGCTGCGGTCGCCCGCATAAGCATAGAGTGATGACGCCAATATCACCGCCACTACTGCTGCAGCAAATTTCTTGAACATAATTTTGCCTCTTTATGAAAGAGCTTATAAAAGAGCGTCAATTTTAGATGTAATCTGCGCTTTGGGAACAGCACCCACAAGTCTGTCAACTACCTGACCGCCCTTGAAGAAAAGAAGTGTAGGAATGCTTCTGATGCCGTACTGGGCTGCGATATCCTCGCAATCATCCACATTGCACTTCACTATTTCCGCCTTTCCTTCATATTCGGCAGCCACCTCGTCCACTGTCGGAGCCAGAGCACGGCAAGGACCGCACCAAGTCGCCCAAAAATCCACTATTACCGGAGCTGCTCCGGAAATGATATCCGAGAAATTCTCGTTCGTAACTACTTTTGCCATAACAATATATTTTAGAGTTTACAAATATAATAATCTGACCGAAGTTTCGCAAATACGAAATCATTTTGCTGCTCCGTCAGATGCCAAAAAGGGGGATGACATGTAAATCATCCCCCCGTACATATATGGATCCCGGCTTCAGTAATCCTTTACGGTTACTTAGAAAGCCTGGGCAGCATCCCAGACAAACACTCTGAGTCCCAATTCCGGCGTTTCCTCATCCTTGGACTTCAGCGCAGAGACGATACCCTGCACCTTTTCATCAGGAACGACGGCGAGAATCGCATAATTCAATGCCGGCCATGCGTGATTTCCGTAGTGCGGCTCACCGTCCACAGAACCACGGCCCTGGATATTGTCCCAAAGAGTGAAACCTCTCTGCCCGTTGGCGTCGAGGACTTCGAGAACTTCCTCGCTGTACGCCTGATTGTATGATATAAACAATGCTTTCATAATCAATGCTTTTTAGCCGTTTATTGCAGCCTGCTTGGCAAGCTTTTTCTGTTTGTGCTTCTCCTGCCTCGTAGCGAACACGCAGTAGATGGTAGGAATCAGCACCAATGTAACCACTGTCGAAACTGACAGACCCCAGGCAACAGTCACACCAAGTGAGCGCCACATTTCAGAACCTTCACCCGTTCCGATAGCCATAGGAATCATACCGAGCACAGTAGTAAGCGTGGTCATGAGGATAGGACGGAGACGGCTTCTTGCAGCAGTTACCGCAGCGTCGAGAATATCCATTCCCCTCTCACGGCACAGGATAAGGTAGTCGATCAGCACAATACCGTTCTTCACCACGATACCGATAAGAATCAGCAGACCGATCATCGCCATCACGCCGAGAGCCGTATTGGTAAGCCACAGACCGAAAATCACACCCACAAGAGCGAACGGCACTGAGAACATGATCACGAACGGACTCATGAATGACTCGAACTGTGATGCCATCACCATATAAACCAGTATGACAATCAATACCATAAGGGTAATAAGATCTACGAACATATCCTGCTGGTCCTCATAGTCTCCGGCCACCGTGGCAGTAAGTTCAGACGGGATATTGGCCTCATCGATGGCAATCTGTGCTGCCTGGACGCCCTCACTCATCGCGTGACCGCCCTCGATCACACCTGACACCTTGATCATTCTCTGACGGTTCTTCCTCTCGATTGTAGGAGGAACTTCCGTCTCGACCACTTTTCCGAGGTCCTTAATCTTGATGCCTGCACCTGCAGGAGTGTAGATGATGATATTTTCAATATCCTCGACACTTGTCCTGAACTCAGGAGCATAACGCACTCTGATATCGTACTCTTCACCGTCTTCACGATAGAATGAGCCTACAGAACCGCTCATGGCAGCGCTTACAGAAGCCGCAGCAGTGGTCGTGTTCAATCCGTTGGCAGCAAGTTTCACCCTGTCGAAATCCACCTGATACTCAGGAGTGTACTGGTCACGGCTCAGAGTAACCTGGGCAAACGACTGGTCTGCGAGCATCCTGGCCTGGATATCCTTGGCCACGCGGTCTGTGGTAGCGAAGTCATAGCCGTAGATTTCCACATCTACTGTAGCGGCTCCGCCCATACCGCCCATACCCTCGGTCACGGTTCCTTTATGGATTTCCGGATATTCCCTGATATCGGCACGGATAATGTCGGCGATTTCACTTGCAGAACGTTTACGAAGCTCCATACTTCCGAGGTTGATGTTCATTGATATGACGTTGGAGCCGTTGGTCTGCATACTTGCAAATGCATTGTCGGAGTCTGCCTGGCCGTAGGTGTAGCTGCATATCTTGATTTCAGGAACCTGCTCACGGACACGGTTATAGAAGTTGCGGGCAAACTCTCCTGTCACTTCCTGAGACGTACCGGCATTGAGCTCGATAGACACTGTCAGACGGCCCTGGTCGGAATGAGGGAAGTACTCGCTCTTGATATGAGGTCCGAGAAGGGCCAGCACAGCCACAAATATAGCCAATGCGCTGAATACCACGGTCTTTCTATGACGGACAGCCCAGTTGATGATGTATGCATATCCTTCAGATATCGCATTCAGGGCCTTGTCGATAGGCGTAAAGAATATCTTGTAGAGCTTGCTGTCATGTCTCTTGTTGCTGAGCATTCTTGAGCAGAGCATCGGAACGAGAGCCACAGAAGAAGCCAATGACACGAACATGATGATGCTGACGATCCAGCCCAACTGACGGAACATGATTCCCGACATACCGGAAACGAGAGTCAGAGGGAGGAACACTGCGAGCATTGTCAATGTAGAGGCCACAATGGAAATACCCACTTCCTCTGTTCCGTGGATTGCTGCCTGCTTAGGCTTTTCACCTCTCTCCAAGTGCGTGGTGATGTTCTCCAATGCCACGATGGCATCATCGACGACCATACCGATAGCGATGGAAAGGGCCGACATTGATATGATATTCAATGTGTTGCCTGTTGCGAACAGGTACACGAGGGATGCAAGCAGTGAGATAGGAATGGTAAGGACAATGATAAGTGTCGCTCTCCATCTTCCGAGGAAGACATATACCACAAGCATGACGAGGATGAATGTGATGATGATGGTCTCCTTCAGGGAGTTGATACTGTTGATGATATTGTCCGAACTATCGACGACGGTCTCGATATGAATATCGGTAGGCAGTGTCTTTTCTATTTTCTTGAGTTCGTTCTTGATGCCTTTGATGACGTTCACCGTATTGGTTCCGCTCTGCTTCTGGATTACGATCTGCGCAGAACGTCTGCCGTTGGTGACTGCTTCCTGCTCCTTCTCCTGCTGGCCGTCCCTGACGGTAGCCACGTCCTTCAGATAGACAGCGTCGCCATTCTTGTAGCCGACCACGATATTGAGCAGCTCTGACGGGTCTTTGAACTCCTTCTGGATACGGAGGGAGTATGACTCGGAGCCTATGTCAATGTTACCGCTCGGCACGTTCCTGTTTTCTGAGGAAATGATTCCGGAAACAGTGGCGATGGACAGACCGTAAGCCTGAAGCTTGTTAGGGTCGCAATACACCTGAATCTCACGGGTAGGAGCACCTGTCACTGACACGGTACCTACGCCTTTCACTCTGGCAAGCGGTGTGGCAACCTTGTCGTCCAGGATCTTGTCCAGGCCCGGAAGGCTTTCCTCTGCCGTAGCGGAAAGGATGAGGATAGGCATGTCATCCGCACTGAACTTGAAGATGACAGGAGTAGTGGCCTGGTCCGGCAACGAAGAGTTGATCATGTCCAGTTTGTCTCGGACATCATTGGTCGCCTCCTCGATATCTACACCGTAGTTGAATTCAAGAATAAGAATGGAGATGTTCTCCTTTGATCTGGAGGTCAGATCCTTCAGGTTGCTGACTCCGTTGAGTCCGTTTTCAAGAACCTTGGTCAGGTTCGTCTCGACGTCCGCCGCACTTGCTCCAGGATACGAAGACATGACCATTATGACGTTCGCATCGAAGTCCGGATACTGGGCTATGGACGTTTTCATGAACGAGAACACGCCGAAAATTGCAAAAGCTATGAAAACCAATGCAGTAGTGACCGGCTTGTTCACCGCTGTTTTATATATGCTCATTTGATTCTGATTTAGAAATTACATGAAGTGGGGACTGCCGGACTATTCCTGGACATTGACCTTCTCGCCATTTCTCAGGCTTGACTGTCCCTTGACAACCACTTTGTCTCCTTCTTTGAGTCCGCTGAGGATCTCATATTTCTCGTCGAAGTGCCTTCCGAGGGCAACTACAGTTTCCTTTACTGTTCCGTCTTCCTGAAGCACGAACACTGTCCTGACACCTGAGCCCTGCTGTTTTACTACTGAGCCGTCAGGAACTGTCACATTGTGAGTAGCGCCGAAGTTGATGGTGACTCTGGAGTACATGCCTGGTCTGAGCTGACGGTCGGCATTTGCGACATTGACCTCAACTGTGAAGGTATGTGTGGATGCCTGCATCGTAGGGAAGATTCTGGCGATATGGCCTGTGAATGTCTTTCCCGGAAGAGCGTCTGCGGTCAATGTGACCTTGTCGTTCTTCTTGACTTTGGTATAGTCGCTCTCTGATACGCCTACGTACAGTTTCACCGGTGTAATCTGCTGAACCACATAGAGCGGCTGAGCTGTGTACATGTCGCCTTTGTCGTAGTTTCTTGCAGTAATCACGCCGCTGATAGGCGAACGCAGTACGGTATTCTCAAGAAGATTGTTGTACTGGCTGCGGGTAACATTGTATTTGAGCTCCATAGCATCGAAATCCGACTTGGAAACGCCGCCCTGCTCGTACAGGCTCTTGATACGGCTGAATTCCAGAGAGTCGTTTGCCAATGAGAGCTTGGACTGGTTCAGGCTCAAGTCATCCATTCTGGCAACTATCTGTCCCGCTTTCACGAAATCACCTACTTCCACGTAGATGTGCTTGATTCTGGACGGGCTCTGAGGGGCTATGTTGTTTGTTGCGTAAGGCTCTACTGTAGAGGTATATACGTCTGACTGAGGGATGTCTTCAGCTGCTACTGACATGACCTGGACATTGCTCAGTTTCACTTCCTGCTGCACATCCTGCTGACCTTCTGTCTTAGAAGTGTTGTTTCCGCAGCTTGCCGCCATCACGACTGCAGATGCGTAAATGATAGTTCTGAATTTCATATTTTTCATTGTCTTATTATCTGTTGTTCAAATCCACGTTACCGTTTTCGTCTATAAAATCATGGCCGAGAACCTGCTCAAGGCTTGATTTCGCTACCATATAACTGTATATGCTCTGCGATTCGCCGAGTTTCGCCTGTGTAAGTGCGAGCTGGGCATCGTTGAGTTCAGTGATCGTGCTCCGTCCCACGTTATATGATTTCGTGGCGATGTCATATGCCTTCTGCGCTGTCTCTACGGCTTCTTTTGCTGCCGCGCAACTCTTCATCTGGGTCTCCATCGTGTTCAGATACTGTCTGATGGCGATTTTCAGCTGACGTTCCGTGTCATTGACCTGGATGGCAAGCTCTGAAGCCTGGACTTTTGCCTGGCGCACGTCGTTCAGACGTTTTCCGCCTGAGAATATCGGGATGTTCAGGCTGAGGCCCACATAAGAATACGGAGTCCATCTGTAGTCGCTGAACTTGAAGTCATTGGTCATCGCATTCAGGCTGTATGAGAATGTGAGGGCAAGTGACGGGATGTAGGCGTACTGCTGGAGTTTTACCGTTTCTGCGAGCTGGTCTGCCTGGATCGCCAACTGACGCATTGTCGAGTTGTGGTCCAAGTTCATTATATCGGTGCTGCTCTCTAGTGCCATCTCACCTGTATAATCCTCAAGTGAGCCGGCCACGTCGATGTTCTGGTCGAGCTCCACGCCCATAACCGCCTTCAACTGCCACAATGACAGGACTACTGAACTTTCTGCGTTATATACGTTCGGAACTGCGCTTGCTACAGTAGATTTCGCCCTGGTGTATTCCAGTTCAGAGGCTTTCTGCGCATTGTAACGCATTTCCGTCTGCTTAAAGTTTTCTACTGCATTGGCATACACGTCTTTATAGACATTGAGCGCTTCCTTTGCAAGAAGGGCTGCATAGTATGACTGCTTTACCTGCGTAACCATTTCAAGGCGTGATGAACGTGCCTTCTCGACTGCAAGTTCCACGCTCTTTCCTGAAATTTTCAGACTTTTCCACAACTGGGCATTGACAAGAGGCATTGACGCGGATACTCCTGCATTGTAGGTGTTCCAACGTCCTACTTCGATGCCTCCTCCTGTAGGGGAACTCGGTGTTTCCGTGGATGAGGAACCTGAGTCCGTTGCTCCGGAATCTGTCGTTCCGGGATCTGAAGATGAGCCGCTTCCCATGATCTTGCTCATGTCCATATCCATATACATAACCTGCTTCTTGATGGTTCTCATGAAAGAGGCTGTCAGGTCAATCTGTGGGAATAAAGATGCATAAGTACCTTTCTTGGCATAGCCGGTGCGTTCAATCTCCTTGTCCGCGACTCTTACCGAAGCGTTTTCACTCAACGCGATTTTAAGGGCATCTTCCAATGTAATGACTGTCGCTGTCTGCGTGCTGTCCGCTTCCTGTGCAACTGCTTTTGCGGACCAACTGACCGAGATTGCAATCAGCAGCAAGCTCGGAATCCATTTTTTCATACTCTAACTATTTACTTTTCTTTACAATTTTCTATAACCAACTCGGCGGCGATAATTGCAAAGCGCATACCACATTTGTGTACAAAATGACAATTTTTATTGCAATTATGTTCTAAAGGTCGACTATTTATTAAGTTCAATGACTTATTAAGCCAATGACTTGGCGTAATGCGTCTTTTCCTTGTGTTTCCCCTCGTCCGGACGCACTATTGCCGCAGGTTGTTTCCTCACGAATGCATAGACGAGGAAACCGACTCCGATGAGGATGAACGGAATACTCAGAAGCTGCCCCATATTGAGGGCCATCCCCTGTTCGAAGCCGACCTGCGGCTCCTTGATGAACTCGATGAGAAAGCGCATCCCGAAGCACCCGATGAGGAACACTCCGAAGAAGAAGCCCCTGTAGACCTTGTCAAGTTTATATTTGTACACCCATACCAGAATGAGCCCGAGCAACAGATAGGAAAATGCCTCGTAAAGCTGGGTCGGATGCTTGGGCTCCGTCTCGCCGCGGAGGTCGAAGATGAAACCCCACGGCAGGCTGGTCACATCCCCGTAGATCTCGGAGTTGAAGAGGTTGCCGAGGCGTATCTGCAAATGCTCAAGGACAGCACCGGAATTGATGGTGTGGTTCAGGGCGAGGGCGAAGGAAAGGTCTATGTGGCCTTCACGCCGGAGCAGATCAAGAGCGCGGAGCCGGTGACGCGGAACGACAGCGGAGATGTGATCCCGTTGAGTGAACGGTTCAATGCCTCGAAGGGTGATATTCGGTATTCCATTGACAGCGATATGACTGAGGACGAGCGGTATCGGGAGCTTCGCGGAAAGACTGTGGCCGTTACGCCGGAGGCGAAGTACACCGACGAGCAGCTTGCAAGCATCCACACGCTGGAACAGCTCAACGCGAAGGCTAAGAGCAAGGCCGAGAAGGTCATCCGACCGTTGGCAGAAAGTCTTGGAATTTTGAATCGGTCGATGAAAACGCCGGATGTGGAGATCGAGTTCACGTTCTCCAAGAACAAGGGACTGCGCGAGAGTATGAGCAAGCAGCTCCGCTATGGCGGAACGTATGCGGACTTTGCAAAGGCACTGGTCAATCTGGATGGTATCCTCGAGAACGCGGTGCTCATTGAGCAGCATAAGGACAAGTATGCTGGGACTACGCGTGCAAACAATCAACTGAAATCGGTATCGGTACTTGTCGGCGTATTCCGTGATGGCGATTCGCTCATTCCTACGCAGATAGAAATAAAGGACACCTCCAATGCA
>OQVS01001076.1_pt1 | contig 18876 bp, 16 predicted proteins | sample 1691601 | NCBI WGS metagenome assembly OQVS01 (sample SAMN03418268, study PRJEB22391) | human gut metagenome | biome: human-gut; feature: organic feature; material: feces | host: Homo sapiens | place: Tanzania | collected 2013-01
GGCACGGAGGATTCGGAGATAGAAGGAACTGGTGTTGCGGCATACCTTTGCCGTATGGTGCAGGTACGCTTCATACGAGCGCATCACTTCGGCATCTATCTCATTCAGGGCAATGTCCTTGTTGTCAAGGTATCGCTTAATACTGTTGAGCGTTGCCTTGTAATGCTGCATGGTGCGGTATTGACCGTTCTTCATCAACAGGGCGATGAGGAGGTTCATAAACTGGAATAGTGTCATTGATGTTTTCTTGTTTCTTGCCATTGTGTTTGTTTATTAATAATATTATTATTGAAATGTCCAGCTGACAATATTATCTTTCGTTGTGCAATAATTACGTGCGGAATATTTTTTTACAGGTAACGAAGGTTCTCCGCCCCATGAAAATTCGATATTGTTTTGGGCATTGACGATGGAAATTTTCATTAATGTTAGCTTGTCTTCATCTCGCAGAGGCATTTCACTCAAAGAGATGCAAGCGGATTTATTAAGATGTTTCACCGCAATATTAAAACTCATATCACTGGGTAAACTAACATCTCCATTTGTTCCTTGACCGATTTGAACATCATATTCTTTATATTTGAGCAAATCCGCACGCAATAAATTATCATTTTTGGCTGTCTCGGTCGAAAGTTTCCAATATCCCGGTCTGTCGCGGTAATATGTTTGAATCCTTTTGGCTGTGCTGAAAACAGATTTTTGTAAATCCTTGTGCGGATTATGCAAGAGCATAAAGCTGAGGCCTATGCAACAAAGAACAAGTACAATCAAAATGATTATGCCTAAAGTTCCGTTTAGACGAGCCTTTTCATAGTCTATTTTGTAAGCCATTTTTGTCTCCTTTTTTATTTACCCATAGCGCTGGTAATTTGGTCTTGCATATCGAAAGTTCCAAAAACAGCCCAAGCGATAATACCAGAAACAGAAAGCATGGCAATCATGTTCATAATCTCGGCGCGTTGTTCAATCATATAAACGGATTCTTCAAGCCATTCATTAGCCAGTTTATCCAAAGCCTCTTCAAAGTTATCCAATTCGGAATAAATTTTCAAGTCGGTAATAATGGCTTTATCTGGAAATTCATAGCCTGCTTTATCTAAGGCCTGACCGAGGTTATCACCGTTTTTAATATGAAATAGAGCTCCGTCGATTTTTTCTTTTAGATATTTATTTGAATCACGGCGCAAGGAGGTTAAGGCCACGGATACCGGTACACCGCCTTTTACCAGAGCTGACAATGCCAATAACCATGTAATACCTGTAAAAATTTTATATAAAGACCAAGGCGGGCAGTGATCAATTTTAACGCGAAGAGAACCAGTCCAAACACCAATTGTGGTATAGATGAGCAAGCCCAATACCGGAAAAACGGAAAAAGCAATCAGCCAGTTATGTTGAATCCATTCGGACAAATCAATTAAGGTTTTAGCCGTGCCGGTCCAACGGGTGTTTGGCGCGGCGCTTAGCATTGGCGGCACCATATAAACACCGATGGCGTATAAAATCAAAACTGACATCATTAACAGGAAAAACGGGTAGGCGATGGCACTGATAATCGGCCGAATCATTCGAGTGGAGCCCTCTGTTACTTTAATTAGGTTCAAAAGTGCGCTTTCCAAATCGGAAACGTCACCTACGGACAGCATTAATCGTTCACGGCTTGGCGCCCATCCTTTTAAGCAATCGGAAAAAGGATGACCTTCTTGCAAAGCTCGTCCCCAATTGCTGACGGCAATGGCCATGGGAGCAGATGGATTTTTACCATCATCGGATAAGCCGTTATAAATCATATCCAGCGCATTCATCAAAGAAAAACGGTTACGCAGCAACGCCGCAAGTTTGCGATAAATTTTCAGACGTGCTGTGTTTGAAAGAGAACACATAATCTTAGCGTATGATACCAGCCATTCATTGTTGTTCCGCATGGCTCTGTTAAAGGCACTTTGTTTTTTTATTTCTGGCATATTCTACTCCTAATAAATCGGGCGTTGATCCAATAAACCGCACCAGCGTTCCACTTCATCCAAATCAATATATCCTTTTAGCATTCGTTCAATTGCTGCTTCGCGTAAAGGTCTGCCATCAAGTTCGCTGACCCAATAGTCAATGGCATTTTTGGTGTCGCCGTTAACCATGAGCTGTAAAAAATGAGCATCTGGAACGATTATTTCCGGCACGGACATTCGTCCAATAACGCCTTTGTGATTGCAATATTTACATCCAGGACCGCGGACATAAGTGTTTTCAATGCCATAATCACCCAAAGCAGTTTTTAATCTTTCAAAAGACGGATCGCTCATTCTTTCTTTAATTGAGATACGGCAGTAAGGACAGATTTTTCGAAATAAACGTTGAGAAATAAGGCCTTTCATGATTTCCGGATCGCAAAGCATGTAGGGCTGCACTCCCATATCACGGAAACGCGTGATAATGGCCGGCGCGGAGTTTGCGTGCAAAGTTGACCACACACTGTGACCGGACAGAGCGCCTTTAAACACCAAATCTGCCGTGGCCAGCGAACGAATTTCACCAACCATCATAACGTCTGGATCGGAACGCAATGCCGCAGACAACGCTTTTGTAAATTCCTCATTTTTTTCTTCTTCGGTGTTGGCGTTGGTTACCGGCATTTGCCGTGCGCCCGGAATTGGATATTCAGGCGGATCTTCCACCGTAATAACATTAATTTCTCCGTTGTGTTCCTGAATCATTTTAATCATGTTGCGCTGCAGTGTTGTTGATTTACCGGAACCAGTCGGACCGGCAACAATATTCAAGCCAACAGCGGTGGCGCGTAAACGATAGAATAAGTTGAGCTCCCTATCTCCCAAACCTAGAGATTTTAAATCGCCGTTGCCGTTAGGGTTGTCATCGGCGTACAATAAACGCATAACCAGATATTGCGAGCCAAAAGCGACAGGGTTGAATTGTAAACGAATAGCCAACACATTGTGCGGTAAAGTCAATTTTCCATCTGTGCCGCGTAACGGTGTAGAACCTAGTTTTTGAGCGCCTTGAAATTCATTTTGCGCATAGTTTGCATCAGAAATATCGGCGGAGGCAAAGGCGGCGCGGACAAAAGATTCTCCCCATTCCGCAGAATATTCCAGTTCGCGTTCCATCATACCGTTTACACGAAATAAAATTAACGTAGAATCGGCAACAACCACGTGAACGTCGGAAACTTTTTTAGCTGCGGCTCTATTGACAACGCTCAAAAAGTCAATTTGCATTTGATAGTCGGCGGATTCTTGAGCCGACATCTTAATCTCACCTGAACCACGGGTTGCATAGGCGTAGATTGCCGCAATTTCTTGGCTTGAAACATATTTTGGCGTGTGTATGATAAGCTTGCGTCGTTTGGCAATCGCCGTAAAGTTGAGAACTTGTCCATCAAAACGGTGCGCCTCGTCAATGAGGTAGGTGCCATCTGAAAACAGCACAAGCATACGCCGTGTTTCACTGTTGATGTTTAAATCGCCATCTTCCGCTGTGAGCACCTTGTTATTATTCGCAAACAGTGTTTGGAAGATGTTTTGAGCTTTGCTTGTTTCAGCTTGATCTTCAATAATGTCTGAAGACTTTTTGATTGGAGGAGGTGTTAAAACACTTTCTATTTTAGACGCCGCCGTATCTGGTTTAGGCGCTGGTTCTGTTTTTTTCTCTTCAGAAACAGGTTTAAGAACGCCGGAGCTAACACGTTCGGCGTTTCTTAAAGTTTGTACCTGTTTTACATCTTGTTCCGTCATCTTTTATTTAACAAACATTCCTTGTCCGAGAGAACTAACATTTGCCGGGCTACCAGTGCTTACAGTTCGTTTCACCGGCTGCGGATTGGTTTTTGAGTTTGCGGCAGGAGCGCTTGGCTGAGGTGTTTTATTGCCGGCGGCCGCTTTTGTGTCAACAGAAGCACCGCGGACATTACGGACAGCCGCATTATTGTTTACAACTTCCTTGCCGGCGACAGGTGTTTTATCTGCGCCATTGAAAGATGTTTCAGGCTCATATTCTCGAACTGTGCCGCCTGTATAAAGATAGCTTTTAACTCCTTTATTATCAAAAGCGACATAGTTGTTTGTTATAGCCATAACAACTTCTCCGCCTTTAAGCATTGATCCTTTATGAACGATAAAGGTTGTTCCGTCTTTGCTTACAATTTTAGCAATAATATCTTTGCCTTTTCCTGTAATATCCATAATAGCGTATTCATCAGACATATCAATAGCATTTTCGTCTATACCTTCGGCAAAAGGATTGGATGAATTGCCGTTTTTCATTTGGTTAATCATGTCTTCATTTTGGACAATTGCTTTTTTCAAACTGATTATTTGCGTCTGCAATGAAGTGATTGTCCGATCATGAGCAGATTTTGCATTTTGTGTTTTTTGTACGGTCGAGGCGGCTTCACGTTTAACAGATTGCATTTTATCTTCAAAAACTTTAATCAAAGACCGGCGCTCATCACGAAGTTTTTTAACTTGATTTTGCAAAGCGGCATTTTTTTCTACCCATTTTTGATTTACAACAAGCATTTCATTCATATATTCATTCAGAACGCGAGCTTGACGAACTTTTTCTAATTCAGCTTCTGCTTCTTTAAGCTTTTTTTGCGCTTCAATTTCTTTAATTTTTCTTTGAGTTTCTTCATTTTTCAAACGCTCTTCTTCATCTTTTTTACGAGTAGCTTCTTCTTCTCTGGCCTTTAAACGCTGAATTCTAAGAGCTTCGATTTTGTTTCTGACTTCTTCACGTTTATATTCCAAATTCAAGATAGTTGTTTGTTTTTCAATATTGGACATTTGATTGAATAAACTGTTATCTACCTTAGAAAGAATAGCATTACCAAAGCTTTCAAAAGGAGACTTTGGCGCTTCCACAACGTTTTGCATTTCAGCATCAGCCGCATTAACAGCCTCTTCCAATTCTTTTTGACCTTCAGAAGTAGAGGTGTCCGGAATAGAATTTAAATCCAGCTGATCATTGGCGCTCGCATTGGCCTCATCTGCGTTTTGCGGCTGAGCGGCATCACTTTTCACAGATGGTGCTTCTTCAGCACTTGGATTTTCATCCGCTGCCGGTGTGCTATTTGCTGTTTTATCCGGAGTTTCTTCATTATTTTCATCCAATCCGAACAAATCATCGTCATTGGCGGCATTATTTTGACTTTGCAAAGCAGCGTTTTCAGAGTTTTCTGGAACAGCTTCTACTTGCGCATAAGCAATATGACTAAAAGACATCATTACCGCAAAAACAACGGCAATAATGGCAATGTTCTGATTTTTTAAATTATAGCACATAGATTTCTCCCTTATATTTCCAAGTATTGCTGTTAATGTCATATGTTATTTCTTTAACAGACAAACCTGAAAATTTCATTAATAATTCAATCCAAGTGAGCGGATCGCTGGTAGATTGAATTTCAAAGTCCATAAGATTGTATAAGTTTCCGCGCGGCGACGTCCAGCTTTTTTTAGTCAATTTGATATCGGTTGACAATGTTTGGTTCAGGTCATTGATAATATTTCGCAAATCCTGAGCTGAATATTCCGGCGGAGAGTTTAATGTAGAGATTTCACCAATTGGAACTGTCACCATAAATGTATTTCCGTCTTCGGAAATTTGGCGTGAAGTAAAATCTACGCCTGAAACGTTTAATGCTTGTTCCATCCAAGTTATGCGCCCCAAGTCACGTTTCCACGAAGTCACCCAACCGGGTGTTACAACTTGAACAACTTTTTGCGTCGCTTTGTAACATTCTTTCATTTGGTCAATTGGATTGGCCACAGTTTCCCATGGTTTAGGTTCAGGAGGTTCCGGAGCCGGTTCTTCCATTTGTTCAACCGGAGCAATGACCGGAGCTTCCGGCGCTGAAAAAAACATGCTTTGAATTGTGGAATAGCCGTACCATAAAATGATGGCAAATCCGACAATAACCGCACCAAGCATAATAGTATCGTTGCTGCCATTGATTTTTTCAAGTTTAACCAATAAGCCTCGACCGATTAATGTTGCCAAAGCATCCGGTTTTGTTTCTTCTATTCCCCATTCCGCCGGAGCGAAAAGCATATCCCAATCTGGAACGGCCAACATGGAAATAAATTGGTCTTTGGCATCTTTTTCATTTACAAAAAGAGTGTCACCGTCTGACAAGATAACGTCATTTCTGAAACAAATATACCACCAACCGTTGTCAACTTTAAACACACCTAAAAAAGAGGTGACGTTGCCAAGAGCCGTGACCAGAGCAATTGCCGCAGAAGGCAGACCGCTTGTAAAACCTTGTGTGGAAGCGGCTAAACCGAATTGAGAAGATTTTCCTTTTCGTACAGCATATAAATCTGCGCCTTCCAAAATGTTTTCGGCGGCTTCCTTAACTTCAGACAAAGGTGAATCTTCGTTAATTAACGGTTGCCAAAACAGGCTGGCGGCATAAGTTACACCGCCTTCGCTAAAGGATGATTTCCATGCTTTTTCTTCTTCTAAATCATCAGCCACAAGCCTTCTCCTCTAAAGTCAGTTCATTCTGGATTCTGGAGATAATGGAGATTCCAAAACAACAGGTGTTAACATAATAACCAAAATTGTTCTGTCTTTCGTTGCACTTTGAGAGCCGCCAAGAAGCGTATTCTTAGGAGTGCCGACGCCTTTTTTATCAGTTTTATCTTCAACACGTTCGTAACCGGCCAAAATCAAGGTATCACCAGATTTTAAGGCAACTTCTTGAGTGAATCCGCGAGTTTCAATCACAGGATTTTGAATAAATTCACTATCACCGCCGCCACTGCTGCTATCACTGTCGCTTTCTGAATCGCTGCTATCAGATTTATCTGAACTAGAGGAGCCTCCTCCTGAAACATTTACAGCATCCAAAGACAATAAATCAGACAGTGTTAAGTTAAAGAACATTAAAATACGGCCGTGATCCAGAATACGCGGTAAAACACTCATCGTGAAACCGGTTTCGATTTCTTCTGTTTCAACAGAAATATCGTATGTGTCAGAATCGCCGCTGTTCGTTTTGGTAATCTGAGAGATGTAGTTTTGTGTTTTAACCACTTGAATCGGGGCAGGTTTATTGTTCATGGTGGTCACCGTGCCGCTTGTGACAAGGTTGGTATGTCCTTCTTGAGACAAAGCTTGCATGGCTGCATCTACACTCCAGCGGTTTGAGCTGATGCCCATTGTTAAATCTGTTAAAGGATTATCAATGCTTGATGTTGTGTGTCCGGTAATATCTTTAATGGACCCTCGTTTACCGAAAGTTGCCGATAAGTCTAAGCTGTATTTGTCAGCGTTTGACAAATTAACCTGAATAACTTTAACACTGATTGCAACTTGTTTTGAAATACGTTGGTTTTGCTCATTAATATATTTTGCGACACGTTTAATATCTGTCGGTGTTGCCGTCAAAGTGATTGTGCCAGCACCCTTATCCATAACAAGGTTTGAATCGGAAGTTATCATAGAACTGATTGTGCTTTGAATGTTTCCCCACATATCCATACCGTCAACAGAGCTACTTTGCGAAATACTGGAGGAACCGCCGGAACCGCCGACAGAAACGCTCAAAGACGGATTTGTTGGTAGCGAGTACAAAACAAAGGTTTTTGTAATATACTTATAGAAATAAAATTCATTTTTTTCATATTTCCACCAAATGCCGAAACGGTTGGCAACTTCATCCAACAAACCGCTGATAGGACCTTTGTAGTTAACAATCATCTTAGATGAATCTGTCCATTGTGCGCCAATGTCCTTCATAGCAGGCTGATTCTTATCTGCGTTGGCAATAGCGTTTTCTTCTAATTCCGGTGCATAACGCACGGAAAGAGACGTAATTTTATTAATCATGCTTCCGATTTCATACAATGTGATTGGGCGGTTGCTGATTAAAGTAATACCATCTTTTGTTTCCAGATAGGCCGGCACAGGTTGTCCTTCAAATTCAACATTACTGGTGTCCCCAAGCCAAATATCGTTTTTAACTCTAACCACATCATCCGGAATAGGTTCGCTCGGTAGTGCGGCCTTTTGTTTCAAATCCAAGGCGTTTTCGGTTGTGCGAGCCATGGACTCGTCCATTTCAGGAGAAACAGAACAAGCCACGGTGGCGCCTAAAATTCCTATAATAGCTAGTTTTATTAAATTAGTCATACGCATTTTCGTCCTCCATTGTTTCAACTACCAAGACGCGGTTTCCTTTATAAAATGTAGCAATAGGAGCCGGTCTTGCCCGAGCGAAAGCGCGTACAAGCGCAGATGCTACGTCGGCAAAGTTACCTCTAAACATTGCGCCGGCATTCAAGGTATAATTGCGATTTGTTTTCCAAATAAGTCTCCAGCCGGATTCTTCACTCCACGCGGTCAACAATTCTTTTAAGCTTTGACCTTCTTCGGCCAGCCAATCTTTATTTTGGTTTTCTTCTTCTGAGTTTTTATCATTCTGAGATTGTTCAGAATCATTTTGAGCCAATGCTCCATCTAGAGTTTGCTCGCCATTTTGAGGCTGTGTCGCATGTCCTTGAGAAACAGAACCATCTCGGCTCATTACTTCGGCTTCATAATCAACAACTTCGTCGTCTATGCTAGGCGGAACAGCCGCAGAAATATTGTTTCCGGCACCGGCTTGTGAAATGCGGTGGTCTCTGGGTGTCCGCTCGCCATATTTGCGGAAGTCTGCTTGGGTTCTGGTGTAATTAACATTGCTAGCCGGCTCGGTGCTGTCTTCGCAGACGCTAAAACCATCCGGAGTTTCAGTGCAAACTTCGCGGTATTCTTGTTCGCTGGTGCAAATACCGTTTTCACATTCTTCTTCCATATAGCTTTTATCACTGACACAACCACCCAGTGCTAAAAGGCAAAGGCAAAAGCCCCAAAGGGTTATTTTATTGGTCATTATATTTCTTTCAAAGTTGTATCTCATTGTATGTTCCTATAATACAGGTTGAAATTAAAATAGCAAGCAGAAGTTAATACCATGGACTATAAGCCTTTTTTCTGGCTTTGTTTGCATCATCTTCGCTGGCATATCTAATATTTCTAATAATAAAGGAGTTTGGCTCTCTATCAGTAAAAATTATGTTAATTTTATTATAATCAACACCATTATTTATCAAAATAGAATACAAAAGGTTCAATCTTTTTTGCTGAAGTTCAAAAGAACTGGAACCATCTATGCGGATTTCGACAAACACGTCATCATTGTTGACGGCGTTTGTTGAAAAAGCTTTTAGCCAATCCAGAGTTTGTCCCGATATCTCAGCCCGATTAGGCTGAAAAGCAAGCTTCAGTTCTGAAGGGGCGATATTATTGTCTTTTTTGGCACCCAACCCCAGCAAACGGCTAAAAGCGGAACTTTGGGACGATTTTTCCGCTGAATCGGTGGTTTCCGTTTTCTGAGCATCGTTATTTTTTGAAGCGGGAGAGGAAAACCATGCGGCAATGCTGTCTGTCAAACTGGAAGTGCTTGGTTCCTTATTGTTTTCGGCGCTTTCACTCTGAGCTTGAGTGGGAATAGGAGTTATTTCCGGTTTGTTATTATTTTCGTCACTGTCATCCGAATCAATAATGCCGGATTTTTTAAGTTTTTCACTTAATTTTTTGTTTTCTTCCGAATAGGAAAGCTGCGGTGTCAGGTTTTGGTCATTGGCAATTTCTTCCGGAATAGGAATTAAAATGTTTTTAACCATTTTGTAGGCAACTTTTTTTTCATTCGGAGATTTTGCTTCAGCAACATCTTCTTTATTTAAAGCACTGACTTCATCGGCATGCTGTTTTTGGAAATCTTCCATTTTATTTTTAGTGATATGAGAATTTCCGACCACGGCCGTTGTCCATGGATCATCTGTATTTTCAACGGATTGCTGTTCCGAAGGGTTTGACAAGGTTTCAACACTGGCCGACGCGACTTTATTGACAGTGCCCAAGTTTTGCAGTCGGACATTATTTGAAGCCAAGGCGACTTGACTGTTTTCGGCTTCATTAGAAATTGTGACATTTTGCTGAGGAGCTTGAAAATTGTGCACCAATGGAATAGTGAAAGGCATAGCCTCTGACGCATCGGCAATTTGCAATGGCTCTTCTTCAATGCTGTTTTCGGCGAATTTATCAAGCTGAGATGGGGTGTTTTCAGAATTTTCTTCCATAGATGTTTCTAGAGCGGATGCGGTATCCGTTTCTGAATTTGCGGTTTCGCTCTTCTTTGGCGTATTTTCCAAAACATCGTCAAAATCGTCATCCGGCGCGTATAAAATATTTTTATCATTTGCGGCTGTTTGGACTTCTGGAATGTCTTTGGCGCTTTCAGCAACGGAGCTTGATGTTTGCGGATTATCTGTTACGGGAGCATTGACTTCAGACGTTTTGCTTGATTGATTTAATTCGTTGAATTTATCTATAATCGGGTTTGTTTCTTCAATGTTGGCAAACAAATCAATATTTTTGGCCTCGATATTTTCAAAGTTGGAGACTTGAGGCGGAATGTCATGTTCAATGGGCAATAGGAAATACAGCTTGGAAGAGGCATAGACCGCCGCCAAAGAAAATAAAAAACTACCTATAAAACATTTCCACCCAAAATTTGGCATGTTTTTAAACCCTTAAATGCAGGTTTCAAGGCGCACCACAGCGCACAGAACACCCGTCTTGAAGCTGAGAATATAATAATTGTGTTAAAATTGAGTTAATGTAAAAAGCTGAAAACAGAGATAAAAATGAAAATATTTTTAAAGCTTTTGTTTACCTTTTAATGTTAAAAAGAAAAGGAAAAAACAGATTTGTTGAAATGTGAATTTTTTGTGACATGGCTTTTTATAACATTAAAACAATATGTTGCATAATGCTGAAAAGTCTGGAAAATTTTGCGAAAATACGTTACAATAAAACTGTATATAAAAATTCGACTTAAGGAGAACTAAAATGAAATTTTTGAAATCAAATATGCTGAGCATTATGTCGATGACATTTTTATTTTCATTGGTAATGCTTGGTGATGCTGCGGCAGCTTCAGTTTTCGGCACAGCTATTGATAAAATGGCTAATTTATTTACCAACGCAAAATTAGTAATCTTTATGATTGGTGGTTTTGGTTTGGTGGCTTTGGCATTCCAAGCGATTTTTGGTAAAGTTAAATGGGCGTGGTTTGCCGCTTTGGCATTTGGTTTGGCAGTAGTTGCCGCTGCCGGTGCTATTATTAACTATGCTGCAAACACCAATAATGCGGTTGGTGCTAGTTTCCAAGATTCTTTGGGTTCTAACAACGGTATGTAATTTTGGACAAAGGAAGCGTTTCGGCGCTTCCTTGCCTGACTTTTAGAAGGAGAGATGTTTATGAAAATATGGAGATTTATAAAAAATAATATATTTACCATCAGCTTGATGCTTTCTGTATTTTTATACACACCGGAAGCGGCGGCCGTTTTTGATTCCTTAACAAACGCGGGAAATAATATTTTTAACGGTTTGGCGAAAATTACCGCGCCGGCGGCGACAATCGGCATTGCTTGCTGTTGCATTGCCGGCATGTTTGGTAACTTTAATTGGAAATGGTTTGCGGCAATCGCTATCGGCGTTTTTGTAATGAGTATGGCAACGGCTATCAGCACGGGAATAGAAGGCGCTGATTTGGGTGGTGCAGGTTAAGGAGAGTAAGATGAAAATAGAAAAATTACCAATATTCTTTGGTATATTAGCAATATTTGCTATTGTTGCTTATCCAATGGATGCTCACGCCGATGTTTTTGATCAGCTGGTTAAATTAGGCGGTTCGCTCGGTAGCGGTTTGAAAAGATCCGGCTTTATGGTGGCGGGATTGGGCTTAATCGCTTTTTCCGTGGCGGCAATTTTTGGCAAGGTGTCATGGAAAACTTTGGCCTATATCATGATGTGTACTTTTATTTTGGCATCAATGACCGCGGTTATCAGCTATATGGGTGGAAAAAGTATTCCAGAAGCTAACTTTAGTGCTGGTGGTAGCACAGAAACGGGTAATAATGCAGCGGCGGTCCCCGCGAACAAAAATAAATAACAAGGTAGTTTTAAATGAGAGTGTTGTTGTTTGTCATAATGATCTTGTTTTTTAGCTTTTCGGCGCAAGCTTATATTGAAGAAAATAAGTCGAACAAAGAAGCTAAAGCAACGGCCGGAGAACAAAATTCAAGCTTATACCGCTTGAATGCGACATCGACAATGCGCTTAAAGAAACTTCGGAAGATTGACGAGGTTCTAGCTCGCAATCCCAATGCCGCGATTGCCGATAAAGCGGATATGGAAGATTTGTTGAGCGACAGGAAACAGGTTGATTTGGATAATCAGAATCAATTGGCTCAGATGTATCAGGAAACCATAAAAAGGACAAAACAGAAAAAAACTCTGATTGAAACAAATGATAAAAGCTATCAGCAAATTAATGAAATTGCGCTGAATTCGGTCAAAGATTTAGCCGCCGTCAGGAATATAAAACAAAAAATAGGGAGAAGATAATGCGTGAAGAAATTCTAAAAGCTGTTGCTCAGCCGCCCAAATTTTTGTTTGCGCCGTTTGTTCCCTCTTTGATTAATTTGGGAATACAATTTCCCGTGCTGTTTATGGCAGTCGGTGTGGCGGATGTCAATCCGTTGTTCTTTGTTTTTTCAATAGTTGCCGCTCATGGCGCGCTGGTGGTGGCGGGTTTCAAGGAGCCGCATTTGTCAACAATGCTTCAAGCCTATGGGCAGACAAACAAAATCAGCAAAAATTTGTATGCAGTAGAGGGAAATAAATTTGAACCATGAATAATTATGATTTTATGAGTATTTTTGTTGAAGGCCTCAGCAACATGCAAGTTGTTGTGGCTTTGATTGGTATTGCTTCAGCGGCGTCTTTTGCCGTGTTGCTGTCAACCAAATTTGGCCGAATTGTTTTGCCTCAGCCGAGAGAATCTCGGGTTTCAGATTTCTTGCCGTTTTTAAAATTATTATCAGACGGCGTGACAATTCAATGTAGCAACAATTCGTACGCTCGTGTTTTCCGCTTGGAGGGAATAGATTTATCCGCGGCGACTGGAGAAAAGGTCTATTCCATGATGGAGGCGCGCAAATCGTGGATTGATGACATGGCAAACATGCAAGTCGTCTGCCGTGTTATAACCATGCGTGAGCGTATCTCGTTGGAAAAGGAAAAGCGTGACTTTCATAATGAGCTGTTGGACACAGTATCACAGCTGTGGTTTAGCAATATGAACCGTGTTTATAGTAATAAGCACTATATTGTAATATCGGTGATTGACCGTAAAGACGCCTTGAAGGATTTAAATTACGCTTCGCAAAGTTTAATATCCACTTTGAGCGAATATGGAGTTAGTCCAATGTATGAAACGCCGGAAAGCAAAGCGACGGACAGTCCGTTTTTTGTATTTTCCAGATTGTGCAGCCCGATTTCTAAGCCGGAGCCTAAAGTCAGGGATACGGAGGGCGCAAGATTATGTGAAATGCTGACGGCGGACCATATTCATTTTACAAAAGAAGAAGGTTTGATTAAGTTTTTCTCTGGAGAAAAAGAACTTTATGAAATAGCCATGGGAATTCGCGTGAGCGGCGAAGCTATGGATGAAAGCATGATTTATTCCCTAAACGCCATAGATTGCGAATTGGTGATTTTACAAAACATCCGGCCGCTGTTTCGTTCGGAAGGTCGCATGCTTTTAGTTCAGCAGCAAAGAATGTCCCGAGTGACAAGTTTTTCTGAAAACGTGGCGGAACAATACAGCGAGGCTTTGGCGGCAATTGATGACAGTGATAACAACTATCAGTCTCTTTGCGAATATGCGATGACCATAATCATAAAGGGAGAAAATAAAGAAGAGATTGATTTTGGCGAATCAGAAGTTCAAAGAATCTGCCGCGCGTTTGGCGTGACGCCTGTGCGCGAGGGATGGGTAACGCAAGCGGTGTTCTTCACCCAATTCCCAACATACGACACTTATCCGAGAACTTATCGGTATTTATCCCGTGTCATTGCCATGGCGACAACACTGGATAAACCTGCTGAAGGTTTTGGTAAAAGCGACTGGGGACAAGGCGCTATCACAATTTTTCGCACAATGTCTGGTTCGGCGTATCGTTTCCAGTTCCATGTTTCCAGTGAAGAATCTGCGGTGGCGCACTGCTGTATCATTGGTCCGACCGGACAAGGTAAAACAACTTTGCTGACATTCTTGGCGGGGCAAGCGATGCGTCATGGTGATTTACGCGTGTTTTTCTTTGATAGACACTTGGGTGCGCAAATTTTTACTCGAGCGGTAAAAGGCGCGTATGTCGGCTTTGACGGCGATGAAAAAAATGTTTCCCTAAACCCGTTTGATTGCGCAAACACACCTGAAAACAGAGCATTTTTACGTCGATGGTTGAAATCAATTACGATGGTTGACGACGCTTTGGCGGAACGTGAAGTGGCGCGCGCCATCACGACAGCGTTTGATTATTTGCGTCCAGAAGAACGTTTGCTGAAGAATTTATACAAGAGCTGTTTCTCGCCAACGGGAAATATGCGCCGAGAATTGTACCGTTGGGTAAATCCGGATCAATACGGTGCAATTTTCAATGGGCAGGACGATAGTTTGGATTTGAAAAGCCGCCGTTTTATGGCGTTTGATTTCACGCATATTTTTGAAGATGAAAATCTGGCTCCGGCCGTAATCAGCTACATTATGCACCGTATTCAATCGGAAACCGGCGAAACTGGTGTGCCGTCTTTGATTATGATTGATGAAACGGCGCCAATGTTGAAACACCCGATGTTCCGTGACTACTTTATTATCGGTTTGCAAGAAGGACGTAAAAAACGTCAAGCTTATCTTTGCGCATTCCAACAACCGAATATTGTGGATAAATTAGGGGTTGGAGAAGTTATTCGCGGTCAATGCCAAACAGTGATATTCTTCCGCAACCCGCAAGCGCAGATAGAAGATTATGCTAACTGGAATTTAACGCAAAGCGAATTGGATTTTATTTTTGGTAAGAGCTACCGTGATTTTCCGTATGCTATTTTGCTTTCGCGTCCGGTAACCGGCGAATCGGTGATTTTGGATGTAAATTTGGGGGGACTTGGCAAATATTTGCGTATCTACAATTCCGGTCGAAAGAATGTTTTACTGGTTCAGCAGCTCATTCAAGAGTATGGCGAGGATGGTTTTGTTACAAAATATTTAAATATTGCCTAGGTTTTTGAAAAATACTTCCATTTTCCAGAAAAGTAAGGTACAGTTAAAATAAGGATTTTTAGGATTTATGAGGAGGCTGTTATGAGTTTGTATCGTTTGAAATTTTTTATTTTAAGCCTTGTCAGCTTAATTGTCCTAAATAGCGGAAATGTTTGTCAGGCGTTTCCGTTGCCGACAGCCGATATGAAACGAATTGCGAGTTCGGCGAGAACTGTGAAATTACAGGTTGATCAAGTGCGGCAAGAAATTCAAAGCAACTTGCAGATTATTAAAATGATACAAAACGGCGGATACGCTGCGGCGGCTGGAGCTTTGTTCGGCAAAATCGAAAACGGCGATTATGAACGCTTTGGTACAATGTTCGGCGATTTGAAAGATTCTGTAAAAGATGGCGCGATAGCAACACAAGCTGGTTTTGCTAAAGGTGCCGCCAAAGAAAAAGCTAGGGAAAAATATAAACAAGCTAAAGAAAAAGAACAAAAACTACGGGAGGAGCGCGCGAGATTAGCCAGCCAGGCCGCAACGGGTCAAGCTATTGCCATTTCTAAAAATAATCGTTTTAACAAAGTTTACACTTGGGTTAAAAAATATGGAGGAACTTCTTCTGAAGGCATAATCGGTACAGTAGATACTATAAAAGAAGGCGGAGGAATCAGAAACGTTGCCGAGGGCTTGTATCAAACAGCAGGAAAAGCCGGCGCAAACGTTTATGAGGGGATGGCAAACGATAACAAAGCCCAAGCTCAAAGAGAGGCGGCGGAAGCGGCCGAACGTGAGGAAGCCGGTAATAAACTGCTGGAACAAACACAAAATCATATGAATGACATGAGCAATCAGTTCCATGAAAATTTAGCTAAACAAGAAGCTGAAAGAAATAAAGCGGCCGAAGAATGGAAGAAAAAGCAAGAGGAAGAACAACGCAATAAGTGGAAAGGTTTGCCGACATTACCGCAAATTGGTAATGGAAAATAAGGAGAAGTGTGATGAGACGTTTAGTTAAGATAACAGTGTTTGCTTTGATATTCTCGTTTGTTGCCACCGCGTCGGTATGGGCTCAGGTTCTTCAGAACAAACAACAGCCGTATAAATTCAAAAGTGCCATCCAGCTGGCGGAAGAGGGAAAAAAACAAGCCGCCGAAACTGCTAAAAAATATGGAATTGGTCAAGTGCCATCTTATTTGAATCCTTCCGTAAAGTCAAAAAGGGTGTCGCCTCAAGTGAACCCAACGGCAACAACTACTGCGAAAACATCGTCTAAGCCGAGAACATCCAGTTCGTCCGGTAGCAGAAAAAAAACATCTGCTCAAAGAAAGTCAAAGTCCTCAGGTGGGGGAACATCCTCAGCAACGCCAACAACAAACACAGTACCGGCGCCAATTTCAGATGAAAATTTGGATGCGGCGAGAAATGCGCGTGGTTTTGAGACATCTGAAAATGGCTCTACATCAGGGACAGGTGCTGGAACAACAACGGCAGGAACATCTACTTCAGCAACATCATCATCCGGGTCAACGACGACCATCACAACGACGGAACACACTCAAACAGAAACAACGACTTCTACATCATCTTCTTTGCCAACAACATCGGTGGAAACAGGAAGTTCCGGCAAAAAGTCTGATGAAGTGAAATCTGGCGCATCGGGTTCACAAACAGAATCATCTGATAAAAAAACAGAAACGGACAAAGATAAAAAAGATGAAAAATCGGATGTAACCTATACCGGTGTTTATAATGACAGACAGATTATTCCAAACAGCATGGCGATTTTTTGTAAAACCAATGCCGAGGATATGCTGAAAGAAACGCAAAAGTTATATGATTGCGTTAACAAAATTGTTCAAAAGATTAATAACAGAGATGCAGTGGTTCGGCAGGAGGGTTCTCAGGAACTGTCCGGTATTCGTTATGAAGAGCTGAAAACAATGTTGGCTCAGGCAATTACCAAAGGAGCGACAATTTCTAACTATGAAAAAATTCAAAATGATACAGGCAAAGCGGCAAGCAAAACGCAAACGGAGCATGAGGATAATGTTGCTATTGCAAACACAATCAGCACATTGACGGATGTGATAAATTCAATGCGTGATTTATATGCCGAACGTTTAAAAGCCGAGGCTATAACCGGCATTGCTTCGGTGGATCCAAGTGTTATTGCGGATATAAAAAATGAAGATGACGGCAAATCTGATCAAATTGATTCGGAAAATAAATCCAATAACCCTACAGTCAATTCGTCCAGCACAACAATAACAGCGGAAGATGAAGAAGATGGCGTTTTGGAAGCTGGACAAGAAGGCGAGTGGATGTGGGTGCGTGATAACTTATGCCGCCGAAATATAGTAACAACAGGTTTAGAGGGAAAATACAGTTTTGACTTAAATCCTACGCCACAAGGTACATATGAAGATGGCATATGCCCAGATGGCGTGTATAAGACCAGCTCGGACGATTCAAAAGTGTATTGCCAAAATGGCTCATGTCGTGAAATTTATATGTCTGGAAAATGCGGCGACGACAGCTTGACCATGGTAAGCAACTTAAAACCTGTTCAGCTTATGGGAACAGCAAAATGTACCGATGGAACAAAAGAAGTGTCGTGCGCGGACGGTATATATGTTTTGGATGGATACTACTATGCGTGCAAAGGCGGTAGCTGCGAAAGATGTTCCGGTGTGGCAACTGTGACGCCGTCTTCGTCATCCGTTTCTGAAACGGCAGAAGCAACTGAAGAAAATATAGCAAGCGAAGAAGAATTAAATGAAGCAAGAAGTCGGCACCTGACAGGGGCGTCTTCCTCAAATGCAACAGAGAAAATATCTTCAGCAACTCCAAATAACAATAATGTATTGAGTGATAAAGAAACTGAAGCCGCAAGAAAACAGCGTGGTTACGGAGCGTCTTTACAAACAGACACGAGTACATCCCAAAGTTCACCATCTGATTTTGACGCCATGACTCAGGCAAGACAGCGCCGCGGATATTAACTTTGTTAGATGAAACGAAAAGGTATGACCGAGGAGAAAAAGCATGAAAAACAAAATTGTCCTTATATATAGTGCGGTTTTAGCTCTGTCTCCGTCTGTTGTTTTGGCCGATTTAGACCCAACAACCTTAATTCAGGATAAAATAAATGTTTATCAGGAAGAAATCAATAAGGTAACAAAAGAATATATCGGGCAGGAAGTCAATTTACAGCAAATGATTAATAGCCGCGATAAATTAGGCGAACTGAAAAAACTGGGGAAAAATTTTGTTATTGATCAGGCAATGAATTTCGGTAGCCAAATCAAAATTCGTTCAGTTAAAAAAGGAATAGGTAAGGCTATTAAAGGAAGCGTGGCGACACCGCAGCTGTCGCGTTTGGTTGGTCGAAAAATGACAAAGAAAATATCGGAAAGCAATGATGCCGCCAAAGCAAGACAATATAAAGAAGAAATGAATGATTTAGTTATTGAAAACGTTGCGACAATGTTTGCCAAAGCTCTTGTTTTGCGGCGGGCAATTATGAATGAAACAAAGTCTCTGGAAGAAGAGGAAAAAACGGAATTAACGGATTTAACGCAAATAGAAGATGCCTATAAAGTGGTTGCCAACCGAGCTAACGGACGCTGGAAAACAATTTTAGATGCGCAGGCAAATTTCTTTGGCCAGCAGGCGACTATCAGCATGATTGGCAT
>OQVS01001078.1_pt1 | contig 18867 bp, 9 predicted proteins | sample 1691601 | NCBI WGS metagenome assembly OQVS01 (sample SAMN03418268, study PRJEB22391) | human gut metagenome | biome: human-gut; feature: organic feature; material: feces | host: Homo sapiens | place: Tanzania | collected 2013-01
GAATTTCCATTTCACCTGAATTTCCAAATCAGTTTGAGCTGACCCATTGACTTGTTGTAATCCCGACGAAATATGGTCGCGGTCGAAATATTTCGTCATGGCTCCCTTGCAAACCAGCACCCAATGCTTTCCGATTTCAGCCTTCGCCCGCAGTCCACATCGGATACCTTCACCAAAATAACTACCGAAACTCATCGTATAAAGCAATCCCGGTTCAAAAGCATAGACACGACTCTCATAATCCTTGGTACGGAAATAGCCCAAGAAAGCATTCAGCCTCAGCCATCGAAAGCGATATTCCATAGATTCATTGACCATCATTCCGTAGTTTTGCGACAGAAAAGTGGCATCCACCTGGGTTTTACTGCTCCATGCTCCTTTCTCGATTCCACAATACAGACGGGCACGCTGCGTAGTAACATCATATTTCTGCTTATACTGATAACGGGCGCCAAGACGGAGAGAGCGGGAAGGCTGGAAGATAACGCTCGCCAGATAATCCATCGCATAAGAACTCCCCTTCATTCGATATTTCGGCCAGGCAAAATAAGCCACATCCCCATAAATATCACATACCCATTTAGGAGAAGGCGACCATCGCAGTCCCACATAGCAGCCACTTTCATCCTGCACGCTGCTGCCAGCACTATAGCTATTACTGTATATTGCATAATAACGATAAGGATAAAAACGATAAAGAGCCAAGACCGAAAACTGTTCTGAAAGCAGATAACTCGCCGTATTGACCGTAGCCACTACTCCACAATCTCCCGTCGCCACCTCTCCCTGCAGCGTGAGCCGATGAGAAATATAACCATAGTCGATACTTGCATTCCAAAAGTTCTTGCCTTCGGGAGCAAAGCGCTTATAGAGTTGGGATTTATTGGGATGAAGCGGCAAGGAATAAGAATAACAGATGCCCGTAGCACCGATATGAAAACCATTCTTAGTATAATGCAGATTACCGCCCAACAGAAAAGCAGAAGCGATGCCTTGCTTTTCGATTTCCTTCTCCGTGCGATGCATTCCTGTGGTTACGATCGTAGAAATAGAGTCCTTCTTTACCGTAGCATCTATTTTGCGGTAAGATAGAAAGGCACTCACATCCAATCCCTTGCAGACATTCAGCGTGGCTGCAACTCCTTGCAAATAATTGGCTGCATATCTTGAAGAATGTGTGCGAATGGAAGTTCCCATACGCCCCAAAGACGAGAGCATGGAGAGCTTTCCGAAACCGAAATCATTATTTAATATCAGTCCCATACCCTCCCGAAGGCGATACTTACCCAAAGTGAGATTTTTCAACCTGCCCCATTTCCTTATCTGCAGATAATAGGAATAAAAATCATAACCCAAGTTGTTTTTACCAGCAAAAAACGTTTCTCCCGCATCCTGCGAAGCCACAAATCCCATCTTCACATAATCACTATAGTGAAACTGATAACGCAACCAATGCTTGTAGGGATAACCCAAATACCCATCCCTGTCTCCCTTGCGCTCATAAAGAGGAACCTTTACGGCAGCCACCATTTCATGCTTACCATATTTTGCTATCTGGGAAAAAGAAGGGAAAGAACGCCTCTTCACTTCCCCAGCATAGACAAAACAACAAAGCAACTGCCGCTCATACCAACTGATACTTTCTATCATCGCCAATTCACCCAGACTTTTCATCTCACCATATTGATAGATGTAGGCCTGAATATCCTCTATCTGTTGGGCAGAGAGGAAGGGAAACTGTTCCAGCTCTTCCTTGGTAGCGGTATTGAGATTGATCGGATTTTCAGCATATCCCTCCAGAATATCTTCATAGCTTTCCCAATTCATATCCTCATATTCCTCCTGTTCACTGAGTTGTTCGAGGTATTCCTGCCAAGGACGGGTGACAACAGATGTATTCCTTTTTATAAAACCATCATTTGTATCTTGCGCATGACCAACCAGAATACTACTTACCATCAGTAGCATTCCCATCCACTTTTTACAAGAAATATTTGTATTCATTAGCTTTCACATATAATATAAATGGGGTTATTCTTTCTAAATGACACTAACGAAGCATGATTCATACTCATAGCATCATCGCTGAGTGCAAAGATAATACAATTTTAGGAAATAGAGAAAGAAATCTATTATTTCTTGATTATTTTCACGATAATCCCTTATAAAATTGTAGGAGAAAGCAAATAGAGTTACCAAATAAGGCTTTTAAATTACATTTTTAACCACAAATCGGCAGAATAATTGTATATTTATTAGAAAAATCAAAGAAAAACTTATTTTTTATCACTTTTTTATTGTTATTATCGGAATAAATATGTACCTTTGCAAACGACAAAATATTATTAACATAAAAACAAGAAAGTATGAGAAAGACTTTACTTTTCGCTGCTGCATTGTGCCTCGCATCCACAACTGCCATGGCACAGACGTATGCAAATCCACTTCAAATCCAGACTGGTGACAACACTTGTCAGGCATCAGAACCTGCTACTTACTATTGGAAATTCGTAGCCGATGATAATTACATCGCTACTATCGGTCAGTATGGAGACTCTGAAACGCCTATGGTTGCCATCGAAAGCAACGGCAGACCAAGTTATATCAATGGAGTAACCGCTTCTGACTATGTTTCTAAAATCTTTGCTTTAGAGAAAGGAAAGACCTATTACTTCACCATCAATGCAGAAACAAAGGGCGAAATAGGATTCAGCCTTAAGTTGGACAAGACGGAGAACCTGGGCGCAGGACTTAGCACCGACAAGCCTGTGGAAATCAAAGTTGGCACCACACAGGTATTGGGTAACCCTTGCTATCCAGAAGACACTTATGATGACGTAAACGTATACACTACTTACAAGGCTGAGAAAGACGGACAGCTCCAAATCAAGACCGAGCAATACGTAAGCAGTGCAAAGGTGGATGGCACAGCCATCTCTGCCGAGACTGTAAACGGAAAAAGAGTTTTCAAGATCAACACAAAGGCAGGCAACACATACGCAATCAACTTCACCTTGGGTATTCCTTTCTTTATAGCCACATCAGAAGTGGTAGAAGTAAAGGAAGGAGCCATCGACATGCCTTACGTTATGAAAGAAGGCGAGAACTCTATTCCTGCCGAAGCCGGCAAGTACTTCTTCACTTACAAGCCTACTAAAAAAGGATTCCTCAATATCACCAGCGATGCCCAAAACACCGATGGACAGATAAGTATCTATAGAAACAAATTCAATGCAGACAGCGGTAACAATGCCGTAGGAAAGTCTGCGACTGGAAGCTATAACGTACGCACAGAGATTGAATCAATTTACTATACTTACTATATTGTTGTTGACAAGAAGTCGGCTACCGCTAATGCCGAGACATTCAAATGCAAGATGGAAGACTATCAGCCAGGAGAAACCGCTGACACAGCCATCCCTATCGAAGTGAGCGATGTTGCCACCAAGAAAGAATTACTTAAGGCAAAGGGCACCTTCTATTATTCTATCAAAATACCAGCCAATACCGATAAACTCTTGGTTGTAGAATCCGCCACAGACCTGAGCGAGGGTACCACTGCATACGTCAACACATTGGCAGGCAGCACATATGGTTGCAGCAAGATGGAGAATAAAATCATCAAGAGAGATGTCAAGAATACAGTTGACAAGACATACTACCTCACCGTTGTCTCTAATGAGGAAAAGCCTCTCACCTTCACATTCTCACTCGTTGACGCTGCAGAGGGTTCATTGATTACAAATCCAAAGAAAGCCGATGCAGGAAACAACACTATCGACTTCAACGGTACCGAGTATTACACCTATACGGCTACCAAGAGTGGCAAGCTCGCCATTGAGGTTGGCGACGGAGCCAAGGTAACCTTCCCACTCTCTGCCACAGGATATGGCGTGAACGATACCTACCAGAAGGGCAACACCTATTTCATCCAGGCGACAAAGGGCGAAGAATACTTGATTACAATTTCTGATGTGAAAAAGGGTTCCACCTTCAACCTTGCTGAGACCGACTTCGAAGCAGGTGAACTCAAAAGTAATCCTATCGTAATGACAGAGGACACCTATACATTAGGAGAGAATACGGGTAACCTTTGGTTGAAATATAAAGTTACTCAGAGTGGTGTCATCGACCTCGCTTGCGATGTACCTTTCAATGATGACTTCTTCCTTGGTGTCATCAAGAATAGTGCACAAGCTCCAACCAGCATGGCTGACGACATACAGGACGAAAATACCTTGAACGAGAAAAAGCCACAACGCATCAAGAAGTATCAAAGCACCTTCGAGGTAAGCAGTGGTGACATCTTGTACATTCAGGCTAGCATGCCAGGTGATGTAAAGGGCAAAAAGATTACCCTTACCCAGCGCGCACCAGAAGCAGGAGAAAGCATCAACAATCCTATCGTCCTCAAACAAGGAGAAACCATCAATGTGGCAAAGGCGAGCCTAATGAAGCCTATCTGGGTGAAGGCAAATCTTATTAAAGGCGACAACACCTTCCAGGTAGCAGATGGTTACATCACCCCTATCTGCAATTGCAAAAGTGGTGATGGTATCACCTATGAGGGAAACCCTGTTGTATGGGATGAAAGCGGTACAAAATTCTCTACATATTCAAGCAAAGCCGATGAGTTCGTCTTTATGATTGGATATGCCGAGGGTAATGCCACCTTGACTTTCATCGACTCTACTGCCAACGGCATCAACAACATTGACGCTGCTAATGACGGAAAGATGTCTATCTTCACTCTTGACGGCAGAAAGATCGACCAGATTAACAGCAATGGTATCTATATCATCAAGTCTAATGGAACAACCAAGAAAGTAGTCATTAAGAAGTAATCTTCTTCTGACAACTATCTAAAATAAAGAGGGTATTGCCGCACGGCAATACCCTCTTTTCTATTTCTATTCCATGATATCTTATTCCGTAATGTCTTTTGTCTCCTTGACAATCTCGGCAGGAACCTCACTGCAATGCTCATAGCGGCAAACATCTGTGGCATCATCCTTGCCTGTCCATATCATAGAGCCCGAAGCCAACAAGCGAGTGACAATATAACTCTGATACCAGTCGCCCGTACCGTAATCATAGTTACCACTGATGATGTAACCCTGATAAGGATCATTCTTGATGGAGAATGAGCCTGTGATGTGGCGACCATACATTGAGTCAAACTTCTGATACATCTCAAAAGTCTGCTCTCTGCGGTTGAACACGATATAGCAATAATTACCTTCAGGTACCTGCTCACCATTATTCCACTCCACCAGTTTCCATGTACCAGCAATATTGGCAGGAGTCACAGGCAACGAAGGATCCTCTGGTTCATCGTCATCACTACTGCAAGCAGCAAAGCCGCTGGCAAACAAGACAATCACCAAAAGGGTGAAAAACTTCTTTAAATATTTCATTGTCTTAATCTTTACTTATTTATGAATGTATGGATTACTAATAATATTACTTGAGTCGAGACACCGTTACCTGTATGGTTCTGTCTGAAGGACGTGCATCCAATCCCTCCAAAACGATAGGGAAGGTGAAAGTCTGCGGCATCATCTCAGGAATCTTATCTGCAACGATGGTGATAACGAGATCTGCCTCATCACCAGCTTCCAACACCTCTGGTTCTGTGGTGAGACGAGCATAAGGCGGTAGGAGCAAACTGGTGATACGAAGAGGCTTTTCACCACTATTGCCACAAAGAATGCGAGCCGATGGCTGTGTACCTGCTTTCACCTCATCAATACGAACCTTCGCCTGTTTCAGTCGCAGCGCTCCCATCTTATAAGGATAGCGAGCCCATACATCTGCACCAGGCAACACCTTACCTGACAAGGCAAGTTTCACGGCTGGCCGTCCCTCCACTTCCTTGAGATAGAGGAATGCTCCTGTATTGATGGTGCCAGGATAACGATTCGGGTTGAAGGTGAGTTGTACCTGACATGTATCACCAGGTTGCATCACATCACCCTTGACAAAAGAAGTGGTACAACCACAGGTAGTCTTCACCCGGGTGATATGCAACACTTTCTTACTCACATTCTTGCCAACGAAGGTATAGGTGCGAGGAGCATCATCCTCGGTCATCGTACCTGCATCAATAAGCGGATGCTCAAATCTCAGTAGTTCCGTCTGGGCTTTTGCCTCTATAGGTGAAATCAAGAGACAAGCCAAGAGGGAAGCAATGAAAGCGAATATTTTCATATATCTTTCATTTATAATACTGTAATCCACATTGCCACACTCTGTTTACATCCAACCATTGTTACCTGCACTCTTGCGAACCGTAACTACCACGGTTTGTGTAGTACCATCGGCAGCCTTAACAGTAAGCGAAGTACTACCTGCAGCAAGTCCCTTCACAACAAGCATCTTTCCTTCCACTGATGCCGAAGCAACATTGGTATTCGCTACAGTACAAGTATAACCATCCTCCTGTCCACCATAATAATTGGCGAGATTCAGCGAAGAAGTTTTCTCAATACCCACATACACATTAGGCAACTTCATATCAGAACTATTTTCCTTGTTCTTGATATTTTCCAAGAGCTGAGCTGCATCAATCAGACCTGTACCCATCTTGCCGATATACTTGGATAAATCGATGGTCTCAGGAGAAGCACCTACAGTGGTATGATTTAAGTAATAAGTCTTGGTGGCACCATTCTCATAATAGCGGTTCAAGTCCTTGACAGACTTCTTCATCAAATTGATAAAGTCAGCCGCACGATAATGGCGATGCTGCTTAGCTGCATAAGCAAGTCCCAAAGCAGCCACACCTGAAACGTGAGGGCAAGCCATGGAAGTTCCCTCCATATAACCATATGCAGGCTTACCATTCTGAATCAAAGTAGAAAGCACAGCACCCTTCTGTTCGGCAGTCTCTGCCCAATACTCATCCTCTTCTTCACCTATCTTGCCATAGTATTCCAAGTCGCCACCAGGAGCACTCAAAGTAACGAGCGTACCATAGTCGGTATAGCAGGCTGGCGTATAGTCGGCAGCGACAGAAGCTACACATACACACTTGGAATAAGCACCAGGGAACGCAGGATTGCCTGCATACTCATTACCTGCAGCAAAAACAGGAATACCACCATCAATAACACCATTAGGAGAACCGGCATTGTGAATGAAATAATCCAAAGCCTCCTTCTCCAAAGGATAAGTCTCAGCCCACTCCTTTTCGGTAGCAGGACCAGGAGTATAACCATTGATGATACTTGACTCCGAAGAGTTGTAACCCCAACTGCACTGGAGAATCACCGCACCATTGTCGGCTGCATATTTGATAGCTCTTGCCTCTCCTGCTAAAGTTACACTATTTTGACCAGAGAACACCTGGCATGACATAATCTTCACACCAGAATTAGGAGTACCATCACCACCAGCTACACCACAAACACCAATGCCGTTACCATTGACTGCGGCAATTGTACCTGCTACGTGAGTTCCATGACCTGAATCGTTGGCATCAGTCCAGGTAATATCGCCACTCTCGGTTACGAAGTTGTAGCCGTGAAGGTCGCCATCATAACCATTACCATCGCCATCAGTCTTAGCACCCTGAGTAGTCTCACCAGGGTTGCACCACATATTGGCAGCCAGATCAGGGTGAGTGTACATCACGCCTTCATCAAGTACAGCTACGATAATGGAAGGATCACCAGTACAAGTCTTCCAAGCCTCTGCTGCATTGACATCACAGCCAGCTTTGGCACCAGCATGATTATCATTCAGGTTTTCGAAAGCATAATTACCTTCACCCAGGTTGTTATAGTGCCACTGGAAAGCGTAACCAGGGTCATTGGGTGTACCATCGGCTACAGCACGGGTAGCAGCCTTAGCCTTGAGTGCATTCTCATTCAGATAGATACGCTTGCTATCTGTCTTGTAGGCACGCTTGATACGGCCATTGGTCTGCACCTTGGAAATCTCACCAAGTTGCTTCAATCGCTCTGCAGCAGCCTTCAAATCAGTATTCTTGTCAAACTTCACGGTGTACCACAAGTGAAGACCTGCCTCGCGAGTACGAGCCTCTGTCTTTTCATCCACAGGGAACACACGCTTGAAGCTGTAGCTGCCCAGAATATCGAGCACCTCATCTGTAGAAGGAATACCCGAACGGGTACCTGCTACACCAGCACGAGTCATTGTGCTTTGTGCCTGGTCGAGAATATCGCTCATCTCAGGACTGAACTTAATCAACAGTTCACCATTCTCAGCATCTGCAGGAATGACAACCCCGTTGGTCTTGCCATCAGAAGAGTCGATGCCCGACAGGTTGTCTGCACAACCTGTCAAAGCCAAAGCGACCATTGCTATATAGAAAAACTTTTTCTTCATTGTTTGCTTCTATATTGTTAGAAATTATCTTTTCAAAATTACGGTTCTCTTGTACTTGGCAAGCACGGAAGCTTCATCAACATCACCTGCAGCCACATAAGTACGATAATAGAGCGGATAAGCTACCCCTGGAACCTCCCACTTGGAGCCTGGGTCACTGGTGCCATAATAATAGTCGAGACTACAAGTCTCTTCCGACATATTAGAGAAACCTACTGCAGCACCTGTTCTGTCCTTACCCTTTGGCTGTTGGTTGAACACCAAAACAGCAGGACTCCACTCTACCATATGTGGGTGATAAAGAATCCACTTAGGAACTGCACCCGTGAAGAAGTTGAGGTTGAGTGACAATGTACGGCAGTTTGGCAGCACACGTGGCACCTGGGTAGGATATACTTCTTCATAAACTACAGAGCCATCCTTGTGCTTGCTGGTTACAGGATTATTAGAACCTGAGAGCAACCACTTACAGGTATCACCTACCAGCTTATCAAGATAATCAGCCTTATTGGTTGAGAAATCCGACTTACTGTAGCGAGTTGGCTTACCTGCCGCCTCCAGAGCCTCATCCATCTCTTTATCTGTAGGAAGTTCACCCTCCAAGAAGCAATAAGAAAGTTCCAAAGCATTCAACTTGTCCCAAGTAAGGAGTTTCAAGAGTGCCTGACGGTCAGAAGAACCCTTGCTCACATTGCCATACAATCCAATAGGATAACTGTTATAGACAAAATTACCAGCACTATTTCTATCCAGCACAGAGAGGTCGATGGCAACATCGGTACGACGCTGTGCATAGAGGATAAGTCTGCGCAACTTAGGGAAATTCTTCTCGTTGACAACGTCAGTGATGTCAGACAACTTATTGAAGTTGTTGCTCACCAAGTTAATTGACTCCAAAGACTTACCCAATTTAATAAAGTTCGCTGGCAAGTGGGTCATACCGTAAGCCTGCACTGTAAGGTGCTTCAAATACTGTAACTCACAGATTTCTTCACCCAGCTCTACATCCTTAATTTGGTTGTTCTCATTGGCAGCAAGTGTGAAAGACTCCAGATACTTGAGATTCTTCACTTCCTTAGGAAGAGACTCTCCAGTCTTCAAATTGAACATACTGAACTTCACAGAACGTACACGCCCCAAAGCCTCAGGATGACTCTTCACGAAGGCATCAGTACTCTCCCAAAGAGTTACATTCGACCAGTTACGCATATTGTCACTGGTATCAAAGGTAAGCATGCTGCTGAGCTTCTCGTTCATCATGATGACAGAAAGCGAGTCACCGGCACGATTGTCTTCAATCTTTTGTGCAGCCTTCTGACGAACAGTCAGGATCACATCATCAGTAGGATTACCATCCGCATCCACCAGTTTGTCTTCTGCCTTCACTGGCACCAGGTGAACCTTTGCCACACGAACAGCAGGAACAACATTCATCGCCCAGCGGAACTTGAAGTTGACGCTGCGAGGACGAGCCTTTCTATCAAGGACAATTCCGATATTGGTTCCTGGCAGTTTATCCTCATCCTTGCTATTCAGGAGCCAACCCTCACGCTCATTCTCGTTTTCAGCCTTCTCTGCATCAGTCATATTACCCTCGAAAGAATACTCAATCTTGCCGATTTTGCATTCCACATTGGCAGAAATCAAACTCTCGAAAGCACGCTTATCGTATGACTCTGAATTTTCGATTTCTACAGTTGGTTCCTTGATATCAATCTGCTTACCATAACCAAACTGTACCACGGAAACGGTGCGGCGCTGACCGTTATCGCCGATAAAGGCGATATCGGTAGTACGGCGTCCGTTCATCAGAGTAGAGTCTGCTACCACTTTTGCAGTAGTAGAACCCACGCCATTGGCAGGAGTGAGCATCAGCCAAGGCTCATCCACGTTAGCCACCCAATTCTGTGAGGCAGCAATGGCAAGCTGTTCGCTACCGCCCTGAGCTCCTATTTCTATCTGCTCCTTGTCGATGGAGAGTCCACCTGGGATTTCTACATCATCGCTATCGCTGCAGGATGCGGTCATCAAACCAGCACCCAAAACGAGGAGCCATGTAAGTTTATTAATATATTTCATATTATCTTACTTTCTTTTCGTTTAATTTTCGAGATCCAAGGCATCGCAACCGCGAATATCCTGATCCTTGTCGTAGAACAGCATATACAAACCAGCCTTGATGTAAGGGCAGACACTGGTTACATCAATGGAGATATTAGGGTTGCCCTTAATGTTCAGAATATACAGATGAGAAGTCAATGTTTCTTCCACCTTACGAATATCATTGTCGCCAATCTGGAACTGAATCAGACTTGGACAAGTAGTGATTCCTGTTGGCCAATTGCGCAAGCAACGGTTGTAGTTATCATCACGCTGATGATTGATAGCAAACGCACGCAAGTTAGCACTGTTTAATGGCTGGGTTGGCACCTCGCTGAAACTGTTGTAGCTCACATCCATATTAGTAATGTATGGCAATGTGGTCGAACGGAAATCATCAGAGAGAGAAGTCAGTTTGTTGAATCGGAAGTCAATCACCTGCAAGAGGTATGCCTTCTTTCCCTTGATGGAACCCTTAGGGATGGTGCGCATCTGGTTACCACTCAAGTCAATCGTTGTGATTGGCGAACCTGCTGTAAACAACTCTGATGGGAACTTCTCAATCTTATTGTTTGACAGGCTGACTGTTGCTGCATTGATACCCTTATAAGTACCATGACTGGTATCTACGCCAGTAATCTCATTGTAAGAGAAATCCACAGAACCCATCTCACGAACCGAACTTGCATCGAAGATATTAGGAATCTTCTTCAACTTGTTGTGAGCGAAAGTCAGACTTTCCACATCATCTGTAAAGGCACAGAGATTAGCAGGAATCTCTTCAATCTGGTTGTTGTTCAGATAGAGAGAAGAGAGAGCTACCTCTGAACCAAACGGATGCACCTTCTTGACATTATTGTAAGCCAGGTCGAGCAAACCGAGATTTACCATCTTTCTCAATGCAGAATACTCAGGGAACTCCTCCAGGTTATTGTAACTCATATAGAGAATCTGGAGAGTCTTACCTGTCTTCTCCTCAGCTAAGCGAGTCCAGTCATTTCTCAACTGATTGGCAGAGATACCCTTGCATCGTGCCAGGTTCATCGCCTGCAATTTAGGGAGATTATAATAGAAGTCTGGAATACGACTGATCTTTGGACAGTTGTAAAGCTCGATATCGGTCAGGCTTTCCATCTTGTCCCAATCCTCTTCCTTGAATTCCTGAGCAAACTTACCGTAAACAGGATCGTCCGCATTGTAGAACTTCGCACAAACCTCGTCGGATGTGATAGAAGAGTTACCGATATAGAACTGCTGCAACTTAGTCAAGCGATAGATGGCCTTAGATACGCCTGTAATCTTATTGGTCAATGTACCGATCTGAGCATCCTTCAGGCTGATACGGCTATCCTTCTTGATTCTGTTCTTAGGAGCCACCTTAGGGTCAGAGTTGTAGCTTTCTACAATCATCTCCGACATATAGGCACGTGGGTCATACTTCAAGAACTTGTTCTCATAGTCATGACGCATGGTACTCTTCTTGGTAGCATTCAGACTATTAGCATCATAATTATTGAAGATGTTGGCACCTATCTTCTCATCGTGAGAACCGAGGTTGAGAACCTGGAGTTCAGTCAACTGTCCGATAGCATCTGGCACGATACCCTTGGCACCGAAACCAGCGATGACGAGACCGATGACACGACCATTGCTGTTGAGTGTAACACCAGGCTGGTCGCCCCACATATCGAGTTCCTTATTGAAGTTCCAGTTAGCACCCTTTGAGGTAGCATCGCCATAGAAACTCCAATCCTTACCCTGGAGAGATTCCCAGATAGCCTTCAGAGCCTCATAGTCCTTGATGTATTCCTTGGTCTTAGAGAGCAGGATAGGCACCTGAGCCTTATCATTCAGTTGATTATCCTCTACGACAAACGCCTCACCCTTTACAGGCTGGGTCTCATACTTGGTCTTTACCGCACCGGTCTTGCCGTATGTGGTGTAAGAAGTAACCTGATAAGTACCGGCTGGAAGCCATACAGTAGAATCACAGTAGGCAGTACCCACCTCCATATACTTATCGTTTTCATTATCCGGATTCTGATGTTCCTCACTTGACTCCTTGTATTTCACCTTCAATTCTGGGAATGTAAAGGTTTCACGAGTAAAGAGGTTGGTTACGCTGACATCAACCAGACGGATGTTAGAGAAGAGATACTCGGCATTGCCAGCACGGGTCTTCTCCCACTCCTTGACAAGATTGAACTTCACCTTACCGCGCTCTACAGTCTCTACCATCAGATCCTGAACTTTCAGACCGCCACCAACAACGGTGAATGTCTCGCCGGCAGAAGAAGCCAGCAACTCCTCATCTACAGCATCATAGAGATAGAAACCGATGACGGTGTAGGTACCAGAGGCGAGTTGCAGTTTGTCACTTCTCAGACCATACTCAGCATTCTCTGAATTATAAGAATTGAGCACCAAAGTCTGAGACACGGTCGTACCATTATGCTCCATGACTACCTTGATTTTCTTGGCATCATCCAATTTCTCAAGTTTATCAATGGCAGCAGCACGGGTAGCTCTTGCAGAAACCTTCTTGCTGAGTTTGAACTGCACATATCCGTATGTGCCGTCCCAGCCTTCGGTTTCATCGTCAGAGCAGCTTGTCACAGTAAAGGTCAGCATTGTGACCAAGAGCAACAAGAGTGCTTTTGAATATTTTATTAATCTATCCATTCTGTTCTTTTGAATTAATAATCATCACGCTCTATAACCAAGACTCTCAACACATTGCCACTTGCATCCTTGAAAGCCATAAAGATAGGAGCATTTTCGGTAACCTGCAAGGTAAATATCCAGTTATCTTTCTCGTCCATACCAGGTTCTGGGCTTACAGGTTCGCCTGCACTGTCAAAGCAATAAACATTGCTGAAGTCTTCTTCGTTAGGTGCCCAGTCTGTGATATTCGGATATACAGTAACCGCCTTTCCAACGGTAGCATTAACTACATAGACTTCATCACCATAATAGTTGAGATAATTATTAACCACCTCCGTGTACATGCCATTCTGGTCTTTCTTGCACTCCAAGTTCTCCCAGTTGTTAAGCAATACTGTAGGAGCCTTAGTCTCAACTTTATTTTCTTTCTGCACAAGATTCATCAGGAAGTAGCGGTCATAATCACTCTTTACAGTAGTGAACTCGTTCTCCAACATATCGTCGAGACCATTCTCCAAATTCTCATATACAGCCTTAGGCAATGCATAAACCAGTAATTCACGGCTACCGCTTGTCAATGGAGCAACAGTAAGCTTAACATCACCCTTCTCACCCTGCAACTTCACAGCGTCAGATGAATCCTCGAACAACCCATTCTCCTTGCTTTCGAAGACAACCAGCTGATAATCATCATTTAATGTGTTGAGGATAAAAGGAACGAAGTTATGGTAGGTAAAATCATTGGTAGCCTCGCCTGTCAAGCTTGTACTATTCTGAGAGAATACCTTTCCGTCCATTGATACATTCCATACCGCCCATGGTGAAACCGTAGGATAAGTGACATCCATTGTGTTGGTAGTCATACCATTATACATAACAGGTACGGTCACAGCAGCCTTACCATCCTCAGAAGCAAAGGTAATGGTGTAGTTAGCCTCCTTGGCAATGGCATACTTAGCACTCACGCCCTGGCCCTCTTTGAAGGCAGCACCACCTACAACCTCATTATTTGGGGTACCTACCAGGAATCCGCCTTCCAACTCTACCCAAGCAGGAGTGTTGGTCACAGCAAAACGATAGGTTGACTTGACAGTAAACTTGTTGTAGATAGGCTGACCTGCGACATTCTTGTAACCTACAGTAATACCGGTCTCAGTAATATCGTTGCCCAACTCATCATAAACCTTGAGTTCATAACCCTCGGCAGAACGCTGAATCTCAGCAATAGTTACTTCCTGACCGCCCATCTTCAAGTTCAACTGAGCTACGCTCATATCCTTGCTGGCATCATCATCAGTAATAGTTACCTGGATAGTCTGCTTACCTGCAGCACCATTGAGCACGAAACCAGGCTTTACTACAGCCTTCGCCTCTTCCTGATTCTCATTCTGAGCCTCTACCTTAGAGATCTTACACCAGATCTGATTAGAAGAAAGGCTCCAGCTCTCGTTGGCTTCGAAAGTAAACTCTTTCACATCGCCAGCAGCACCTGAGATAGTCTGCACCTGTGGAAATACAGGATTTACGGCATCGTCGTCGCTGGAACAAGCGGTGAACAAGGTCACTGAAACCAGCGCCACAAGTACGAGCCAATATCTTGAAATTAACTTTTTCATATTGTTATTCTGTTATTATTTTCTTGAATATATCTGCGTTATATAAGCACCCGAAAGGCTTAATAACCTTGTTCTTTGAGTCTCTCTGCCTCAGCATCGCTTACCCACTCAAACATGGTGATGAAGGTTCCTACATTACCAAATGATGTACCGTCCTTCTTATCGACACTCATGTTGACATACTGCAATACATAGTTCTGGCAGGTATTATAATAAGAGGTATAGAGTGAAGGTTGGCTGATGCGCAACTTGCCGTCTCCATAGATGGTACCGAACGCCTCACCGGTCTCACCGGCTATCTGGTCGTCCATCTCTACCTTTGGCTCCAGAAGGTTGCCAGTCTTAAACTTCAACTTCAGGTCGTAACCCTTATAATATACATCCTTCAGCAGAACAGTATTCTCCTCGCCTTCTACCACCTCTGTCTTGATCAGACGGTTGGTTACGTTGTTCAAATATGAACTGTAGAAAGTAGAAGTAACCATACACCAACCAGAGAAATTGTGGATATCGAAAGGACAAGCCTTCTGCATCACCACGTGAGTATAGTCCTTGTAGAGTTCAGTCCAGTTGTACTTCTCAGGAATCACCAGTTTCAATGTGAAACCTAAGGAGTCCGTCTTTCCGATATTATCATAGATACCCTGAACCTGCACATTTCCTACCATCTCGCCTGCCTTGATAGTGACAGTATTGTTGAGCACACGATAATGCTTACCCTCGATGGCATTGCTCTCTTTATCGACAACTTCCACACCGAAGGTGCGGTCGTAATCCACTTTTTCTGTAGCCGATACAGGAACATTGAAGATTTCATTGTTTTCCTGTACAGGATACTGATAGAGCGTATCAGAGAACATGATATGACTCGGACCAGAATAGGTAGTAAAATCCTGCGAACAGCTCGCAAGAGCGATGAGTACAGCTACTGCTGCCAAACATCTCATCATTATTTTCTTCATGATCGTCTCTTTATTAATAATCCGTTATTTATTACTTTCATTAGGCTCTATCTCTGAACCTGGTGCTTCCAGCTCATGCTGTGGAATTGGCCAGACAAAGAGTGGATCATCCTTCTCTACCTTCAAGCTGCTCTGTACGAAGTTGGCAGCAGGCTGATCAGAAGCCTTACGCTCGAATCCCTTGTGCCAGCGCTTGAGGTCGTTCAGACGGAAACCTTCCATATAGAGTTCCTTCACACGCTCTGCCTCGATAATCTTCATGGCATTGCTCTCGCTCAAGGATGTGTTACCACCGTATGATGAGTAACGGGCTGTACGCAAGGTAGAGATGTCCTTACCTGCCTTGCCATATTCACCCTTCATGGCATAAGCCTCTGCACGGATCAGATACTGCTCTGAGAGACGGAACACCATTGGCTGGTGAACATGCAGGATGTTACTGTTCAGGAATTCTGCATCACCAGAATACTTGCTCAGCAAAGGCCACTGCAATCCGTGCTCATAACCTGTCACACGGGTGGTGAAGATGGCTGCAGGACGAAGATCATTGGTATCGTATGAATTGATAACCCAAGTCTCTGGCACATAGTCAGGACGATAAGTTACATAGTTGTAGTTATCAAAGATAGTACCCAAGGCACCACCATAACTGTTTACAGTAAAACCAACCTTCCAGATAGCCTCACGGGAATCACCATAAGTCCAGATGTACTTATAGTCGTTCACCTGACTGGAATAGGTTTTAGAAGACGCCTTCTCCAATGTATAATATTTGCTGCCGATAACCTTAGAAGCATACTTGATGGCATCATCCCAGCGATGCATATATAAGGATACGCGCGCACGCAAGGCATGGCAAGTATATTCATTGAAGTAAATCTCGTTGTAGAGACTTCCAGTAAAGTCATCTTCCAACTTCAGATACTCTGTAGCCTTATCAAGGTCTCTTAATACGAACTCGTATGAAGCCTTCAAGCTGGCACGCTTCTGTGGCTCATTGCCGTAATAATGCTCTGTGAGTACCACACCTAAGTCTTTCTCTGCCTGCTCATCATTATCATAAGCCTTGCAGAACATCTTGATCAACTCAGAATAAGCCAAGGCACGAGCGAAGTAAGCCTCACCCTGATACTGCTCCAACCTGTCCAGTTCTGTATCACTGGTGGTATTGAGCTTTACTTTCTCTACATTGTCAAGCAGGAAGTTGGCACTATTGATAACACCATAAAGGGCACCATATACAGACTCGATGTCGGTATTGGTAGGCTTGATATCCTTCCAGCGATAGATATCGCCATAGGTATTGGAGTAGCCCTTCACACAATACACGAAGTCTGTCTGCAAGTCTGGCAAGAGTGTCAACTTGCCCGAGTACAATGCGCTGCTCTTAAAACTGTCATAGATTCCATAGACCAGCTTATCTACATCATCCACTGTATTGATAGCCTCATCCATGCGGATAGAATCCTCAGGATACTTGTCAAGACAGGAAGAAAAAGACAAGGTCAGGACAGCTGACAGTATATATGTCTTAATATGTTTAATCTTCATTATTATTATCTCCTTTCTTTGTTTAGAATGACAGTTCTACACCAAGCGTAAACTGGCGTGATGCTGGATACTGCGCCTGATAAACATTGGATGAAACCTCTGGGTCAAGACCATTGAAGCCTGTGATGGTGAAGAGGTTCTGTGCCTGAGCATAGACTCTTACCAAAGAGAAGAACTTGGTCTTGCTCAACAGACTCTGTGGCAAAGAGTATGACAAACTGAGGTTCTTCATACGCAAGAAAGAAGCGTTCTCTAAGTAACGGTCATCCAACTGGTTAACCTCACCCCAGCGAGGGATGTCGGTAATATCACCTGGATTTTTCCAGCGGTCATACAACAAGCGGTTAGACTGGTTGTAAGCTGTACCGAAGGTTACACCACTCTCCTCGAAGAAACGGTCGTTATTGATAACATAACGTGTACCGATCCAGCTGAACTGAGCTGACAACTGCAAGCCCTTCCAGCGCAAGCTGGTACCGAAACCGCCCATCCAAGGTGCATCGTAGGTCTTGCCCATCATCACCTTGTCGCTCTCACGGAACTCGTTGGTCACGTTACCATCCTTATCATACCAGAGCTGTTCACCATTCGCTGGGTTCACACCTGCATAACGGTTCAGGAAGAACTCGCTTACTGAGTGACCTACTACATACTTCAAACCGGTGGTTGAGTTTACATACTCGGTTACACCGTTATAGAGTTCCTTCAATCGGTTCTGGTTGTAAGATACATTGGCGCTTACATTCCAGGTAAAGTCCTTGGTGCGGATTACATCGCCGTCAGCACTCAACTCGATACCCTTATTAGCCATCACACCCACGTTCTTCCAACGATAACCCTCACCTGTTACGGTGTAAGACTCTGGCACACGCATCAGCATGTTGGAAGTGCGCTTGTAATAAGCCTCAAAACTGAAGTTGATACGGTCGAAGAAACCAAGACGCAAAGCAAAGTTGCTTGCCCAAGTGGACTCCCAACCCAATTCCTCATTACCACTCTGTGAAGGATAGAGACCAGCTGTATCGTCATAGTTGGCGTCACCGCTCACCAATGCGAGGTGATAATAGTTAGGAATCTCTGAGTTACCGGAAGTACCTGTGCTGACAGCCAACTGTGCGTTGCTCAGCCAGTTATACTTCTTGAGCCATTCAGTCTGCTTCACATTCCACATGAAACCTACAGACCAGAAAGTACCCCAGCGATGATCCTTACCAAATCGGGAAGAAGCATCGGTACGGAGAGAGAAGTCTGCATAATAAAGTTCCTTATAGTTGTACTCGCCACGCATGAAGAATGACAAGTAAGAATAATCTGAAGAAGAGTCAGACCAGCGGCTGGCACGTGTACCAGACGAAATATTGGTCAGCAAGTCATTATTCTGTCCTCTGGAATAAACATTGAATCCCTCTGAATGATAATCGACAGCCTCCTGACCCAGCATCACGTTGAAAGAATGGATATCCTTCAAGGTGAAACGATAGTTGGCTGTTGTAGTCTCAGTCAAATTGAGCATATCGCTGCTCTGGCGAGCCGCAAGACCCTGTCCGTTGTTAGAAGAGAGACTTGGGAAAGACTGCATGAATGCGGTAGAGTGAGAGAAATCTGCACCAAACTGGGTGCGG
>OQVS01001079.1_pt1 | contig 18867 bp, 17 predicted proteins | sample 1691601 | NCBI WGS metagenome assembly OQVS01 (sample SAMN03418268, study PRJEB22391) | human gut metagenome | biome: human-gut; feature: organic feature; material: feces | host: Homo sapiens | place: Tanzania | collected 2013-01
TACCACAATCAACGCTCGCAAGAACGTGACGTTTATGTTCTTCTTTTGTGGGGTCAACAACTAAAAATGGGCTCACTTGCGTGGGGTTAAAGATAATAGAGACAATAGGGACAATTCCTTAAATTTAGCTTTCGCAAATAGGCATAAATCTAAAGTGAGGGCGAGGTCGTCAATCTCATATACCAAAAACGCGGGTTTTGCTGCCATTGGCTGCTCAACCCGCGGTTATTGGTTATTGTCTTAAATTTTTCTTAGCTCTTCAAGCTCTTCTCATAGCTCTTCAAGCTCTTTTCATAGCTCTTCAAGCTCTTCTCTTAGCTCTTTAAGCTCTTCTCATAGCTATTTTATGTTCTTTTCATAGCTTATGTCTTCAAGCATCTTGTTAAGAGTTTCGCTTGGCAGGTTTGTCGACTTGTTAGTGCAATATTTGAACGTTATCGATTTGTCGCCGCTGAACGAAGTCCATTTCAGCTTCACATCCACCGTCTTGCCATTGGTGTCGGGCAGGTCGCTGAGCTTAAAGGCCACAAGTCCTGAAGCCTTGGGGCCGCTTGTTGTGTTGCCTTTGTGGTGGAACGTCAGCTCGTAGGGGTTGGCGCTGTTGTCGGCCACCAGGTTCACAAGATGCGGTTGTTTGTCGCCCCAACGTGTGAGGAAGCGCAGGGTGAGGTAGCCGTCCTCAGCCACCGTAGTCCAGTCGCGCATGATCTCAACAGGGTCGTTGCCGTAAGCCTTCACGTTCTCTGCCTGGCCCAGGTCTGGAGCCATACGCTTGGTCAGGATGCTGTCAATCCAGTTGACGTAAACCTTCATGTTGCGCTTGTCGGTCTGTTGTTCCGTCAAGCGTATGTTGCACAGAGCGCGCACCTCTTTGTTGCCGAAGGGCGACTGCGACATGTTGATTGGTGTGAGGGTGGTGTTATCGTCGAGTTGCAGCACCACCGTCTTGCCTTCGTCTTGTGGCTTAACGGTCACGAGCGCGTTGGCAGCACCGGGATAATTGTTGCATATAAAATAGCTGTCGTCATCGTCACCGCACGATTGCAGAGTGGCACCTGCCAACACAAGGCCTAACATGTAGGCAAACAATTTTAATTTTTTCATCGTCTTTTTTCCTTTCTTGTCTTTATTTATTTTGATTATTTTTCTCAATCTCCTTTCTCCTTTCTCCTTTCTCCTTTCTCCTATCTCCTATCTCTCCTTTCTCCTATCTCTCCTTTCTCCTATCTCTCCTTTCTCCTATCTCCTATCTCTCCTTTCTCCTATCTCTCCTTTCTCCTTCTCTTTTTTCAAAGCGTAATAGCTTATTTTAAAAAGCGTAAAAGCTTAGTCTCCTTTCTACCTTATTATATGTAAGCACAATAAAAGCGAAATAAAGCGCAAAGGCGTAGCCTCTTTTTTACCTTTTTACCTTTAAATGTTTTTTCCCCAAGAATCTTGTATCTGTAAACCTAAAATGTTGTTAAATGATTGAACTTTCGCATTTTATAAATGGAAATTATCTCAAGCGAGCGTCGCCGAAGGCGGCGAATATCCATAACCGCTGGTGAAGAGAGCGAAGCGAACGGAACCTGCGGTTCCAATGCAAGCTTATATGACGTCCTCGAAGAGGGCGAACACAAGCAAACTGTGCAAATATTCCATATGTTCGCCCTCTTCTTGCTCCGGCAAGCGACAAAGTCGAGCGCGGCGACGCTTTCCTGAGATGATAATAAATTGAAAATGTGTTTATTATGCACTTGCGAAAGTTCAGTAAATGAAAAAAAAGTCGCCAAAATATTATATTTCAGAAATTTTATGTAAGTTTGCAACAAGATATTCAACAATGATGAGTTGTCTTTAAAAACGCAGATAAAGACGCAAATTAAAAAGCAAACAATAAAAAAAACTAACGATATGGTAAAGAAAAAGACGATTGTTGCCATGCTTATGTTCGTGGCATGGCTTATGCCAGCGATAGCCTTTGCCGACAGCTACTCCTCAATGTGGAAGCAGTGGAGCAAGATGAATGGCAGAGATCTGCCCAAATCTGAGTTGGCTGTGCTGCAGAAAATTGTGGACAAAGCCACCGCAGAGCGTGCCTACGGCCATCTGCTCAAAGCGCAGGTGTTAACCATAGATGCACAGATCAGTGTGTCGCCCGACTCGTTGCGTTCGGGCGTGAACCGTCTTGAGCGCCTTTATGCAAAGACAGAGAAGAGCAACGCTGTGCTTGCCGCAACCTACGCATCGGTGTTGGGAAAAGCCTACGATGTTTATCCCAAGCTGTGCGATGACAAGGCAGAGGCCCAGGCAGCAAGCCGTGCGTGGTATGACAAGGCGTTGGCATCGCCCGCCGACCTGGCCAAGGCTTTTGCCGCAGGCTATGAGCCGTTTGTCATTGACGGCATCGACAGCCGCATCTTCGGCGACGACATGCTCCACATTGTCGGTATGCAGGCAGGACGGACGAAGATGCTTCACGACTATTATGAGAAGGCGGGCAACCGACAGGCATCGTGTGTGACCGCCCTCTTGTTGCTGAAAGAGCAGAGGCCGAAGAGCGTTACAGAGCTGCGCAAGTCGAAATATCTCCTGTCCGTCGACTCGTTGCTCAACGAGTATAAAGACCTGCAGGTGGCAGGAGAGGTGGCCATTGAGCGTTACGACATCATGAGCGAGGCCGACGATGTGGATGCCAAGGACAAGATGGCATTCATCGACTATGCCCTTGTTCATTGGGGAGCGTGGCCACGCATGAACATTCTGCGTAACGCACAGAGCCGACTGACGCTCCCGAGCTTCCATGTGTCTATCGGCGACGGTGTGTTGCTGCCTGGCGTCAAGCGCAAGGTTAACCTTCTTGGGGTGTGCAACATTGGCGAGCTGACGATGACCGTGCGCCGTGTGAACGTGGGAGGCGATACCGCTCTCGATCCCTCCAACGACCGTGATTATGCGAAGCTGAAGGCACATTTTACCTCTGACGAACCGCAGACACAGACGCGCCGTTACATAGGAATGCCGGCCTACAAGGTGACACGCGACTCGATGTTCATCGATCCGCTACCCGTGGGTGTGTATGTCGTTGAGTTTACGACAAACAACGCCGCCGTGCGTCCAGAACGCCTGCTGCTCAGCGTGACCAATCTTAGCGTTGTCTATCAGGCGATGCCCGACCGCAAGGTGCGCTTCGCCGTGCTCAACGCCACGACAGGAGAGCCTGTGGCAGGTGCCAAACTGCGCTTCAGGTCAACAGAAGAGGTGGCTAACAATGATTTTTCTAAAGCTAAGACCTTTACCTGTGACGACAAGGGTGAGGTGACGGTCGATGCCAACGCGATGAAAGGCAAGCTCTATTATTATGCTTCTACCGACACCGACAAAGCGTCGAATGAGCTTAACTCGTTATACAGCTACAACTTCTTCGGCAACGGCAACAAGGTGGAGCCGGTGCTCAAAATGTTTACCGACCGAAGCATCTATCGTCCTGGACAGACGGTGCAGGTGTCGGCAATAGCGTTTAACAAAGGACGCGACGGCTCATCGGTGATGGGCGGACAGAAGGTGACGTTCTCGCTAAGCGACAGCAACGGCAAGGATGTGAGCAAGGCTGAGGTGCTGACCGACAACTATGGCACGGCCACCACCTCTTTCCTCCTGCCTTCGAACGGCCTCACCGGACTTTTCTATCTGCGTGCCTCTGTTGCCGACAAAGCAAGAGCGGGGAAATGGGTGCGTGTGGAGGAATATAAGCGTCCTTCTTTCGACATAACATACGACAAGCTGAAGACCGGCTATCATGTTGGCGACACCGTGGCTGTAAAGGCCACCGCCCGCACCTATAGCGGCGTGGCTGTGCAGGGCGCCAAGGTTCGTTATCGTGTCGTGCGTCGTCCGTCAATGTGGTGGGGACGCTTCGGCATGCGCGACCGCTCGGAACAGGTCTTTGCCGACTCTGTCGTGACCGATGGTAACGGACAGTTTGTGGCGCGTGTGCCTCTGTTCATGCCCGACCGCGAGAAAGGTTTTGAGAAGGTGACGCGCTTCTACACGTTTGACGTCACAGCCACCGTTACTGATGCTGCGGGCGAGAGCCATGACGCCACCATGTCGGTGCCGATCGGCGACAAGCCGACAGCCCTTTCGTGCAACATGCCCGACAAGACCGAGCGTGACAGTTTGCGTTCAATACGCTTCGATTATCGCAATGCCGCAGGCGAGCCCATAAAGGGTGACGTGGTGTTCTACATCGACGACCAGAGGTTCACGACAACCGCCAACACCGACACACCGTTCTCGGCTGCCACGCTCACATCGGCATCGCATCTGCTCACTGCCTATTGTGGCACCGACACCATAAGTCAACATTTTGTGGTCTTCACCATGGACGACAAGAAGGTGGCAACACAGACACACGACTGGTTCTATGCTTCTGCCAAGCGCTTCCCCTCAGACGGACGTCCTGTCTATGTGCAGGTGGGCTCTTCTGACAGCGTGCAGCATGTGCTCTACAGCATCTTCTCCGGAACAGAGGTTGTGGAGAGCGGGGTGCTCAATTTGACTGACGGCGAGGTGTCGACACGCCAGCTGACATATAAGCCCGAATATGGCGACGGTCTTCTGCTCACATGTGCGTGGGTGAAGGGAGGGGTCGTTTATCGACACACAGCCAAGATTGCTTGTCCAAAACGTGACAATCGCTTGCTCGCAACATGGACCACCTTCCGCGACCGTCTCACACCGGGACAGAAGGAGGAGTGGACGCTGCACGTCTCAACGCCCGACGGGCGGGCTGCCAAGGCACAGGCCATGCTCACGATGTATGACAAGTCGCTTGACCAGTTGAAAAAACATTCGTGGAGCCTTAATGCCGACTGGGCAAACATCTTGCCTAACACCAATTGGCTCACACGCTATTCAAACAACCTCAGTCGTTATGGAGAGATGACGTTCCGTCCGCTTGGTGAGCGACAGCTCGACTTCAGCTCTTTCAACATTCCCTGGTACCGTGCTTTCGGCGAGGTGTTGATGTATAAGACAAGTGGAAAACAGACTGCGAAAATTCAAAGACATTCGGCTGAGAAGGAGGAAAAGTACTACGATTGCGTTGAGACGGTTTCTCTGACGGGTTCGGTGGATGGCGGCATGAACGACATAAAGATTCGTGGCGCAAAAGAAACGACGGTGCAAGATGAGGCTGAAACAACTGAAATGGGCAACGTGGCTGTTCGCCAAAACTTTGCGGAGACGGCTTTCTTCATGCCCTGTCTTGAGACCGACGACAAGGGCGATGTGAAGATAAAATTCACCTTGCCTGAGAGCGTCACCACATGGCGCTTGCTCGGCATCGCTCATGACGAGGTGATGAACATCGGACGGTTGGAGGCTGAGGCTGTGGCGCAGAAGCAACTCATGGTTGAGCCTAACATGCCTCGCTTTGTGCGCTCTAAAGATAAGGGTCACATTGCTGTGCGCCTGTCAAACCTTTCAGAGCGCCACCTTAACGGAACGGCCCGCTTGGAGCTGATAAACCCTGATACCGACAAGGCGGTCTATGTGAAGAACATAAAGTTTAAGGCTGAGAAAGACACAACCGTTTCTCTTGCCTTCCCGTTCGACATGAGCACCATCGACAACGACGGCTTGCTCATCTGCCGTGTCACAGCACAGGCCGGGGGCTTCAGCGATGGCGAGCAGACTTATCTGCCCGTGCTTGCAGCAAGTGAGCTTGTGACGACAGCCGTGCCGTTCACACAACAGGGTGAGGGCGTGAAGACCATTGACCTCGCTTCCTTGTTTGGTGCAAAGAACGCCGATGGCAAGAAGCTGACAGTAGAATATACGAACAACCCCGCGTGGCTCATGGTGCAGACGCTGCCTTCGGTCACAGACAACGGACGTGAAGATGCCATGACCCTCGCCACAGCCTATTATGTTAACGCCGTGGGCCGTAAGCTCATGACGCTCACGCCTGCCATCAAACAGACGGTGGAGCTGTGGAATGTTGACAAGGACAAGAACCTGAAGAGCGGCTTGCAGGAGAACGGTGAGCTGAAAAACATGCTGCTCAGCGAGACACCGTGGGTGGCCGAGGCTGAAAAGGAGACCGACAACATGCGCCGCCTCGCGGCGTTCTATGACGAGAACACCATTGGCAGCCGTTGTGCCTTGTGGATGAACAAGCTGAAGAAGCTGCAACGTTATGACGGATCGTTCGCCTGGTGGACAGGCATGAGCGGCAGCCGTTATGTGACCTCTTCGGTGGCTGAAACCTTGGCTCGCCTGAAGGCCATGGACATGGCTGATGACGAGTGTAACGACATGTGCGCTAAAGCTGTCAACTGGCTCGGAGGAGAGATTGCCAGCGAATGTAACGCCATGCGTAAGCTTGAGAAGAAGGGTGTTAAGGATGTGCGTCCTTCTGGCTTTGCTGCCGACTATCTCTACATTTGTGCTTTGACAGATGCGCGCAAGGACATGACGCTGAAGCGACAGGCCGACTACGACTATCTTGTGGCACACCTCGCAAAGCAAAACGCTGACCTTTCTATAGAAGGCAAGGCACGCGCTGCTGTGGCGCTCGCTGCTGCCGGGCGTAGCAAAGAGGCGCTCACCCTGCTTGAGAGCATGCGACAGTATCTTGTTTGCAAACCCGATATGGGATGCTATTATGACACGCCAAAGGCCGGCTACTCATGGCGCAACTATCGCATACCCACACAGGTGGCTGTGATAGAGGCGCTGCAACGCTTGCAGCCGTCTGACGCAAAGACCGTTGCCGACATGCAACTGTGGCTTCTGCAAAGCAAGCGCACACAGGGATGGGACACGCCGCTCAACACGGTCGATGCGGTGTCGGCCTTCCTTGGCAACGATGCCAAGGCGCTCACCATGGCCGATGGCATGCCTGCGATGCTGAAGGTTGACGGAAAGCATCTGCCTGTGGCAAAGCAGAAGTCGGCGCTTGGATATGTCAAGGCTTCGAAGGAGGGCAACAACATGCGCACTTTCACAGCTGAGAAAACAAACGGTGGCACATCGTGGGGTGCTGTCTACGCACAGTGGATGCAGCCTGTGGAGGACGTGAAGAGTGCAACGGCAGGAATGACGGTGGAGCGTATGTTCTTCAAGGACGGCAAACGTCTCTCATCGCTCGACCACCTGAAGGTGGGGGACCGCTTGACGGTTCGCATTGTCATCACCGCCGACCGCGACTACGACTTTGTGCAGGTTGCTGACCATCGTGCTGCTTGCATGGAACCGACATCGCAGCTCAGCGGCTATCGCAACGGCTGTTATGTGGCAACCAAGGACAACGCCTCTTATTTCTATTTTGATGTGCTCTCAAAGGGACGGCACACCGTAGAGACGACCTATTATATCGACCGTGCTGGCTCTTACCGCACAGGCCTTTGCACCGCTCAGTGTGCTTACAGCCCAGAGTTTGCGGGAAGAGACAAGAGCTGGGAGGTGAAGAGCGAATGAAAGTGAAGAACGAAGAATGAAGAGGAGAAAGTGAAAAATCTATGCTCATAAGGAGGTGGATTTTTCACTTTTTCTTTTTGTCCAACGAAATTCGTTAGCTTTAAGATGTGTGTATTAAAGGTGAATGAAAATAAGGTATGTGTAAGGAAAATATTACTTTTGTTTGGCAGTATGTAATAAATTGATTAACTTTGCAACATGGAAGAGAAACAGATAAGGCATATTATCTTCTCGGACGAGTTCGAAGAATTCTACGCAAGTATGAACGAACAATTAAAGAAGAAATATGATTTTGCTTTACAGATTGTAAAATCACAATATGTTGTCAGCTCAAAAATAGTAAAGAGCTTAGAGAATACGGACTTCTATGAACTCCGAATTTCCATTAGCTCCAATGAATACAGGACTGTTCTGCTCGCTGTTGATCACGACAATTTTATACAAAGCAAAAATATACTTCTGCTGAACTCGTTCTTGAAAAAAGGTACAAAGCAATACAAAGCTGAAATCAAAAAAGCCGAAAACATTGTTAAACGTTATTTGGAGGATTGAAAATGTTGAAACTCGATAAAAACAAACTTGCTGGTCTAAAAACTTTTGATGACCATCTGCAAGAAAGATACGGTGACGAAAATAGCCCAGAGCGTAAGGAGTTTGAAGCAAAAGCTAAAGCTTGGTACTATGCAGAACTTCTTAAAGATGAACGCAAACGCCAGAATGTAACACAGAAAGTGTTGGCTGAGAAAATTGGTAAGAAACGTGAGTACATATCTTCACTCGAAAAGGGACAGACAGATATGCAACTCTCTACTTTCTTGCGTATCGCTGATGCTCTTGGACTACGCTTTTCTTTGGTGTTGGGATAAAAATGGGCTTATCTTTTGGATTCGTAAAATCTAAAAGAATAGGTTATGTCGTAGAATAAATATTCTCATTTCAGCATGTAGACATGTTGAGATGAGAATTTTCTTCCATTATATCGTTGATGAACACAGCATGCATTTCTGTTCTGCTGACTTGTTTGAGGTTTACATGGGGAATAATCCGTTGCCCGAATATATAAACCAAGGTGGAATATAAAAAAGAGGATGTTAAATGAATAACATCCTCTTGGTGTTTAAAAGTGTGACTCCGGCAGGATTCAAACCTGCAACCTTCTGATCCGTAGTCAGATGCTCTATTCAGTTGAGCTACGGAGCCTTACTTCTTAAAAGCGAGTGCAAAGGTAATGCTTTATTTTGAAACTGCCAAATGTTTTTGAAGAAATCTTTAAATTTTTTTCTTTGAACAATGCTTTCAGCTTGTTGGCTTGGGCGTTTCGAGGTTTATTTTTAACTTTGTAGAAGATAAGCTGCACCTCGGCAAAGCGTTCAAGCAAGCTTGACGCTCTGCTCTCGGTTTGCGCTATCTTTGTAGAAGATAAGCGGCACCTCGGCAAAGCTTATTTAAAAACATGGCATAACGATAAGAAAACAATGACACGCAATAAGAAAACAATAATGGGGTTGGCGCTTGCTCTTGCGCTGATGGCGGTGCTTAGCCTGTTTGTGGGGGCTGTACCTCTTGCACCCGCTGATGTCTTAACCACGCTTTTTGGTGGCAAGACGTCCGACACGTTGCGGTTCATTGTGCTTGAGTCGCGACTGCCGCAGACGCTTACAGCGGCGCTTTGTGGTGCTGCTCTGGCTGTCGGCGGACTGCTTCTTCAGAACATCTTTCGCAATCCGCTTGCTGACCCATCGGTGTTTGGCATAAGTAGCGGTGCGGCCTTAGGCGTGGCTGTGGTCCTGCTCATGGGCGGTGGCGCCGTCATGACCGACAGTCTGGTGGGCATGGGCGCTACGGTTGTGGCGGCTTTCATAGGCGCCATGGCAGTGACGGCGTTGGTGTTTGTGCTCTCGCTTGCCGTGCGTGGCGGTGTGGCTCTGCTCATCATCGGACTGATGATTGGCTATGTCGCTTCGGCGTTTATAACCGTTTTGAACTATTTTGCCACGGCTGATGGCGTGAAATCGTACCTCTTGTGGGGCATGGGAAGCTTTGCCAACGTGTCGTCAGAACAGTTGTGGTGGATAGCCGTGCCCGTGGGTGTGGGACTTTTTGTGGCGTTGCTTCTTTCAAAGAGTCTTGACATCATGCGGCTTGGTGACAACTATGCCGCTGCCTTGGGCCTTGACATTGCGGCTGTTCGCAATGGTGCGCTGGTGCTGGTCGGTTTTCTCACAGCCGTTACGACGGCGTTCTGTGGCCCGATAGCGTTCATAGGGCTCGCTGTGCCTCACATAGCGCGGATGGTCATGCGCACCGACAGCCACTTGTCGCTTGTGCCTGCCACCATGCTTATGGGAGCTGTCATTGCGATGGCTTGCAACATGGCTTGCTCGCTGCCGGGCGGTGGAGGGGTACTGCCCGTCAATGCCGTCACGCCGTTGGTGGGCGCCCCAATTGTGATTTATGTGATTATGAAGAAAAACAGATGACCTAAGGTCAACATGTTTGATTGTGAAGGTCTTAACGTTTTGCTTAAAAATTAAAAAGATATGGACGAGAAAGAACGAATATTGCAGCTTCGGAAAGAACTGCATGAACACAATTATAAGTATTATGTGCTCAACAGTCCGGATATTTCCGATTTCGACTTTGATGCTCTCATGCGCGAACTTCAAGACCTTGAGGCTCGGCATCCTGAGATGGCGGATCCAAACTCGCCGTCGCAACGTGTGGGAAGCGACCTGAACAGCGAGTTTAAGCAGGTGGTGCACAAGTATCCCATGCTCTCGTTGGCCAACACTTATAACCAACAGGACGTGCGCGACTGGTATGAGAGTGTGAAGCGCGGTCTGGGTGGCGAAGATTTTGAGGTGTGCTGCGAGATGAAGTATGACGGACTTTCCATTTCGCTTACCTATGTTGACGGCCAGCTGGTGCGTGGCGTCACCCGTGGCGATGGTGTGCGTGGCGACGATGTTACGGCAAACGTGAAGACCATACGCTGCATTCCGCTGGTGCTTCCCGGCACGGGCTATCCCCATGAGTTTGAGATCCGTGGCGAGATTCTGATGCCGTGGAAGGTGTTTGAGCGTCTTAACGCTGAGCGTGAGGCAGCTGAGGAGCCGCTCTTTGCTAATCCGCGCAACGCCGCCAGTGGCACGTTGAAGAGTCAGAACTCGCGACTTGTGGCAAGCCGACAGCTCGACAGCTACCTCTATTATCTGCTTGGCGAGGAGCTGCCGTCGGATGGCCATTATGAGAATCTTCAGGCGGCAGCGTCATGGGGCTTTAAGATAAGCCAAGGTATGAAGAAGGTGAAGACGCTTGAAGACATCTATGCCTACATCGACTTTTGGGACACGGAACGCAAGAACCTGCCTGTGGCTACCGATGGCATTGTGCTTAAGGTCAACTCGCTACGACAGCAACGACAGTTGGGCTTCACAGCAAAGAGTCCGCGCTGGGCTATAGCCTATAAGTTTAAAGCCGAACGCGCCCTCACGCGCCTCGACAAGGTCACCTATCAGGTGGGCCGTACAGGAGCCGTGACGCCCGTTGCCAACATGGAGCCTGTGCAGCTTGCCGGCACGACCGTGCGTCGCGCCACGCTTAACAACGAAGATTTCATACGCAGCTTTGATCTTCACATCGGCGATTATGTGTATGTGGAGAAGGGTGGCGAGATCATTCCTAAGATTGTGGGCGTCGACACCGACCGTCGTGAGCCTGGGGCGCAGCCGGTTGAGTTTATAACCCATTGCCCCGAGTGTGGCGCCGAACTTGTGAGATATGAGGGCGAAGCAGCACATTATTGTCCTAACGATGCTGCCTGTCCACCGCAGATCAAGGGGCGAATAGAACATTTCATTGCCCGTAGAGCCATGAACATCGACTCGCTTGGGCCTGAGACCGTTGATGACTATTTCCGTCGTGCACTTATTCACAACATCGCCGACCTGTACGACATAAAGGTGGAGGACATAAGTGCTGGAGGCAGCAAGCTACGTTCGGCACAGAAGATCGTCAAAGCCATTGACGACTCAAAGAAGGTGCCGTTTGAGAGAGTGGTCTTTGCCCTCGGCATACGCTTCGTGGGAGAGACCTCTGCCCGTCTTATTGCCCGACATTTTGGCGACATCGACACGCTCATGAACGCTTCGTTGCAGCAGTTGCTTGAGGTTGAGGGCGTGGGCGAGGTCATTGCCAAGAGCATAATGGCCTATTTCCACAACGACACCAACCGCTCTATCGTGGAGCGTCTGCGTGCTTACGGCTTGCAGATGGCTGTTGTGAAGGGTGAGGAGCAAGGCGGCAGCGATGTGCTTGCAGGCAAGAGCATTGTTATAAGTGGCGTGTTCCAGCATCACAGCCGCGATGAGTATAAGGCAATAATAGAACGCAATGGCGGCAAAAACGTAGGCTCTATCAGCGGCAAGACATCGTTCATACTTGCTGGCGACAATATGGGCCCGTCAAAACTGCAAAAGGCAGAGAAGCTGGGGGTGGCTATCGTGGACGAGGAGACTTTCCTGAAGATGATTGAAGGCTCTGCAACCGAAGATTCTGCAACAACCGAAGATTCTATGGCTGAAAGCTCTATAGCCGATGGCTCTGCCAGCGAAAGCTCTACAACCGAAGGCTCTGCCACCGAAAGCTCTACAACCGAAGGCTCTTCAGATCATTCTGAAAGTCAAAATGTAGGTTCTGCCTCTTCCGACGTTCAGAAAGAAACCTCTAAAGCATCTTCTAAGGGTGGCGGTGAGCAACTGCTTCTGTTTGAGGATTGATAATTCATGAAAAAATGTTCAACGGAAACTTTCAAAGTTTAACATAAATAATTGGACCAATGAAAATATTTGTAGAAGACAAGATAGAGTCGGTCTGTCCCTCTTTTGTGGGGGCTTGTGTAGAGGCCGATGTTGAGAACAGCGAATATTCGGAGGAGCTGTGGCAGCTTATCGATGAGCTTGGTGAGCAGTTTCGCCAGACGCTGACAACCGAATCGTTGAAAGACATAAGCGCCATTGCTGCCACACGCCGCGTCTATAAGGCTTGCGGTAAGGATCCTTCGCGTTACCGTCCGTCGTCGGAGGCTCTCATTCGCCGCATGCTGCAAGGCAAGAAGCTTTATCAGATTGACACGCTCGTAGACCTGATAAACCTTGCAAGCATAAAATATGGCTACAGCATTGGTGGCTTCGATGGCGACAAGTTTGACGGCGACACGCTCACGCTCGGCGTGGGGCGTGAGGGTGAGCCTTACGAGGGCATAGGTCGTGGCATGCTCAACATTGCCGGCCTGCCTGTATATCGTGACAACACGGGTGGGGTGGGTACGCCAACAAGCGACAACGAACGCACGAAGATGGGCTTGCAGACACGTCACCTCGTGGCTCTTGTCAACGGATACGATGGCAATGAGGACACCGTGCGGGCCACAGCAGAGCTTATTATCGAACTGGTGAACCGTTTCTGCAAAGGACAAAACGCAAGATATTTTGTTTATAAGTAGGGGCGAGAAAAGGAAATGGAAGCGGCACATCGTAAGATAGTGGCGCTTTTTCTTTGTCGTTACAGTTGGATGATGTAACTTTGCAACCTGTAATAACCAAATCTCAAGAATTGTGGGAATAGTAATAGGCATTGACGTTGGCATAAGCACAACGAAAATTGTGGGAATTGTGGATCAGGGAAAGGTGTTGTCGCCAATCCGTATCAAGGCCACAGACCCCGTGACATCGCTCTACGGCGCTTTTGGAAAATTTCTGTATGTAAACAAAATACAGCTTGAGGACATTGAGAAGGTCATGCTCACGGGTGTGGGTAGCGCTTACATCAATGAGCCGATATATAATCTGCCCACAGAGAAGGCAGAAGAGTTTATAGCTGACGGTCTTGGTGCGCGTTATGAGACCAAGCTCGACCGCATGATTGTGGTGAGCATGGGCACGGGCACGTCTATCGTGAAGTGTGACGGTGAAGACATTAAGCACATCGGCGGCATAGGCATTGGCGGTGGAACGCTGCAGGGTCTGTCGCGCTTGTTGCTGAAGACAGACGACATCTTGCAGGTGTCGAAGCTTGCCGAGGAAGGCGATGTGTCACATATCAACTTGCTGATAAAAGACATCAGCGCCAAACCTCTTCCGGGGTTACCAATGGATGCTATTGCTTCGCTTTGCGGCAACGCCAAGAGCAACGCTTCGCGTGAGGATATTGCCATCGGACTGATATGGATGGTGCTTCAGAGCATCTGTAGCGCGTCCATTCTCTCGTCGCTTGGCTCTGGCATAAAAGATTTTGTTATGATTGGCAACCTCACGTTGCTGCCACAATGTAGCCGTGTGTTCCCTGCCACCGAGCGGTTGTATGGCGTGAAATTCCATATTCCTAAGTATTCGGAGTTTTGCACGGCCATAGGTGCGGCGTTGTGTTACACCAACAGGCAGAAATAACGCTTCTTTAGAGAATAATTTGTTTAACATAAAAAAGTGAGCTTGTGCCATAAAGGTTGCAAGCTCACTTTTCTTATGTTTGTTTTGTTGCTTCTTAAGATGTTCTCGCCTTTATAAAAAGACGCTTTTCGTCCTTATAAAAGATCCTTGACTCTTTATAAGAAGCCTCTTTTGTCTTTATAAAAAAGCCTCTTTCGTTTTTAGAAGATGTGCATCTGTCCAAGGATGAAGAGCAGAGAGTAGCCGAGCACAAGGCCGATGATGCCCATAACGACACCAATCTTCATCATCTCGTTCTGCTTGACAAGACCGGTAGAGTGGGCGATGGCGTTTGGAGGCGTACTGATAGGCAGGGCCATGGCCACAGATGCTGCAACGGCGATGCCGATGAGAACGGTAGGTGTGCCGCCGATGCTTTCAAGAGATGAGCCCATGCCCTTGCACACAACGGCGAGGATAGGCACGAGAAGAGCGGCTGTGGCGGTGTTAGAGATGAAGTTGGACAGCAGATAGCAGATGAGGCCTGAGATGATAAGTATGGCCACTGCCGACCAAGAACCGAACGGTATGCTCTTGATGGCGTTCTCTGCCAGGCCCGACTCGTTGAGGGCCAGACCAAGGGCAAAGCCACCGGCCACCATCCAGATAACGCTCCAGTTGATGTCTTGAAGGTCGCGGGCGTTGACAACGCCTGTCACGGCAAACACCACGATGGGCAGCATGGCCACGGTGTTGGCACCAACGCCGGTAACCTTGTCGAGCATCCACAGGGCAACGGTGACAATGAACGTCACGGCCACAACCACGGTGCGCCAATTGTGTTGCAGCTCACCGCCGATGGTGAGGTGAATGGTCTTCTTTGTGAAGGGGAAGAACTTCTTGAGCAGCATCCAGCCGATGAGGAGCAAGACGATGGTGAGCGGCATCATGAAAGTCATCCATTCGCCGAAGCCGAGGTTGAGGTTCAAGCCGTTGGGGTCGTTAAGATATTTAAGGGCGATGGCGTTTGGAGGGGTTCCGATGGGGGTTCCCATACCGCCAATGTTGGCTGCTATGGGGATGGAGAGCGTGAGGGCTATGCGGCCCTTTCCGTCGGCAGGCAGCGTGCGGAACACCGGTGCGAGGAACGTGAGCATCATGGCTGCGGTGGCGGTGTTGCTGACGAACATCGAGAACACGCCTGTTATGAGGATGAAGCCTAAAAGCACATTCTCACTCTTGGTTCCGAAAGGACGTATGAGGGTGCGGGCAAGCAGAACGTCAAGGCCCGACTTTGTTGCTGCGATAGCAAGGATGAAACCTCCAAGGAAGAGGATGATGATGGGGTCGGCAAAGGTGGCCATGATTGACGTGTGGTCAAGCAGCTCACTCTTGTCGATGCCGCTACGCATGAAATTGAATGCGCTGTTGGATGTGGTGAACAGCAACAAGCCGATGACGCTCACCGATGTGGCCCATGACGGCACAGCTTCTGTTATCCACAAGATGGTGGCCAAAGCAAAGATTGCGATGACACGCTCTTGTATGACGGTCAGTCCCTCTATGCCGTAGGCATCAAGAGGAAGGAACCATAACACGGCGGCAATGAGCACCGCCACAACAAACATTACGGCCTTCCTCACATTAAAGGAGCCGTCGAGAAGGTTTTTTGTTTCGTTAGGCATATTATTCAAAAAAAACAGGTTTGTAAATTGATTAACTTCTTGCATCTGCCCGCGCTTCTTTCGCAGACATCTGCATTGTGCTTACAAAGGAACGCAAAAAAAATGAACGGCGCAAATATTTCGCCGTTCATTTTATAGCTTTTTTATTTTCTTCTCAATTTTTGTTTTTATCTTGTCGTTTCTTCCTTCCCTTTTCTTTTCTTTCCTTTTCTTCTCTTTCCTTCTCTTTTCTTTTCTTTTCTTTTCTTTCCTTCTCTTCTTCCTGTTATTTTTGTCTTTGTCTTTTCTTTTTGTCTTTATCTTCGTTTCGCTTTGTCTTTCATTGTGTTCCTATTCTCATTCCTCATTCCTCATTTTTCATTCCTCCTTTTCTGTTCCTCTTTTTCTGTTTCTCTTTTTCCTTTCCTCCTTTTCCATTTCTCTTTTTCTGTTCCTCTTTTTCTGTTCCTCTTTTTTCCATTCCTCCTTTTATCCTTTTTCAGAAGAGTGCGATCTACAGCAAAAGCTCCATGTCGACAACGTCAAGCATCTTCCCAAATTTTATGCCAACTTTCTCAAAGCACGATTTCTGTTCAAAGCCCAACGAGGCATGCATCTTTATGCTTGCTTCATTGTCGCCTGTTATGCAAGCTATAAGGGCCACGAACCCACGGCGGCGGCATTCGTCGATAAGCATGTGCATGAGTTGTGTGCCTATGCCTCGGCGCTCTTTGCCAGGTACAAGGTAGATGGTTGTCTCAAGCGTGTGGCTGTAGGCTTCGCGCTCTTTCCAGCGGTGAGCATAGCAATAGCCGCCGATGGTGCCATCTTCGTTCTCATACACATAATAAGGATATTCTGTTGAAATGTCCTTTATGCGTTCCCCCATCTGTTCTGCCGTTAGCGGTTCTGTTTCAAAACTGATGGTTGTGTTGAGGATATACTGGTTGTAGATGTCGGCTATGGCCTTCGCATCTGCCGGTGTGACGTTTCTTATCATCCTAATTTCCGCATTACTATAATTAAATGTTCTTATAAGTACCTGAGCAACAAAAAGTTGCTCGTGATTTTGCTATGTCAGAAGATTCACTTAGTTTAGTGTTGCAATTAAAAACCAAACAAATCTTCAGCAAACATGGCAAAAATACAAATTAAATCTGAGAGACTCACTCTTTTAGGAGGAATATTTTCCGTCATGGAGCAATTAAAGTTCTGTTTAAGCATCCCGACCCACATTTTCGCCATAAGATATGTAACTGACGGATTTTATTTGTATTTTTGCAATATCTATGACTGGCTGCACGTTGGTCAGGATATTAAGAGACAATAACCCATAGAGTTGCATGTAACAATGAAATATCTGAACCGCCTTACGAATGTCATTATAAGCCCCATCTGTAACGAACCGGTATTCTGGAGCGTTATTGCGTTCGCATTATCCTTCTCACATATCTTAGGTCTGTTGCCGGAAAGCATGACGGAAATGTCGGTCTATGATGTGCGAAACATTCTCATCATATTCTCAGGCTCAGCCTTTCTCAGCTGGTGTCTTTCTGCCGTTGTCTGGCGTTTCGGCTTGAAGAAGACCAAATGTCTGCTTTATGTCATTGCCTTCTTGCTGATGGGGACAGACCTTTTTCTGCTTTTTAATTTCGGCACCATATTGTCTTCGTGGATTCTGCTATTGGTGAAGGAGACCAATGCTACGGAGTCGTCAGAGTTCTTGAGTCGCTCGCTCTTTACCGGCGGCACGCTGAAATGCCTTGTTATAATAGTTGTTCTGGGTGTAATGACTTACTGTATGGAACGCAAGTCGAAAGGCTTGCAATTAAAGAGAGATTGGCTGAATGTGGTCTGTGCGCTTGTTGCGCTGCCTGTCCTTACGCTTGGTGGATATCTCGGCTTCTGGTCGGTAAGATTAGCGTGGCTTAGCTCACAGTTCGACATTGAGGAGTGGCGGGCACACCATGGCAGCTATGCGCTTGAAAACACCATTACCAATCTTTTCTATTCAGTGAAATACCTGAACGTTTCAGGACATGACAACGCGATGGCCATCCGCACCTGCGTGAACGCAGCAAGGCAACTTGTTAGATCTAAACAATTTTGGTTACATGAAGAAAATCGAGATTAAGATAGACGGCAAAGAATACCCCTGTAGACAGACTATGGGGGCTATGCTTCGCTTTAAACAGGAAACAGGCAAGGAGGTGACAGAGATAGGCGGCAACTTGTCGGATATATGTGCCTACCTCTTCTGCTGTGTAGCGTCGGCTTGCAGAAAAGACAACGTGCCTTTTGACATGTCGTTGATGGATTTTGCAGACAGTATTACGCCAGACGACCTCAACCAATGGACGGAGGTAGTGAACGGAACGACAGAGCAGGCTCCTTAGAGCGATGCTGAGGGTGAAAAAAAGTTAGGCATTTTGGAGTTGTTGGGCATTGCCGTTGGAAACATCGGCATGCCTTACAATGATTTTTGTGCTATAACGCCTGAAGAATTCAATCACATATACAGGGCGTACAGCGAGGAGCGGACGGCGCAGTATCAAGACAGTTGGGAACGTATGCGTATGCTTGCGACTATCATCATACAGCCGTATGCAAAGAATGGGCTAACGCCCCAAAAACTTCTTTCCTTTCCATGGGAGAAGAAAAAGCCGGAGCATACGAAAGTAGCCCCGGCAGTATCTAAGGAAGATGCGTTAAAGCGTCTTGAGGAAGTGGCGAAGAAGACGGAAAGGAATCAGTAACAGCCATCTGGATAGTCAAAGTCGCCTTCGTTTGGGTCTATATCTGTGGATTTCATCCAAGCGAAGAAGAATACGGCGAAACTGATGCTACAGAATAGTAACGATGATATTTCCAATCCTACGACCATGGCATAGATGATGGAGGCAATGAGGGACAATAACGCCCATGCGGCAATTGTTGACCAGCGTTCACGTCTTTTGTCGTATTTCGTTGGTACATCCTCACCGATAATCTCAAAACTGATTTCGGCTTTGATTTCCTTTGGATGTTTTGTTACTTCGTTCGTTTTCATTGTGTTGTATCGTTTGATTTCTATTGCAAAGATACAAAAATATCGGTTACTTAGTTACTTATACATTAAAATTATGGCAAAAGAAATAAAGTTTAACATTAAACTGAACATTGACGGCAAAGAGCAGTTGGTTTCCGCTACATCGACAGTGGAAAACTTGCATGGTGTCGTCAACGCCGCCAAATCGGACATACAGAAAGCCAACCCAATTATTTATTAAAATAGCTAAAAATAGAACAGAAAAACAAGTAAAAGGAAATCA
>OQVS01001082.1_pt1 | contig 18863 bp, 15 predicted proteins | sample 1691601 | NCBI WGS metagenome assembly OQVS01 (sample SAMN03418268, study PRJEB22391) | human gut metagenome | biome: human-gut; feature: organic feature; material: feces | host: Homo sapiens | place: Tanzania | collected 2013-01
TTGGGCGAGGAAGGCTTGCAAAAGGGCATTAGAGTGAAAATTTCAAGTTTTATGCGAAACAGCGCAAAATCATCGATGAACAAAGCCAAAGCCAGCGCAAACTACTTAAATTCACAGCTTGCGAAATTTGAGGCTATCGATGCGGGCTATGAGGAGGGCTTGCTGCTTGATGAGGAGGGCTTTGTTTCTGAGGGCACAGGCGAGTGCTTTTTCATAGTAAAAAACGGCGCGTTAATCACCCCGCCAAATGACTTTACCCTACGAAGTATCACGCAAGATACGGTTTTGCAAATCGCAAAGAGCCGAAATTTAAGCGTTTTGCGCCAAAGAATCAGCCGAGATGAAGTTTATACCGCTGATGAAGCCTTTTTGACAGGCACAGCCGCCGAAATCACGCCTGTTTCAAACATAGACGGGCGAGTTATCGGCAACGGCACACGCGGCGAGCTTACCAAGCTCTTACAAGATGCGTTTTTTGACATAGTTTATGGACGCGACAAAAATTTTAGCTCAATGCTGACTTATGTGTGAAAGGATAAAAAATGCCAGCAGATTTGAATGATTATTTCAACAAAAAGGGCGGCGACAAGCAGAATTTAAATTTCAAAGCTCCAAATTTTGATTTTATGAAAAATTTTGGTAAATTCACTCCGCTTGTGTATGTCATCATTGCTTTGGTGCTTGTGCTTGTGCTTGCTAAACCCTTTGCTATCGTAAATTCGGGCGAAATGGGTATAAAAGTAACCACAGGTGCTTTTGGTGAAAAGGCTTTGGAGCCGGGCTTGCACTTTTTTGTGCCGATTTTTCAAAAAATCATCGTCATCGACACCAAAGTGCGACAAATGACTTATGCTTCTGTGGAAGGCGTAAATGAAAGCTCTTTAAGGCAAGGCTCAGGTGTCATCAACAAAAGCTCTATTTCCGTGCTTGATAGCCGTGGGCTTAGCGTTTCTATCGATGTAACCGTGCAGTATAAGCTCAACGAAGCTGTCGTGCCGCAAACCATAGCCAAATGGAATGTGAATTGGGAGGACAAAATCATCGACCCAACCGTGCGCGATGTGGTGCGAAGCGTGGTAGGTAAATACACAGCCGAAGAGCTGCCCGCAAACCGCAACGCCATAGCTCAGCAAATCAACGATGACATAGGCAAGGTTATAGCAAGTTTGCCAAATAGCCCTGTAATGCTTACCGCCGTGCAACTGCGCGAAATCGTTTTGCCCCCTGAGGTAAAAAAGCAAATCGAGCTTGTCCAAGTGGCAAAGCAAGAGGCTGAAAGAGCGAGTCAAGAAGCCTTGCGCCGTGCTACTTTGGCTGAGGGCGAGGCAAATGCGACTATCATCAGCTCAAAGGGTAAGGCAGATGCCACTAAAATCGAAGCTGATGCGCAAGCGTATGCAAACAAACAAGTAGCAAACAGCCTTAACAACCCGCTTTTAAATTTAAAGCAAATTGAAGTGCAGGGCAAATTCAACGAGGCGTTAAAAGAAAACACAGACGCAAAGATTTTCCTAACGCCCGGTGGCTCTGTGCCAAATATCTGGGTAGATACAAAGGATGCGAAAAAACAAAGCGCGATAGGGCAGTAGGCTGAATTTATAAGGATAAACAATGCAAAATTTAAAGGAATGGTTGCTTTTTTACACGCAGCACCTTTACACCATAGACTTTTTGTTTTTGTTTTTGGTGATTTTTGTTTTTATGTGTATCCTGCTTGTCGTGGCGTTTTTAGGGCGACACCCGATTTTAGCGCTTTTGGTGCTGATTTTTGACTTTGTGGCTTGTGGGTATTTGTTTTATTATGGTTATGATTTCATCGACAGCCGCGTGCGCGCAAGAGAGGCTGAGATTATGGCGTTTCGTTACTATGGCGGCAACAATTTGAGCATAGATTTTAACATAACAAACCTTTCAAGGCAGGACTTTTCCTACTGCGAAGTTACGGCAAAACTGCGCCCCAAACTTGATGAAAACGCAAGTTTTTTCATCACTTACAAAAACCACTTTTTTCCGTTGCGCTCCAAGTCTAGGAATTTAGAGCGAGGCTTGCTGCGCGGGGAGACACAAATGCAAAGGATAAATTTTGAGAATTTTGGCGACAAAAATATCACTATGCAGCTTACAAGCGAGTGTTTTTGATGAATAACTTTCACATTTTATCTTGTGCGGGCGTTTTTGTGCTGTTTGCGCTCATTTGCGTTGTGATTTTTTGGAAGATTAAAAACCTACAAGCCGCGCTTGCTTTTTACTTTGTCAATGTGGTTTTTTCGGCTATACTTTTGTATTCTTTGCTGCTTTATGTCGAAGAGCACACCAAGCAGGCGAGCATTTCAGATGTCAAATATGCCAGAAACCTCCGCACAGAAAGCGTTCTCATCACAGGACGAGTTACAAATATCACTTCATACCCCATAAACAAGTGCTTTTTAGAGCTTACCATCACCAACAAAGTAGGCGGAGACAGCACAGCCTTTGACCCTAAAAACCGCAAAAATGTCCAAAAAAGCAGCTCATCAAACAGCGTGAATTATGTCGTGCAAATCACCTCCCTTTTGCCCGGCAACACCTACAAAGACTTTTCCGTCTCAATCCCTTTTCCACCGCAGTTCATACACGCCGAGTTTTATCATATCTTAAAGTGTGTATAAATTTTTAGCTAAATTCCCCAAACTCCGCTCAAAATGACAAGGGTTTGCTTGTCATTTTGATAAATTCTTATTTTTGTTATATTGATAAATTTTGTCATACTAACTTGCCTTGCCGATTTATTTTCCCTTTTCATACTGAACGACAGCGAAGTATCCATAAAATTAAAGTGCGAATGTGCATTTTAAAATATGGATTTTTTGCTACGGCTACGCCTTGCAAGTCGCTCGGTCGCTTTCTAACGAAAGCTCAAAATGACAAAATAGAATTTTATTTTTATTTATGCTTGCAAGCCGTTTGTTTGCCTTTTAAAAACGGCTTAAAATAACAATTTGAGATTTTTACGAAAGCTCAAAACAACAAAGGGTTTGGGCGCACTTTTTTGTAAAATTTGACTTCAAATTCAAAGCATTTCATCTTTTTTTCATTTTCGCTTTGAATTTAGGGCAAAATTCAAGGCTAATTTGGATTGCCACGCCGTTTTTGTGAAAACGGCTCGCAATGACGAAAAGCCCTTGTCATTTTGAGCGTAGCGAAAAATCTCTTTATTATTTTTTCGAGATACTTCACTTTGCTACGCAAAGTTCAGTATGACAAAGATTTAGGCTTTTGCTTGACACCAACCCAAAATTCAAAGCCCTAAATTTCAAACGCTTTAATTTAAAGCAAAAATTCAAGCATTGCTCTAAATTCAAAGCGACAAAAAGCGCACGCACCCAAATTCAAGCAAACGCCTTGAATTTAAAGCCATAAAAAAAGCGTTGCTTGAAAAATCCTAAAAAATTCCAAGCAACGCTTATCACTCAAAGACATTTAAACTTGTGGAGCAAATCGCCCTATTACAAGCGATTTGCCGACTCAATGCAAGCCAAGATTAACAAGGCTTGCAAAAACTGCCGACAACTCCGCAAGCCCCAAGTTTAAAAGCTTGCGGGAGTTTTGCCGCCATTTTATGATGACGGCGGATTTTGTCATTTTGAGCGGAGTGCGTTAGCACAAAGCGACCCAACGGGTTGCAAGGCGCAGCCGCAGCAAAAAAATCCATATTTTGATTTTATGGATACTTCGCTTCGCTCAGTATGACAAACATTCCAAGCATTTGCCGACAACTCCGCAAGCCCCAAGTTTAAAGGCTTGCGGACGATTTACCGCCACTTTGCGATGACGGCGGATTTTGTCATTTTGAGCGGAGTGCGTTAGCACAAAGCGAAAAATCCACGCTTTAAATTTATGGATACTTCGCTACGCTCAGTATGACAAACATTACAAGCGATTGCCGACTCAGCAAGCCTAGAATTTATACAAGGCTTGCAGACGAACGGTTGATTTGTCTTGCTTTAAATCCTCTACCTTGCCATCAACACCGATTTTTCCGTTTTTGGCATTTGAATTTATGTAAGAATACCAGCCTTCAAGAGACAAGTTTTTATTGACTTTGTAGCCAAGCTCAAACACGCCCTCGATACGAGTATCTTTTTTATCATCGGTTGCACCTACAATCGGTGATTGTGTGTTTTGTCCAAACACACCTTGCACGCCTATACGCAAGTCCATAGGCAGTGTGTAGCCTACGCCCACATAGCCAAACACGCTTTGTCCCGCAGACTGAACGAGTGCCGTATCATCAGCGTAGAACATTTCCCTACCTATGTAAAGGTCTGGTCCGCTTGTGTCTTCTAGGGTGTGAAGTGTAGCACCGTTTTTATCACCATAGAAAATTCCGCCCACTTGCGCATCAAGCCCAGCGAATTTAGCGAAAACTCGTCCATCGACAAGAGTGCCATCTTTTATAGCTGCTTGATTAGCCGCTGTTTGGATAGTGTTGCCAAGGTAGGTTACCTTAACGCCGACATTGTTGCCCCCACCTAGTCCAAGGGTGTATTTAAGGTTTGCTGCGTAAAGTGTAGCGACATTGTCCCAGTAAGCGCCCCAAAGTTGCAAATCAAGCCCAGCGACATTTGCAAGCACGGCTGCACCATACATATTTTTGTCGTAATTGCCATTTACGAGTTTAGACGCATCGCCGTCTCCCGCAGTGCCTTCAAAGCTATCTACACCAAAGGCAGCCACAGTGAAACCTTGTGTTGGGGTGATGAGCACCTTTGCCGCCATACCTGTGAAATCGGCTGTCCATATAGTGCCAAGCTGTTGCTTACCATAAAGCACACTCACACCAGCATCAGCCAAATCGTATTGCAAATAAGCTTGCTTTAAAACGACTTCTTGTTTGGTAGTGGTAAGTGCTGCATTTGTGCCACTCGCCCAGCCGCCGTTTGCATCGTTGTTATACATAAGCTGTCCGACAACCTTAAAGCCATCGCCCACGCTGATAGATGGGGTAACGAAAGCACGGAATTTGTGCGGGGTGTTGTTCGCACCTATGCCATACTTACCTACTCCAAATGTTTCGTTTTCACTCTTGCCCCAACTCGCTTGGTCAAAGCGATAGCGCAAAGCACCGCTCACATCGACATCTTTAATCGCCTCTTCAAGTGGCTTGGCATCAAGCGCACTGAATGTCCCAGCAGCCATCGCTGCAACTAAACTGAGTTTCACTAACTTCATAGGTTCTCCTTCATAGTAATTTGAATTTAGCAAGGTCATTATAGCACGAAAGTATAAATTTTTGCTTAAACTAAACTTAAATTTGTAAATTTTTGTAAAATTTGTGAAAATTTTGGGGAATTTGATTTTATGGGACGGAAATTTTTTGGGAGATTTTGGGGGAAAATTGTAATTTTAGTTATATTTTGTGGGGGTTTGGGGAGATTTTTTGGGTTTTTGGGTGTGAGTTTTGTGTATTTGGGAATTTTTGGAATTTTTTGGGAAATTTTTGTTTTTTGGGAAAAATTTTGGTTTGTGGGGGACAATTTTGGATTTTTTTGATGAGCGGGAGAATTTTTGGGGGACTTTGTCATTTTGAGCGTAGCGACCCAACGGGTTGCAAGGCGTAGTCGCAGCAAAAAAATCCAAAGAAATTTAAGATATACTTTAAAGCACTAAATTCGCACTTTAATTTTATGGATACTTCGCTGCGCCCAGTATGACAAGGAAACAAGTCAGTATGACAAAATTCCGTTTCGACACTTTGTATTCAGCAAAGCGATAAAAACGATGAGACGAAAAAAGCCCCTTAAAAATTGATAAAACGATAAAAGCCCCGAAAGTCTCAAAAAAACAATAAAGCAACAAAAAAGCCTTAAAATTCAACGCGTTTGCTAAAAATTATTGATTTAAAATATACCCCACATCTTCGTCAAAGTCCCGTGAGTAGTGGTTCATAAAGCTTTGCAGCACTCGTTTGGCTTCATCTTTTTTGCCTTGCGCGAATTTCGCCTTAGCGTAAATGAGCCACGCCCTTGCCTCGCTTTTGTCAAGCGAATTCGCCTTAAAGCTCCACAAAATCGCCTTTTCATAGTCCTTGTTCGCAAGGTGCAAATGCGCTAAATTCAAAGCCGTTGAAAGCTGCGCCTTTTGGGCAAACTCAGCCTCCAAACTGCTCGCGTTCATCTCCACAGAGTGGATTTGCGGCTTAGCTTTTGCAAGCGTTTTAAGGCTTGCATTTTGGGGCGAAATTTGCTCTGGCGTTTTGGAATTTAGCCCTTGCAAGCTGTTTAAATTTGGCAAGTTTTGCGCTGAATTTGTCGCATTTAAATTTTGAATTTTGGGGTTTAAAGTGCTTGAATTTTGGGCTAAATTTAAAGAAAATTGAGTAGGATTTGGCTTGTTTGCTGAATTTAAATTTGGCAAGGCGTTTTCGTTTGCAAGGGCTAAATTTGAGACTAAATTTAACAAGGTGCTTTCATTTGTAAGGCTTAAATTTGAAAAATTTGGCACATTTTGGCTGGCGAAATTTGCATTTTTTTGGCTCAAAAATTCAAGGCTTTGGGTTAGAATTTCAAGCCTTTCTAAAAGCAGATTTTTTTCGGCAAGGGCTATTTCAAGCCTTTTTTGCATTTGGGCGTTTTGAGCTTGGGCTGTTTTGAGCGCATTTTGCCCATCTTTAAACTCCGCAAACACCCACACACAAGCTATCACAAACAAAACGCCCGCAAAAAACACCGCCATTTTGAGATAAAGCCTCATTTTTGCATAAGCTCTTTCAAGCTCGCTTTGCGCGCTACTCATCGTTTGCGCCTGTAAAAAATGCAAAAAAGCGCAAATTTTTATCATTTTGCTTTAAAGCTAAATTTCTCATCACAGCACCCCGCTAAAACCTAAATCTTTCAAGCTAGGATTAAAGCTCTCATCGATGATATAAGGCGTGATGATAAAGACGATTTCAGTGGAGTTTGCGTTCGTATTTTCGCCGCGAAAAAGCGCGCCTAAAAGCGGAATGGACGCTAAAAAACTCACCTCGCTTTCTTCTTTGCTTTCGTTGTGGCTGATGAGTCCGCCAAGTATGAGCGTTTGGTTGTTTTCCATTTGCACCACGGTTGAGAGCTTTTTTTGGACGGTGTCAGGCGCGATGACGCGTGGGGCGTCTTGTCGGCGGTTGTCTTGTGGGTATTTGAAGTTGCTTAAAGATGGGCTTATGCGTAAGATGATTTTGCCCTCGTCTGAAATTTCGGGCAAAATGTTAAGCAAAATGCCGATGAAAATCGAGTAATTGTTGTAAATTTCGCTCACCGTTGTGCCGCTGTCCGTGCTTTTGGAGCTTTCTTTGACTTGATAGTTTATGGTATCGCCCACTGAAATGATGGCTTGTTGATTGTTTAAAGCCACGAGTTTGGGGCTTGAAAGCACCTGCGTTTTGCCGTTTGTAGAAAGAAAATTCATCACTGAGTTGAAATTAAATCCTGCATTAAAACCTAAATTTTTCACAAACAAATTCCCATCATCGCTGCTTTGAAAGCTGACAAATGAAGCGGAATTTGCTTTGTTTTGTGAGTTAAAATTCACGCTAAAATTTTGCCAATTTATCCCCGATGAGTGGCTTTCATCAAGGCTCACAGCGATAATGCTGACATTGATAGCTACTTGTTTTTTGAGCCTTTTTTGTAAATTTTGTATGTAAGCACTTGCCCGTTCAAGCTGCCTTAAAGTGCCGCTGATGGTGATAAGTCCTGTGTTTGCATTTACTATGATAGCCTTTGTTTGTGCGCTTTCGTTTTCGCTGTTTAAAAGCGTCAAAAGCTCTTTTTCTATGCTCGCCCAGAAATCAAAACGCTCCAAACTTTTTATCATATTGTCTTCAACGCTCTTTTCATCGGTGTTTGTCATATCGCTTTGCTTTGAGCGCGCATCAACAGAAGCCTTTGTAATGCTTTGTCCTTCGCGCACAGAAGTGATATAGTTGAGTTTAAAGGTTTGCGTTTTGAGCGTGCTTATGCGTAAAATGCGCCCGTTGAAGCTGTGGTGTAGGTTGTTTTCTTTGATGAGTAAATCAAAAATGTCGTTTAAATTCATCTGCCTCACAAAGACGCTTTTGTGTGAATTGGCGAGCTTTTGGTGGGCTTGTTCGTCCTTGATGACTATGCTAAAAGCGCACATTGTGGCAAACTGCTCCAAAATCTCTTCGCTGCTTGTGTCTTTGGCGATGCTTAAATCAAATAAACGCTTTTGACACTCGGCTTTAAGGCTGCTTGCAAGCAAACTCAAAGCCAGCAAACTAATGAATGTAAATTTTATGATTTGCCCTTTTTAGAGAAAGATGAAAGTTGTGCTGTGCCTTTTCAAGGGCGACAGAGCCGTCCTTAGCGGAAATGCCAAGTATGGTGGCTCCGTCTATTTGCCCACCTTTTTGATACCATTTGTCGTTGATTTTAACCTTGCCATCAAAAATGGCTTGTAAGTGGAGCTTTGAGCTAAATTCATCATAGAAAAAAGGGTTTTTAAACTCGCTTAAATTCAACCTTGTCCTATCAAAATACGCCCCAAATTCGCCCATAGCAGGCATATAAAGCAAACAAAAGCAAAGCAGGAGTTTTTTCAAGCTGAGTCCTTTTTTCAAATAAAATCACAACAAGCGAAATTATACACAAAATTTCTAAATTTTGAGTGAGAAAATTTAAAAAATTTGCTTTTCTTGCAAAATCAAGCAAAATTCATAAATTTCAGCAAGGCTTTCATCAAATTTAAGTTTCATTTGATGAATTTGCCTTGCTTTAAGTTCAGTTTGCCCGCACGCCCAAAGCTCTCATCATCGCAAAAAACACTTCGGTATTGTCCATAATGCCACTAAATGCCTCAGCTCCCACGCCATAAGCGCTCAACACCACATCATCAGCAGAATGCACCTCAGTGTCTTCATCATAAGGGATATTGCCCTTGTATTCTTCGCCATTTAGCTTTGGATTAGCCACAAATTTACCATTTTTTTCTATGGTAGGGCTGCTTGGCTTTTGACGAAAGCCATAATAAGCCTTGTAATCAGGGTGATTAGCCCATTGCACCGCAAGGGTTATGTCCGCATTTGGGCTATCTGGAAAGCCGTCTTTGTCCTTGTCCTCAAAGCTCGGAAAGACGGATTTGTCATAGGTTCGCACCGCTTCTCGTCCGCTTTTGCCGTCCTTTTCGTGGTAAGTGCCTGTGATACTCGCTCCGTGAGCGTGGTCGGCTACGACAATGACAAGGGTGTCATTTCGCTTTTTAGCAAAATCCTTAGCGATTTTAACGGCTTTGTCAAGCTCTATGGTGTCATAAGTCGCCCTTTGCCAGTCCATTTTATGCAGCTGTTTGTCTATGCTCGCGCCCTCAACCATAAGAAAAAAGCCCTTTGGATTTTGGCTTAAAGTTTCAAGCGCCATTTGTGTCATTTGCATTAAATTTGGCTCGGCGTTGAATTTACCCAAAACTTCGGGGTTTTTAAGCACTTCTCTGTCTAAATACACATTCATATTATCGACATTATAAAGCCCTAAAAGCCTTTTTGCGCCCCTTTGTGCTAAAAGCTCGTTTTTGTCAAAAGACACGCTGTATCCACTCTCTTTAAAAAGCTCGATAAGATTTTTGTCATCTTTGCGCTTGGAATTTGGCTCATCTTGCGGGATAAAATGCCGCAAACCGCCGCCTAAGACTACCTCAGGCTTTACGCGCAAAAAATCAAGGGCGATTTCATTTTGCTTTACCCTTCGCCTTGTATGCGTAATCATCGCCGCTGGCGTAGCATCAGTGATATTTGCCGTGCTTACAAGCCCTATGCTTTTGCCCTGTGTGCGCTTTAAAATTTCGGCTATGTTCTCCACTTTTGGGTCGTCCATAGCGTCCTTTGTGCTGTCCTCATACACGCCCATCGCATTTACCACGCTTTTGTGTCCTGTGGCGTAAGCTGATGCTGAATTTGCGCTGTCTGTGGTAAGGCTATCATAGCCTGATGTCGTTACAAGGGCAAGGTGAGGCATATTTTCCATTTCCAAATACCCATTATACTTGCCCTCGTTTATGCCTTTTGAGAGTATGCGAGCCATTTGTTTAGCTTGCAAACTCATACCATCGCCGATGAGCAAAATGACATTTTTAGCCTTTTTGCTAGCAAACTCTTGCACGACTTGGTATTTTACCGCGCTTTTTTCTTTGCCATAGCTTGCAAGCACTTCAAATTCGCCTTTTTGCGCGAAAGAAACGCCATCTATGCGGTAAGCACTCACGCCGTCTTTGAAAAAGTTTTGTGGCTTTTTGCCGAAAAACTGCGCCGCGTCCTTGCCGTTTATGCTTACTTTAAGCTCGCTAAATTTAGCCTCGCCGTCAATTTCAACTAAAAAGTCAAACCTAGCCCCTGCGATAAATTTTGCCTTATCGATAGGCAAAATCCGCACCTGCGCCATCACCGCACTTGAAAGCAGTGCCGTTATGGCTATGATTTTAATGAACTTCATTTTTTCTCCTTGTTTGAAAATTCGCTGCGATTTTAAAACACAAAGGAAACTTTTTGGAAACAAAATTCAAAAGGCTGAAATTTTTGCAAATCAAGTCAAATTCACCTTGCCGATGAGTTTGAGCCAAAAAGACAAAGCCTTGTCTTGCGGAATTTCTCGCTTTGATAAAAGGCAAAATCCGCACCTTAATGCTTCACTCCACGCCGCAAATGAGACAAGCACCGATAAAATCATCATTTTCAAAAAAGCCATTGTCGCTCCTTTTGTCGAATTTGCAAGCATTTTAAAAAAGAGTGGAAACTTTTTGGAAACAAAATTCAAAAGGCTGAAATTTTTGTAAATCAAGTCAAATTCACCTTGCCGATGAGTTTGAGCCAAAAGGACAATGCCCTGTCCTGCGGAATTCCTCGCCTTGATAAAAGCCGCACCCATTTGTCGCACAAAATTTAAGCCAAAACTATAAACTTTTTCTCCAAAAACACGATATACAAGGCGTTAAAACATATCGACAAGGGAGAGTAGCTTGCTTAAAGAGCTTTTAGAGATTAAAAAAGAGATAGACCCGACCATACAAGAAACCTTCATCAAGCTCAATATCATCGCACGCGAGATTATCACGCGGCGCAAGGACTATGACATTTATGGACCGATGATAGATAGGGTGTATCTTGACAATGCGACTTATGTCAAGGTGATTTCGGGCGACAGAGACGCTAGAAGTGAGCGCGTGCCGATAAAAGACGGCTTTTTTATGCTTTTTATCGCTCCGCCTAGGGCAACCGCAGAATACATTCGCAAGAGCCTTAAACTCGGCTTTGAGTCCCTTGATGAAAAATACATTAAAGATTTGATTCGCCTTTGTAACCGCTTCAAAGACATACTCGCCAAAACGCAATCCACGCTCGCCAAAGTAAGCGATATGAATGTCGAAATCGACACAAATTTGGGAAATTATGGCTCAAACATTAAATTCAACATAGGCATAAAATTCACTCGCAAGCTCAATATCACCATAGGCGGAGCGGGCTTGTCTCGCGAGGATTTCAAATCAGCGGGCAGTTTTAGAGACACTAAAACCTACATAAACCTTATAGTCGATAGAAGCACGGATTCCAAGATATGCGAAAAGCTGATGAACGATGTGGAGCGGTATTTCGTAGGCTCGTGGTGAGATACAGAAAACGGAATTTAGCGTGGATTTTCGCTATAAATGCAGATAACGGACTATGGAATTTATGGATTTTTCACCTTTTGCAAAGGCTCAAAATGACAAGGGTTTGTTTGTTATGCTGAGTTATTCTCTCTTGTCATACTGAGCGTAGCGAAGTATCCATAAATTTGAAGTGCAAATTTGCGCCTTTAAGGCGTGGATTTTTTTGCTGCGGCTTGCGCCTTGCAAGTCGCTCGGTCGCTTTGTGTGAAAGCTCAAAATGACAAGAACCAAGCTGTATGATAAAATTTAAGGCTTTGTTTGAAATTTGCTTGAATTTTTTAGTAGTAAAACACTACTTTGCCGTGGATTGCAGGTCGTTTTCAAAAACTGCTCGCAATAACGGATAAAAGTTGAAAAAATTTTTGTATAATGGCAAGAAAGTTAGGGCATTTGATGACGAACGAATTTTATATGGATTTAGCCATTAACGAGGCGTGGAAATATCAGTTTCTCACCTATGAAAACCCAGCTGTTGGCTGTGTCATCGTGGATAAAAACGGGCGCATTTTAAGCATAGGCGCGCACAAGGGCGCAGGCGAGGCGCACGCTGAACTCAACGCTGTGGCGCAGGCTTTGCAAGAGTTAAAGCCGAATTTAACCCTGCCCGATGAGCCGAATTTAGAGTATGATTTTATCTTAAAGCACCACGACAACGCCCTTAAAGGCGCGGTAGCCTTTGTGAGCCTTGAACCTTGCGCGCATTTTGGCAAGACACCGCCTTGTGCGCGCCTTTTGAGCGAGCTTGGCTTTAAAAAAGTCTTTGTAAGCGTAGCAGATACCAGCGACAAGGCGCGTGGCGGGGGTGAGTTTTTGCGGAAAAATGGCGTTGAGCTTGAATTTGGGCTTTGCGAAGTGGCGGGGCGAAATTTGATAAAACCCTTTTTGAAGTGGCAGAAAAATAAGCCTTACAAGCTTTTTAAACTTGCCTTAACGCTTAATGGCTCGGCATTTGGTAAGATAACAAAGCGCGAAAGCGACATTTACACGCATAAAATTCGCTCAAAGATTGATTTGCTCGTTATCGGCGGACAAAGCATTCGCACAGACCGCCCCACGCTTGATGCAAGGCTTGTTGGGGGCAAAGCACCTGACATTTGCGTGCTTTCAAGGCGAAATTTAGATGAATTTGACAAGACAGCCCCGCTTTTTAGCGTGCCAAACCGCCGAATTTACAACGAAATTCCAAAGCAGGCGAAATTCATAATGTTTGAGGGCGGGGAGAATTTTTTGCGTGAATTTAAGGACGAAATGGACGCTTTTTTGATTTTTAGCAACGCTCATTTTAAGGCAAGTCAAAATGTGCGCGTGGAGGCTGAATTTAAGCCGCTTTTTAGGGGCGTTTTAGGGGAGGATAGCTATGGCATTTATGAGCTTTGAGCCGTTTTTGTATGCAAGGTGTGATTTGCGTTTTTTGCAACTTGATGAGTTTGACACAAAAAAGAGTGGTAAATACACGCTTTATGAGCTACATTCTAGTGTAAAGGGCGAAAAAGAGAGCTTTTTTTGCACTGCTGTGGGCGAAAAGTCCTTTGAAAAGGGCGATGAGCTTGTCATCACTACCTTGAAAAATAAGGTGATTTTGTTTAGGAATTTCACTAAAAATTCAAACAATTTCAAAGAAGCAAGCCTGCGCCACACCGTTTTTGCGCTAATGCTCTTTTGTATGAGTGCGATTTTTGGGGGCTTTTGCGTGAAAAATGGCTTTTTGGGCGTGGATATAGCGTTTTTTATGCTCTTTTTGCTTGGCTTTGTCATCTCTCTCATCAATTTTGGCTTGCTTAAAAAGCAAATCCGCATTTTAAGCACTTTGAGCAAAGAGGAATTTAAGGACTATGTGAGTTCTCATCAGCCTTAAAATAGCTCATCAAGCCTTATGTCCCAGCTCAAAAGGCTGAATTTAAGCCCTATGCCGTAAATCACAGCGCCCAAAAGCCCAGCAAACAAGCCCGCAAGCATATCATCGCCCATCACACCAAGCCCGCCGCTTACATTTTTATCCACGCGACCGATGATAGAGGGCTTTGCAATGTCAAAAAAGCGAAAGAGAAAAAAGGCTAGCACGAGGCTAAATAGCGAGTTGCTGACCCAAGCGATGATGGAGGCTGTCAAAAAAAGCCCCGCCACTTCATCGATGACTATGTGCGAGCTGTCGTGTGTGCGGCTTTTGCGCTCATAATCATCGATGATTTTTATCGACACGAAAAAGATAAGAAAGGCGAGCAAAAAAAGCGTTTCCACGCTGATAAAACGCAAAATCAAAAAAGCAGGCACTAGCGCAGCTGCCGTGCCACAAGTGCCGGGCGCAAAGGGCGACAAGCCTGAGTAAAAAAAAGTAAGGTAGAGTTTTTGCATAATTTTCCTTTCAAATTCGCACGCTGAATTTCGGCTTTAAAAAGTGAAATTATAGCAAAAAATTTAAGAATTTTGTCTCAAATATGAAAGTGAAGTGGCTTGACTTAAAAGTCAAGCCGTTTGCGCTAGTAAGCTCTTGGGCGGCATTTTACCTCAACCTTTGTGGCTGTGGTTGCCCCACTTTGCGCACCAGCGGGATAGTAGGCATCGATTTCAGTGTAGCGACCGACTTTTATGTCCCAAAAATTGCCTCTATCGGTGAAAATCCAGCTGTCAGCCAGCCCAAACCAACCGCAATCATCAAGTTCTACCTTTGTGGTAGGCAGGATTTTCACGGCAACTTGCCCTGAATGGATAGTGTCGATGATGACTACTTTTTGGGCTTCATTGACCTGCGTAACAGGACCTTGAAGCCAACTATCTGCATACAAACTTGCTGCTGCAAGCACTGCGCTAAGCGCAAACGCTAATTTTTTCATAGCTTTCTCCTTAAATAAGTTTTTCGAGTGTGATTATAGAATTTTTGTGTGAAGTCAGTGTGAATTTTTGGATTTTTTTAATTTTTTTTTTGAATTTTGTTGGATTTTTGAATTTTATTTTTTTAAATTTTCTAAATTCTTAGATTTTTTAATTTTTTAAAATTTCTAATTTTTTATTTTTGAATTTCTTGAATTTTTTGAATTTTTAAGTTTTCTAAATTTTGTATGGCAAAAAATGCTTTGTCTGTCATACTGACTTGTCTTGTCATATTTGTAAATCTTGTCATACTGAACACTCTTTTTGTCATACTGAGCCGTAGGCGAAGTATCCATAAATTTAAAGCGCATCTTAAATTTCTTTGGATTTTTCGCCTTTTTGTAAAAGGTTCAAATGACAAATGTTTGAGATTTTTCGTTATCGCTCAAAATGACAGCAGTGATGAGATTTTTCGCTCGTTTCACTCACTCAAAACGACAAAGTCCTTATGACAAATGTTTGAATTTTTTTGCTTTGGTTTGCACCTTGCAAGCCAATACTCCACTTTCTAGCGACAGCTCAAAACAGCAAATTTAAGATTTTGCTTGAATTTTTGCATAAAATCGGCGTGAATTTAGGGCAAATTCACGCCACATTGCGTTTTGATAATGCAGGGTTAAATCCTAACCAAGCTCTTGGTTTTATTTCGGCACAAGATTAAAGTCCCTAGCCTAAGCTCTTAGTTTTATTTTAGCACGATAGAGTATGAAATCCTAGCCAAACTCTCGCCCTTTATCCCAAGGGTGCTTGTTTAGTCGATAAATTCAGCCCACAACTTGCAAAAATTCACGCAAAGCCCCTAAAAACTTCCGCTTACACTTACATAAAATGTCCGCCCGGGAGCATTGACATAGCTTGGAGTAGTAAGGGCATCAACGTGAGAAGCGCTGATATATTCGCTGTATTCTTTGTCAAAAACATTATCCACGCCGAATTTAAGCGCAAGTGTTTTGTTCCACGCGATTGTAGCGTATAAATCAGCCACCGCAAAGCCAGCCTTTTCAGAATCCAGCGCAAACTTGCTTCGGCGGGTTTGTTTCGCAGCAGCACGGCAACTTACGCCCACATTCCACTTGCCAAAGCCAGCCGCGCCCTCATAATCAAGCGCAAACTGCCCTTCAAGCGGGCGCACTTGATAAAGCGGTTGTTTGTTTGTGGTGTCCTCGCCGTAGTTATACCAGCCATTCAAGCGAACGCCCAGCCCACGCCACAAATTCGCCTCCAAGCCCAGCCTTGCTATGTAAAACTGCACATCGGCGTTGCGGACAACTATATTATTGCTTCCTGTGATTGTATTGTCATAGTTGCCATCTTTTGGGGTATTGACAAAAAAGTCCTTTGCCATATCGGCTAAAAACGAACCACTCACACGCAACCCAAAGTCATCACTCGCCCCAGCATCGGCTGAATTTTCCTCATCACTAACAACAGCTTGCGGTTTCAAATACCCGCCAAAACTCTCACTACCAAGGCTAAATTCTAGCCTAGCGCGGTTGTGGCGTGATTTTTTAAGAAAAGGATTTCCCGTTGAGCCATATCGTTGATCCACATCGCCGATAACTTCTATGCTTTGCAAATCCACCGCTAAATTGTGGCGTGAAGTTGGCGCAAATTCATACCTTGTCGCCACGCTTACGCCGTGTTCGATATTTTTATCAGCCATCCATTCGCCAAAATAGCTGTTAAAAAGCTCACGCGGAGTGATTGTTCCGCCTGTGGCAAGATTTAGCGCTCCGTCCGCTTCGCGCGCCTTGCTCCAATTATAAGCGTATTCCGCGCCTAAATTCAGCTTGTGAGCCGTTGCAAACTGCCACGAAAAAGTCTGCGCCACTTGCAACTCACGCACTACCGCACGAGGCACTACCCACGCAGTCTGCACGCCCTCAGGGCTGAAAGTTCTCACATTTTTATCATCAGAAGCATAAGTCAAACTCGTTTGGCTGTGATAATCCTCAGCAAAATCAATGTCGTATTTTGACCCAGCATTGACAAACTGCCTATCGATACGAAGCGTTGCCCCAGGACCATCTCGCAACGAGTCATTGTCCCCACGCCTTGAAATGTCGATGAGTTGCGCCCACGCGCGAAGTGTGTTTGAGTCATCAGCCTGTCCCAAGCGATAATCCGCACGCCCAAAATACCGAGTCGTGCGGAGTATGTCCATTCCCAAACTATGAGGTTGCCTGTCATCAAGTAGATTATCATACACAAAAGTCGCGCGCAAGTCATTCTCAGCGTTTGGAGTCCAGCCTAGCATAGCTTGTGTGCTGACGCGTTTGTAGCCAAAGGCGTTGTTGGTGTTGTCGCGCTCGCCGATTTTGTATCCGCCTCCGTCTTTGTAATCGCCCGCATAAGTGTAAAAGCCAGCAAGCGTGCCGTAAAACTCGCTCGTGCGAAATTTCCCCAGCAACGCACCATAACCTGTCGTGCCGTAAAGCCCTGTGGTAAAGTGCAACGGAGTGTTTGCGTTGTGCAGTTCGTTCGCTACGCTGTGTTCGTTGGAGCGCATAAGACTACTGCCGTCAAACTGATTTTCTGGGCGTGTCGTTAAGACTTGTTGAAACATCACAAAGGGCGGCGGATTGAAACTCGCGTGTGGCGGGATTTGAGACGCAGCTGCTAGCGGCGTGGTGTTTGGTGCGGCGTTTGCAGCGGTAAAAACAAGTAAGCTAGCACAAGCAGTGCGAGCAAGAAAGGGTAGATTTTTCATAAGTATCCTTCTAAATTTAATGCACGGCGCGAAAGGCTTTATCATAAAAAGCCATTCGCACGCGGTGAAATGGTAAATTGAGTGTAAATTTCACGCAAAATCCACGCAAACGCGAAAATCACGCAAAAAATTCACGCAAATTCACAAATGCCTAAATTTAAGGCACAAAAACGGGCTTTGTTTTCAAAAGCCCGTTGTGATAAAAAGCCTTTTAAACTACTTGCTAAAAGCCTTCTTTAAGTCAAAAGGAAAGGCTTGATAGCCCATCGCGTCAAAGATTTGTATCTCCACAGCTGGGTCTTTTTCAGGCGCATTTGCCTTTGGATTCCACTTAAATTCGTTGATAAAAGGCTTTGGCGCACCTGATGGCTGTCCTGTGGCTATGTTAAAGCTCATTCCAGCAGTCGCGCTATATACCATTACTGAATTTGTTTCGGGGATAAATTCGGTAATGCAAGTAACGGGCGAATACCACGCATTGCCGCGGTTTTTGCCATACTCCCAAATTTGCTCGATAGTCATTTTCTTTTGGTCTATCTTATAAATAACCGCGCGAGAGTATTTATCTGTGGGGAAAGTTGGTTGCTCCATACCGCGAGAATCGCCGTTGTCAAAGGCTGAAAGGTAAAGGATATCGCCCTTTGATTTGCTGTCGATTTTAAAGGCAGTGTGTTGAGTCCAAGTCCAGTCAAAGCCGCCGTTTTTGTTAGTGTAGCCCGGGCATTTGCTTTGCTCATCGGTGCAGTTGATTTTGTTGCCCTTGCTATCCACAGGTTGCAAGAGTGCGCCTTTGAATTTATCTTTCCAACCCTTGTGAGCGCCTACTATCCATTTTACTTGCTTGTCGCGTCCGATTTTTATCATCGCGCTTTGATGGCGTGATGAGATGATGATAGAGTCATCTTCGCTATCATAATACACGCTATTGACATGCGCCCAGTTTCGTCCAGGTCCTGTGCCTACTATGTCGCCGAATTTATCGCTCGCATCAAGCTTGGCAAGCTCTTCATCGCTTAAAGTGTGTCCTGCTTGGCTGGCATCAATGTTTAAGCACACAGCGCCTTGGTCTAGCACTTTAATGACATTTTCACGGTAAGGGTCTAAAATCTCAAAAAGTCGCCACTCATCAACGGCGTTGCCGTTTTCATCAACTTCTAAGATAACATCGCGCACGGTGCGGACATTTTTGCCATCAGGGCGTTTGTAGTTACTGCTTGCTACGCGCAAGAAATAATGCCCCTTTGCCTTGCCTGCTGTGGCTGGGAACATATAGTGTGAAAAATCATTGTAAGACTCTGGCAAGCGGCGGTTGAAAATCTCGCGCCCCATAATGTCATATTTGACATATCTTTGCCCAAAGCCCCACGAAAGCGCGCCGTCAGTGTTTTGGCGAAAGCCCATCATAACGCCCGCATTGTAAATGGAATTCATCGTATAAATAGGGTCTGGCAGCATATACCAGCGCACTTCGCCTTTGGTGTCGATGATGAAATTTTGTGGTTCATAGTTCCACTCCAAAGCACCGCCTGCTGGGTTGTTCCACACGACTTTGACGCCTTTTTTATCTGAGCCTATGTTATTGACAAAATAAAGCCTATCTTTGAAAGCT
>OQVS01001083.1_pt1 | contig 18842 bp, 16 predicted proteins | sample 1691601 | NCBI WGS metagenome assembly OQVS01 (sample SAMN03418268, study PRJEB22391) | human gut metagenome | biome: human-gut; feature: organic feature; material: feces | host: Homo sapiens | place: Tanzania | collected 2013-01
TCTTTCCCTACACGACGCTCTTCCGATCTAGACGGGTAGCATCTCCCTTTAATCAAAGATTATCACAGATTGATATATCTGTCAACTAAAAACCCTACTTATATAATATGAATGCAAAATACAACCGCACAATATGACTTGTTTTGTTGCATATCCTCCAAAATTTACACTTCAACTTCAATCATTTTGACCATATCGGAGGCGTTTTCCTTCTTGATATTGTCTATCTCAGACGGCTTAGGCAATTTATCTCCCAAAATTTGGTAAGTTTCGATGATTGTTTTGAGCAAGTCGTCCGCCATCATCATTGCATCGTCCAAGCTTGTACCATCGGTACTCATACCAAAGTCCACGAAACAGATATGATATTTGAATTCTCCCTCATCAATCTTGCTAACAAGTGCTGGATAAACGTACTTCATACTCCCTCCGCTGTCAATATTTGGTCAAATGACCTTGCTCGCTGAGTCCTTTATAATCATGCTGGCGGTGATACTCATAGATAATGATTGCCACGCTGTTGGCAAGGTTGAGCGAACGTGCATTGGCACGCATCGGAATACGCACACAATCTTGATAATTCTCGTGCAAAAGTTCTTCGTCCAATCCCTTTGTTTCTCTGCCAAAGAACACATAACAATCTTCGTCATACTTGACGTCAGAATGGTTGTGGTCTGCTTTGGTGCTGGCAAAAAACATTTGCATTTTCGCATTTTTGTGGGTATTGCGCACCGCCATCGCAACGTTGTCTTGAATGTCGGCACAATCACCAAAGTTTTGTTTCAAAAAAGCTTGCATAGAAGGATAGCGGTTGACGTCGGATATTTCCCAATAGTCCAATCCACTTCTCTTCAAATATTTGTCTTCCCAACTAAATCCGCAAGGCTCGATGATATGCAATTTTGCACCAGTCACCGCACAAGTACGCACGATATTGCCGGTATTGTTAGGAATTTCGGGATTTACCAAAACGATATTGATCATTTTTTCTCCTTTTTTGGCGACACGCCAAATGCTTATATCTTTTGTATTTTTGTCGATATGTATCGACTTTTTGGGGTTTTATTCGAAGTATTTTGCCACCACTTCTTTCAAACTCTTTATATCTTTGCACTCATAGGCTTCCAGTCTTGCATTCTTGGAGCTGTGCAATCCACGCATATAATACGTCATATGTTTCTTGAAGTTGGGTATGATATATTTTTCGCTGTGGAATTGGCTCATAACGTCCAGATGGTCATATATAACTTGTCTGAGATTCACCCCGCTCATATCCTTTCCCAAGATTTCTCCAAAAATTATAGGATTGCCGAGCGCCCCTCTAGCTATCATCACGCCGTCGGCATGCGTCAATTCCAAAATATCGTCATAGTCTTGTTTACTGCACACGTCGCCATTGGCAAACACGGGTATTTCCACACATTCCACGACTCTTCCAATCTCTTCCCAGTCGGCTTTTCCGCTGTACATTTGCTCTCTTGTTCTGCCGTGCACGGTGATGGCGTCCGCCCCTGCATCTTGCATATACCTTGCAAAATCTCTTGCCACATATTCGCCCGCTTTGATCCCCAAACGGAATTTGACAGTGACAGGCTTGCCCACGCATTTGGCGGCTTTGACAATCTCCATTGCCAGTTGTGGATTGGCAAGCAAAGCACTTCCTTCGTTGTTGTTGACTATCTTTGGCATAGGGCAACCCATATTGATATCAATTATATCGAACTTGTCCAGCATGCTATCTTCCACGGCTTTTTGAATATAAATTGGCTCACTTCCAAAAATTTGCACGGCTTTTACACGCTCGTCATCGGTAGTTTGCAACAGTTCGAAAGTCTTTTCGCTCCCATACGCCAGCCCCTTAGCCGACACCATTTCGGTATAAGTAATGCCCGCCCCCATACGAGCGCACACATTCCTAAATCCCACGTCGCTATACCCTGCGATTGGCGCAAGGACGGCGTTGCTTGTCAGTTCAATGTTGGCTATCTTCAAGTTTTGCTCTCTCCCACAACTCGTCGAGTTGGCTACTGCTCATCTTGGACATATCCTCACAATGAGTTTCGACATACTCGCATCTTCTCACGAATTTTTCATTGGCTCTAGCCAGTGCAACTTCGGGATCAACGCCCTTCCATCTGCAAAGGTTGACCATAGCGAAAATGCTGTCGCCCAGCTCCATTTCCATATCTTGCTCGCCCGCTCTCTTCACTTCGCCGAGCTCTTCAATCACTTTGTCGAACACGTCTTGTTCACTGCCAAATTCCATACCAGCTTTGCTCGCAACTTTTTGAGTTTTGTATGCTTGCATAAGGCTAGGAAGTCCCACGATTTTCTTCATTTTGGCTGCAAGTGTTGCGGTATTTTTCTCTTTGGCTTTGGCGTCATTCCACGCTTGCAAAGCCTCTTCTTTGTTGTGTGCAACCACATTGCCAAAGATATGAGTATGACGCTCGATGAGTTTTTTACAAAGTCCGCTTACCGCATCTTGCCAGTTATACTCGCCCTCGTCTTCGCCTATTACTGCGTGGAAAACAGCTTGCAACAACACGTCGCCTGTCTCTTCAATCATATTATCAAGGTCGTTTTTGTTGATTGCGTCGACCAGCTCATAAGCCTCTTCAATCATATTTTTGCGGATAGACTCGTGCGTTTGTTCCTTGTCCCAAGGACAGCCGTCCACACCTCTAAGTCTGCGCATAATCCAATACAGGTCGCACAAATTAAAGCGTTTTTTGTCCAAAGTTTCCACAGCTCCCACTTTGAGATAGCTGTCATATCCAAAATCTTTTTGTCTGTCCAATTCGTACAATTGGATTTCTCTGCCGTTGAACACTACTTTTTGCTCTTCGCCTATGAGATTGGACAAAACTATTTTCAATTCGCTCGCAACCATCACGTTGTCAATATCAGTCACGACCAAAGTCATACGAGTGTCATAGTCCCAACCCACGATGCCGAGTAGCTCATAACAACTTATACTTACCAGTCCTCGTGCCATATCTGACTTGACTACGCCACGGCTCACGCCAGCCAGCACTTTTGCATTGGTTTTGGTGAGTAGCAATGCCACGGCTCTATCTTCCCAACCGCTGCCGTCTACACAAAAACAAATATTTTTATTCTTATCTTGCTCCAACAAAAAATCAACGACCTTGTTGTCCAAGTCTTCGAAGTTTTCCGCATTTACAAAAATATCGTCTAGGGAAATGTTGGTAATATTGTTGTCTTCAAAATATGTATAGGTGGCGGTCAATCTTGTCTTGACCACTACCAAATCCGCACTTTTTATAGCCTTATCGCCAGCCAAAGAGAGTTGTCCGCTCTCAATTCCCATACCTACTATCGTTATCATAGCTACTCCTTTTGCGTTTTCGCCCAAGCTTGCTCAGCTGTTTGCCGAGTGGCAGGCTTGCAATCTCGTCCGCGCCGAACACTCCGCTCAATATCACCGCCAAGCCAAAACTCACCACGCCCACTGATACTCCTACCAGCAATTTGGCAAGTTGACTATCCAGCCACGTTGTGCTCAACGTTACACATATACTCATTATAACACTACACAGCACTATTTTGCCAACATTTTTCCAAAGTTTACTATTTTTGCCTATCATTTTGCGAAAAATCGCCATATCTATCACACTGCTGACCACATAAAAAGCCACCATAGCAATACAAACGCCCACTATACCCAGCCTTGCCAGCAAGATTATCTCCACACCAATTTTGACCAGTCCGCCAACAACAATGCTACCCAGCACCTCCTTTGACTTGCCCAGTCCTTGCAAGACTGCGCCCACCACTTCCAACACGGACAGCCACACAATCCCTATACTTTGCACTTTCAACAACTTCACCGCCAACGCTGTTTGCATATCGCTAAGGGCGGGATAAAGTAGTTTGATAATAGGTTCGGCGACCAACGCCATTCCACATGCACATGGCAACCCGACCAGCACGGCAAGCTTGATTGACATACTCGCCTTGTCTTTGAGCGAAACTAGATTATAGTTGGCGACATTTTGGCTGACCGCCGGCACAATGGCGATAGACAATGACAATGCCACCATCACAGGCATATTGACTAGGCTATACACAGGACCTGTCAACAATCCGTACTCACTCACCGCTATGTTGTAGTCCATACCCCAATACACCAGTTCTTTGACAATGAGTATGCTGTCGACAAACGAGAGCAACGGAAAAAGTAGTCCGCTCATCATAATTGGCGTTGCAACTCTGCCGATATAGCCCCACCAATAGCCAAAATTCGCTCGGCTAAATCCCTTGTTTTCGTCTGCCGTTTTCATATACCAAATTATGACAATCACCAGCTCCAACAGCTCGGATATTGCTATGCCGAGCAGTGCTCCCACAACGGAAAAAGTCAAACCATGTCGCCCAAATGCTTTTGCGAGCACCAATCCAAACACCAGTTTTGCACCCTGCTCGACCAGTTGCCCCACACAATTGGGCAAAGTGTTGCCACTTCCCAAAAACCAGCCTTTGAATGTATTGGAAAAAGCAACCACCTCTATGACGGGAGCAAGCACAAGATAGCACTTGAACATATCCGCCCCTTGCACTATGCTCAACGGATAGGCGATAGCCAACATAAAAATCATCGCCACCGCTCCGCTCACTCCCATATACACAAGGCTAGCCAGCATAATCGAGCGGACGTTATCTGTCTTTCCCAAAGCTCTCTCTTGCGCCACCAGCCTAGATATTGCCACTGGCACAGCATTGCAAGATAGGGCAAGGAGCAAAGCAAACAGCGGGAAAACAAGTTGATATTTTCCTATGCCGTTTGCGCCCAAAATATTGGTAAGCGGAATGCGATAGACTGCGCCCATCAACTTCGCCACCATACTTGTCACCGCCAATGCAAGGGCTGACGAGCCAAAACTTCTTGATTTTTGTGCTCGCTCAACCATCAATACAGCTCCTTAGAAAATCCCGCACGAACTGCCCTTGCACCCTAGCCCGCTCGTCCAGTTTGCCCCACATTGTCACACTGCCGTACAAGTCGCCTCTCGACAAAATAGGCAAAATATACACGTCTTCTATCGTGATTTTGCTAGGCTCTTCTTCGCCTGCCAACGAGTTGACTTGCAAATGCTTTCTTTGGCAAGTTTGGCGATTATTTATCTCGCCCCGCCATTCTTTGGAGAGCGATTGTCCCATGCAGCCATCTACTGACGACCAAATCACCTTGTTGTTGTCGGTGATTGCCACCGAGAAGCCTCCATTGCTCAAAACTTTGCCCAGCATTTCCACTTCTTCAAAACCGCTTTGGAGTCTTGAAAATCTTTGGACAATCATCTTGTCATCTTGCAAAAATATTTCCAGTTGTTCGCCCACGTTCAGTTTGAGCAAACTTCTGATTTCCTTTGGGATTACCACTCTTCCCAACTCGTCTATTCTTCTTACCATTCCCATTTTTGTCATACTATCTCCACAGCTAGTATAAGTGGAATGGCGTTTTCTATACTTTTGAGCGGTATTGATTTCGTAGATTTTTCATGCTTGTTTGGTGTTCTTCATTGTGATATTTTCCCAACGATTGCGCTGTTTCCGTTTCGACGGCGACAATATAGTTTCGGCATCGTGACAATTTCAATGCTAGCGCACTTGATATATTTATTCAAAAATTCACTATCAAAATTTTGTTATCTATATCGTTTTACTTTACCCTTGAAAACCCATCTCTTCTCTTGCTTGTCTTTTGCACTCTTCACAAAACTCAAAATACTCTTTATACTCGTCAATTTTGCTGTCACGCTGTCTAAGAATTGCCAGCTCTTGTGACAAGTTGTACTTTGCTCTTATCTTGCTCTCGACCAACATTTCATATCTAGTTTGATCATATTGCTTTTGCTCTTGTGGACTAAATGGCACAAATACCATAATTTCTTCGACTTCTTGCCTTTGTGGTTGAGCCTTTACGAATGGCTTGTCCACCACCCACTTTATATCTTCTCCGCCGTTGGGATAGGTTGCCACCACTTCATAATGCCCAACTTCATCTTGCCCATCGACCGCCTCTATTGTTGTTGTCAAAGTATCTTGTAACAATCTCCCTTTGTTCAAGTCCCAATCTTTTATCTCGTGATTTTTATCTTTATCAAACACTCTCATATTTCACCTACTTCGCTCTTCTCCAAATATTTACTGCCAAGTATGGTGGCATATTGTTGTGAGCTTTGCCACCGCCTGTTGCATTGGTTTTTTCGTATGTTTGGTCAAAAATTGTTCCACTGCTACCACTTACCCACCAAGTTGTACCACCCGATTTCATTCTATAATAATCGTGAGTGTGGCTTGGCATTTCACTTACTGTCAATGTATGCGTGCTTTCACCGCCACTACTTCCGACCGCATAACTTCCGCTTGCACCTAGCAAAAATTTTCCTTCTATCTTCTCCCAAGTACCTCCGAACAAACTTGCTGGGCTCGTGTTGTCCAACGACATATAAATACTACCGACCTTGTAAAAATTGGCAAGTTTTGTTTCGATTGCTGTCACTTTGTTAGGAATAACACTTGAATTGTTTTCGAGATTTTCCACTTTGGTATTTAGGCTATTTATGCCATTTTTACAAGTCACAATTTCTTCATCCTGGCTGTTATTTTTTGTAGTTTGTTGTGTGATTTTATCCGACAACTCCGCCATTTTTTTGTCGTGCTCGTCGAGCTTTGTATTACAATTTTTTGTTGCACTCTCCACAGCCGTGATTCTCGTCGCAAGTCCGCCTGTCGAGCTTTCCAAACTACTTACTTTGGCATTTATACCACTTATTGACGAAGTATTTTTTGCTATATTTTTTGAGTTGTTTTCCACTGCTTTTTGCAGATTATCCACGGCATTTTTGCTTGCAAATTCGCTACCTATTGCGTTTATCGTGCAACCATATTTGCCCAAAACTTGCATATAGTCATCTTTGACATTGCCTAGCACATATATTGGTACTTTGTTACCACTCGACACCGCCCAAGTAGCCGATGACATTGTTGGCGGGTTGACCGCCAAACATTGCACTTTCGTCAGTCTTGCACAACTTTTGACCAAGTTGTCGCCCAACGCTCGCACGCCCTCTCCCAAAACAAGTTGAGTTAGGTTTAGCATATTTGCAAAAGCCTCATTCTCTATTTCTTTCACACTGTCGGGCAACAAAATTTCCTCGGCACTTCGCCCTTCGAAAGCTCTCGCAAGTATCTTTTCGCACCCGTCTAGCACAGTGATTTTTGAGCTGTCACTCATACATTTTACCAAGGTTTTTCCGCCGTCCATATACAAAACGCCACCCGCCGTCATCACGCCCTTACCGCCATCGACTTGCACGATATTTGCTGTCGACAAAGCTCCAATATCGCTCGTTGCAATTTGCAAATGAATACGTGCGTTTTTCACTTGGTCAAAAACGTGTGCTCCGATTGTAGTCGTGGTTATCATCGCATTGGAATATGCTAGATAAATTTCGCTTTCTTTGCCCGAATAGTTTGTGACCATATTGTCATCATAGCCAAGTCCATGGCTTGAAAAACTTTGGACAAGTCTTATACTCTCTTGCACTCTATCGAACACAAAGTCCCAAGTCTTACAGCTTTTTTCTTCTATCCAACCACGATTTTCACAGCCGTTAGGCAAGTTGAGTTTTGGTTTTGGCAAAAGGGAATTTTTCTTGAAAATTTGCACTTCGGTATGGTCATAATACACCCACTCTACCTTGCAATACTCATATCCTTCCAGCACAACACCCATATCATTTTTAATTTGCGCCGAAAAATCTTCGACAAAATTTTTCTTAATTTCTTTCAGCTCGTCCAGCTCTTGCATCAAATGCGTGAGCACGTTTGGCGTTTGACTTAGCTCACTCTCCAAAACTTTGTGCGACTCTTCCACCCAAAAACATACCGCATTTTTGGCAATGCTTTTGAACACAACTTCGTTGCTGTTGGGCTGATAACCCGTGATTTGAGCTGTCACATAACCGGGAACTTGGGTAAGTTGGTTGGGAATTGTAAAACATATTCCTCTATTTGTATATTTCAAAATTGGGGATATGTATTGAGTTTTTGGTATGTGTTTATAGTTGTACAAACAAAATTCTATGACATAATTGTAGCTCTCTCTGTCGGGATCGGTGGACGTGATGACGACTTCGTCCACCAAATGATTGCCCTCTGCCAGCGTAAAATTGCCAAGACTTTGTAGCATACCTGTTATTTTGTTGTATCTAAGATTTACAATCATCATCTCTCCGTTGGGGATAGGAGCAAAGATAACTACCGCCATTGTACACCCGCATTTTCCGCTATTGCAAGTTTTTATGACAAAATAATCAGTTGTTATGTGATATGATTTCCAACCTACTTACCTAGACCGCCACTTGTTCAAATTTACAAAATATATTTTCACAAAATTCCCTTCCCCAATAAAAAAGTAGACAAACTGCGCTGTCTACTTCTTTTACAAGTTGTTTGGATGATATCTAATCTCAATCTTCCTAATCTCTATCTTCGTCGAGATATGTCGCCATCATATCGGCAATATTGGTAAGGCAAGCTAGCGGATATTTTTCGAAAGCTTTGCTTATGCCAAAGTCACCGCCGACTACTCTCTTGTCGAATCCGCCCATGTGCCAGTTGATTGCCATAGCCTCTTCTCGAGTAAGTCTTAGGTAGCCATTGACAATATACACTGATTTTTCGCCGTGACCATAAGGGAGTTGATCATCGATAGTATAATATGGCACTTTTTCCCAGTTGCCGTCCACTTTGACGTTGCGATAGTCGAGCACGTACATATTGGCTTTGCACACGTCGTGCAACAGTGCCACGATAGCCACACTTTCGTCACTGATATTGCCCACAAGGTTTGGGTGGATTTTCTTTTCTTCGTCCACGAGTTTGCGCAATCTTAGATAGACGTTGACGCTGTGTTCGCACAATCCTTCGGGTTTGGCGTTGTGGAATTTTGTAGACGCAGGCGCTTCGAAAAAATCTGATTTATTCAACCAGTCGAGCAGTTTGTCTGCGCCCTCACGCTTGACATATTGGGTATAAATTTTCAAAAAGTTTTGTTTGTTGTCCATATTATTTCTTGGTTGTAGAACCAAATCCTCCATCTCGTATTTGACTGCATTCGTCATCAATAGTTATGCCGTACTGAACAAAAATGCCTTGGCAAAATCCCTCGCCCTGACGGATAACAACCGTCTTGTTTTCGTTGGTATTGTTGGTCATTTTGCACATAATGTGTCCCTCGTTGGACGAACTATAATAGTCGCTGTCGATGATACCGACAGTGTTGTTGAGTGCAAGGCGATACTTAAAGCCCAGCCCACTGCGAGGATAATTTTGAAGTACCCAGCCGTCTTCTATCCACACTCTGATACCTGTCGGAATGGTAATAGTTTGGTTGGGAGTCAGCTCTATGTCCATAGGGGCAAAGAAGTCATAACCTGCCGAGCCTTTGGTAGCACGGCTAGGGAGAGCAATGTCGTCATAAATCTTTTTTACGTCGCCCTCATCGCCAAAAAACTTCGTCCAGTCTGCCAAAAATTGGTCGAAACTTACCTTTTCAAATTTTGCTATTCTATGCATTTTTTCTCCAAAAATTTTGCTATTTTTATGGTATATCAAAGTTGGCATTTTGTCAAGATGGCTGGGGGGAATATCGCAGACGAGGGCAAAAAAAATTTTAGAAAATTTCTTATTTGTATTGGAAAATACGCGCAAGTATGTTATAATACAAAATTGGAATACAAAAGACTTTATTGGAGAGCAAAATGCGACAAATTGGTTTTGACAGCGTAAAATATTTGCAAATGCAATCTCAAAAAATAAATGAGAGAATTGCTATGTTTGGCGGCAAACTTTATCTTGAGTTTGGTGGCAAATTGTTCGACGACTTCCACGCTTCAAGAGTTTTGCCGGGTTTTGCCCCTGACAACAAGCTTGTTTTGTTGCAAGAACTCAAAGACAAAGCCGAGATAGTCATCGTTATCAACGCTTTGGACATTGCCAAGAACAAACTTCGTGCCGACCTAGGTATCACCTATGACGCAGACGTTTTGCGACTCATCGAGATTTTCCGTAGCAAGGGCTTGCTCGTGGGCTCAATCGTGCTCACCCAATTCAATGAAGACAACTCCTCTGCTTGCATTTTCCAACAAAAAGTTGAAAAAATGGGCATCAAGGTTTATCGTCACTATTATATCAAGGGTTATCCCAACAATATTCCTCTCATCGTCAGCGACGAGGGGCTTGGCAAGAACGAATATATTGAAACAAGTCGAGAACTTGTAGTAATCACTGCCCCAGGTCCTGGAAGTGGCAAGATGGCTACTTGTTTGTCCCAACTCTATCACGATTCTAAGAAAGGCATCAAGTCGGGATATGCAAAATACGAAACTTTCCCTATTTGGAATTTGCCAATCAACCACCCAGTCAACATTGCTTACGAGGCGGCAACGGCAGATCTTCAAGACTCCAATATGATTGACCCTTACCACATGGCGGCATACAACCAAGTGGCTGTCAACTACAATCGTGACATAGAGATTTTCCCAGTGCTCAACACTTTGTTCGAAAATCTTTTGGGCAAGTCGCCTTACAAATCACCTACCGATATGGGCGTGAATATGGTCGGATATGCCATCAGCGACGAAGAAGTGTGCAACGAGGCGTCTAAACAAGAAGTTATCCGCAGATATTACAAGGCTTTGGTCAGCGAAAGACAAGGCATTGGCACGAGTGAAGAAGTCCAAAAAATCGCCTTGCTTATGGAAAGACTTGGCATAAGCCCTAGCGACAGACAAGTGTGCGTCGTTGCCAAAGAGCTCCAAGACCAAAAACAAGCGCCAATTTGTGCTATCCAACTGCACAACGGCGACATAATTTCGGGCAAATATTCGACGCTTATGTCCAGCGCAGCGTCAATGATGCTCAACGTGCTCAAAGTTTTGGCGCATATCGACGATGACATCAAACTCATCTCCCCTATCGCCATCGACCCTATCTTGAAACTCAAAAAGAACGTGCTTGGCGAGTCCAACCCAAGATTGCATTGCGACGAAGTGCTCATCGCACTCTCAATCAGCGCCGCAACCAGCGATGTTTCCAACAAAGCGCTCAGACAAATCAGCAAGCTTGCAGGTTGTGAAGTCCATTCTACAACTATCCTATCCCCAGTCGACGAAAAAGTCTTCCGCAAGATAGGACTCAATGTGACCAGCGACCCAATCTACGCTACCAAGAAAACCAACGCCAAATATTGAGCGCTATCATCGGGCGCTATCATCGCCCACCAATACGCACTATATCTACTAGCAGACTTGCGCTCATTTGTGTTGGCAAAACATTGCATTTGTAGCTAGATTGTATCATTCCAACCAACCTACCCTACCAACGCCAATATGCTAGTTTGGTAGATTTATAAGCTGGCAATACTCAAATATAATAGATAAATAATAGCAACTCGCTATCATATACTAGTGAAATTGCAACATTCCAGCCAACCAACATACCCTACCAACGCCAATATGCTAGATTGATAGTTGTTATAAGCTTGGAACACACAATTATATATAGATAAATAATAGCAACTTTGCTATCATATACTAGGGAAAGTCGATACATATCGACATTTTGTATGCGGACATGACGAAATTGGCATACGTGTAAGATTCAGATTCTTATGGTCGCAAGACCGTGCAGGTTCAAGTCCTGTTGTCCGCACCAATTTGGCACACGCACAAGGAGCGTATAAAACTCCGACGCGTGTGTCTTTTTCTATGCAAAACAGGGGTAATTTGCAGTTTTTATGGTAGTTTACCCTTTTTGTCGTTTCTTCGCTCATCGCCGTAGGGATTTGTTCTTCTCTCGCTTTGGAAAATCTCAAACCTTTAACGATTGCACAAAAAGGATTTTTGCACGATAAGGAGCGTATGATTCTCACTCATTGCAACCTATAAACTTTCCATTAAGGTTCGATTTGAAATTTTTAGGAATTCTAAGTTTGTAAATATAATAGCAGTTGAAAAATTTAGAAATTTATGCTATAATATTAAAAAAAGTAAGCGAGGTGCATTTATGAAATCACCGAAGAATAAAACAATTGATTTTTCAGTTGAGGATGGAAAACCTTTTCTTGATAGATGCATCGCAGTTGCTTCTAAGCTGTCAATCGAGGAATTGTTAGATAGAACAATTCTTGGAGACTCACTACAAGTTTTAGAATTTCTTCCTCAACAAAGCATTGATTTACTCATTGCTGACCCTTGTTATAATTTAGATAAAAATTTTCACGGAATGAAGTTTTCAAAACTTAACGAAACTGATTATGTTAAGTATACCGAAAGTTGGATAAAAAAAGTCCTTCCATTGTTAAAACCTACCGCTTCTGTTTATGTTTGTTGTGATTGGCAATCAAGTTTGCTGATAGGCAGTGTGCTAAATCAGTATTTTAATGTTGTTAATAGAATTACGTGGCAAAGAGAAAAAGGACGCGGCGCACTAACAAATTGGAAAAATGCTATGGAAGATATTTGGTTTGCTACAGTATCTAAAAAATATACTTTCAATGTAAACGATGTAATGTGTAGACGTAAAGTCATTGCACCATATAAAGTTGACGGAAAACCTAAAGATTGGGAAGAAACATCAGAAGGAAACTATAGGAACACATATCCGTCAAATTTCTGGGATGATATATCCATTCCCTACTGGTCTATGCCTGAAAACACTGCTCACCCGACTCAAAAACCCGAAAAATTATTGGCAAAGTTGATATTGGCAAGTAGCAATACTGACGACATCATATTAGACCCCTTCCTCGGCTCAGGCACAACATCTGTTGTCGCAAAAAAGTTAGGGCGTCATTATATTGGTATTGAGCAGAATCCATTATATTGCGCTTGGGCTGAATATAGATTAGAACAAGCAGAACACGACAAAACCATACAAGGCTATACAAATGGCGTTTTTTGGGAACGCAATACACTTTCAGCACAACACAAGGAGACTAAATAATGATAAGTACAAAAATATTTGAACCAGAAATATTGAACACAATTCAAAATAATTTGTTAAATTTATTGAATTCCTGTCCTGATATGGATAACGCTCATATAGTTAATAGCCCTCGTGCCGTAGGTGACACTGTTCAAGAAATTTTAGGAGATAAAATGATTGAGTGTTTTCCTAAGGGGTTAATCAAAAATTTCAATGATAGTTTTGCTCGCAGGTCTATGGCGGATGTTGCATTCATGGATTATGAGGATAATTATTTTGTGGTAGATATTAAAACACATAATCGCGACACAGATTTTAACATGCCTAATCTCACATCAGTGGAAAGATTATCACGGCTCTATGAAGATGATAAAAACTATTTTGTCATTCTTTTGGCAGAGTATAAAGTAATAAATGGAAAAATCGTTTTTGACATGGTAAGATTAGTTCCAATTGAACATTTAATATGGAATTGTTTGACAATTGGAGCCCTAGGTTGGGGACAGGTTCAAATAGCAAATGCAAGGATTGTAAATATTGACAGAAATCAAACTCGAAAAGAATGGATGTTGAAATTATGTGATGTAATGGATATTTTCTATCCCAAAGAAATAAGTAAGATCGAAAAACGCCTTACATATTTTGAAAGAGTTCGAAAATTTTGGGAGAACAAACAATAATTTTTATATGTTTGGGGTTCAAATCCCCGTGGACGCCTGCCCCCTTTCGGCTTAAAAAGACGCTCCTTTTTGTTCGTCATTGACAACCAAAAAAATACGAACTTATTTAGGCTCGTATTTTTTTATTCTCTATTTAGACTGTTCAATGCCTATACTGCTGAGATAATTGTATATATTGTCATACAATCTCGCTTGCGTGTTTCGTCGTCGTGATTGCACTAAAATTTTTTACTTGTCCACTCTCTTGATTGCCAGCACTTTGTAGCCAGCGTCTTGAATGGCTTGGGCGATTTCTTCGTCGCTCGCTGAGGCGGTGTCGAAGTATGCCTTTTTCGCTTTGAGATCAATATCTGCCACAATGCCAAGGTCGGACAAAATACCGCTCACCCTTGATTTGCAATGCTCGCACATCATTCCATCTATCAAAATATAACTTCTCTCTTCTTTCTTTTTGCCAAACAATTTCATACTTTTTTCTCCTTTATCCAGTTTTTTTACATTTATTCTCAATGCATTGAGCACCACACACACGCTCGACAAACTCATACACACAGAGCCTATCATCGGGCTGAGCATAATATGGAATGCGGGATAAAGCACTCCCGCCGCCAGCGGTATGCCTATGGTGTTGTACACGAACGCCCAGAATAGGTTTTCCCTAATATTGCTCACGGCGATTTTGCTAAGTCGTACTGCCCTTGCCACGTCCGTCACTTGACTTTTCATCAGCACGACGTCCGCACTCTCGATAGCCACGTCAGTGCCCGCTCCAATGGCAATGCCTACGTCCGCACTTGCCAAAGCCGGTGCGTCGTTTATTCCGTCGCCCACGAATGCAACCTTGCCACCATTTTGTAGCGACCTTACAATATCGGCTTTGTCCTTTGGCAAAACTTCGGCGTGAACTTGATCTATACCAAGGTTTTGGGCAACGGCTTGGGCGGTTTTTTCGTTGTCGCCCGTCAGCATAACCACCTTTTTGCCCATAGCTTTCAGCCTTTCTATGCCAGCTTTGGCGCTGTCTTTGACCTTGTCCGCAATGCCAAACACTGCCAAAATTTCACCACCGCTCATCACCACCACAGGGCTTTGCGCCTTGGACGCATATTCTGCAATTATGCTCTCCACTGTGCTGATATTGGTTGCTTTTTCCCTAGCATATTTTGCACTGCAAGCCACATACTCTTTGCCGTCCACCTTACCCACGACGCCCACTCCGCTTAGGGCAACAAAGTCTTCCACCGCCACCAACTCTACATTGTTTTCCTTGGCATATTCGACCAGTGCAAGGGCAAGCGGGTGCTCGCTTTTCTCTTCTATACTGCCCACGGTTTGGAGCATTTTTCTTTTGTCCACGCCCGCCAAATAATACTCGCTGAGCACTTGACTTTTGCCGTCGGTGAGCGTACCTGTTTTGTCGAACACGATAGTATCCACCTGTCCCAACCTTTCCAAGCTCTCGCCCGACTTGATGAGAATGCCACATTTCGCGCCCTTGCCCGTCGCTACCATAATAGCCACAGGAGTTGCCAGCCCCAACGCACACGGACAGGAAATCACCAGCACGGACACCGCCATATTGAACGCCATTGCAAAGTCCTTGCCACCTTGCCAAGCAACTAGCCAAACGATGAACGTGACCACCGAAATTACCATAACTATTGGCACGAACACGCCCGCCACTTTGTCCGCAACCTTGGCGATTGGAGCTTTGGACGAAGACGCCTCTTCCACCAATTTGATGATTTGGGACAAGGTTGTATCTTGTCCGACTTTCTCGATTTTCACTCTCAGCCAGCCGTTTTTGTTGATACTTCCGCTGACCACCTTTTCGCCTATCTCTTTGTGTACTGGCGCACTCTCGCCCGTGAGCATAGCCTCGTCCACATAGCTGTCACCCTCGATGACAACGCCGTCCCCGCCCACTCTTTCGCCAGGGCGCACCACCATAATATCGCCGACTTTCAGCTGTGCTGAATTGACTTTTTGCTCCATGTTATCCACGATGATTGTCACACTGTCAGGGGCAAGACCTAGGAGAGTTGTCAATGCCGATTTGGTCTTTGCTTTGGAATTTTCTTCGAGCAATTTGCCCAGCGAAATGATGACCAAAATCATTGCCGCACTCTCGAAATATAGTTGGTGACGATAGCTGTCTATTTGGGCAAGATAAATCTCTCTTTGGGCGCTGTCCAGCACTTTGCTGAGCATACCAAAGTCATAACTCATCACGCCGATTGCCACCATTCCATACACGATAGACGCCGTCGCACTCAATGCAATCAGGCTGTCCATATTGGGCGACAGACGCAACAAGTTCTTGTAGCCTCGGACAAAATACTTACGATCTATCACCACGATTGGCACGAGCAAAAGCAGTTGGACGAGTGCATAAGTCAGAGCATTTTCCCGTCCACTCAACCAACTTGGCAGTGGCAAATGCAGCATATGCGACATTGCGATATATGACAACACCAACAGCAAAACCGCCGAAACAATCAACCTAATCAAGCTGTTATCTGCTTTCGGAACGGCGCTTTTTGCTACTTGATTTTGTCCTTGAACGTTGGCGCTATATCCCGCTTGGACTACCGCCTCGATGATAGCTTGCTCACTGCCCGCCTTGTCGAACTCCACTTGCATACTATTGGTCAGCAAATTGACGGTGCAACTTGTCACTCCGTCCACACCGACGACCGCCTTTTCTATATGTGATGCACATGCCGAGCATGTCATACCTTGTACGTCGAATTTCTCTTTCATATCTATATTTTATCACAATTTTTCCAAAATACAATCATATATGAAATATTTTTCATCTTTTTATTCTTTCTCTTTTAGTTTGTTTTTTGCATTTTCCATATACCCAACGCCCTTACAAAGTAATAAAAGTAAACAATATAAAAGACTGCCCCTTACCACCTATTTGCGACAGCAACTATCCTTATGACGACTGCCCCTTAGTAAGGGGAAGTGGCTTGCGGTAGCGTAGCGGGAGCAAGACGATAGGGATTGATAATCCAACTTTGATTTTCTTATCCCCTCAGTCTAGTCGTCGTTGCACTTTGGACTAGCCAGCTCCCCTTACCATAAGGGGCGCTCACAATACGGATAAATCTATCCTTAAAGAAAGGCTGCCATTTTCAGCTGTTGTTGCTGTCGCAACGAATTTGTTATTCTCGCAAAACCGACACATTTCGCACATTATCAAAACAGCACCTATCGCTAGGTGCTGTTTGCATTTTTGTCGATATGTATTTAGTTTTCGAGCCTTACGGATATGTTGCCAAAGCTAATTGTCTTTTCTTTGCCTAGCCAATCGGTGACTACTAGACGGCATCTGTCGTCCACATTTTTGCACGTCACACTTTCCTTTCTTTCGCCGTCGATGAGCGTGATCTTTTTGCCAATTACTAGACTTCTTGCACGATATTTTTCCTTGGCAACGATGAACGAACGCATGCTATATGCACTCCAAAACTTTTGCAAAAACATTGCGGCGAGCTTGTTCTTCATATCTTCTTGTTGGTCATCGCACACCCAGCCTGCCACGTCGGACAACTCGGCTGGAAATCCGCCTTGCGGTTTGTAGACATTGAGTCCCACGCCCAACACGATATTGTCGGTAAGTCCGCTCTCAATATCCAAAGTACCTTGCGTCAAAATTCCGCACACTTTCTTTCCGTCCACGAATATATCATTGAACCACTTGATTTGAGCGGTTTTGCCCGTCAACTCTTCGATTGTTTCGCACATTGCCACCGCCGTCATAATGGTGATAAGCATTGGGTCTTTGGCAATCTCACCAGTTGGTTTGAGTAGCACGCTCATATAAAGTCCGCTGGCATTTGGAGAATAAAACGACCTGCCGCATCTGCCCTTGCCACCCGTTTGTTCGTCAGCGAGCACGACATAGCCTTGCGCTTTGCCTCTCAATGCTTGCTCTTGGACATAGGCATTGGTCGAGTCTATGGTATGCACGACGTTGATATCGAATTGACTTGCGTTGAGATATTTGCGGATACCGCTCTCGCTCAACACGTCGCTAGACTGCTCCAAACAATAGCCACGATTGTTGGCGGCGCTGATATTGTAGCCCTCACTTCTAAGCAAGCTGATATTTTTCCATATCATCGAGCGGGATATACCCAGCTGATTCGCCAGCTCTTCGCCCGAAAAATATTTGCCCCTATTGCTCTCCAGCAAGTTCAACAAGGTATCTTTGCTGTTTAGTTTTTGCTTTTGCATAGCTCATTCCACCTACAATTTCCGCATATTAATTGTCTTTTGCCCACGGACAAAATCCTTTCATCTACTATTGTATATGCTTTTTGGAAACTTGTACAGCCTATTTGCAAATTTTTACAAATATCAAGCACTTTTTTGTCATATTCCGCCACGTCATCGCTTGTGCATTTGCCGTCCACATTGTTGGGACAATGACTGCAAATATCGTCGCAAAAATCTACAAGCTCGATTTCGTCATGACTTGCAAGTTGCTCTTTTATATTCGCCATATTCTTGCAAAACTCGTCGCTGTATCCGTGGTTACGAAAATATCTCAAACACATAAGGTGGTGCACTCTTATCTTGATTTTTTCGCTCATTTTACTCAGGTTTTGCCTTGTTTTCGTTGTCTTTTGAGTAGGTATCGTCAGTGATTGAATCTTTCAATTCTACGCTGTCTCCGTCAAAATTTTGGATAGCGTCCACAGAATTTTCCTTTTCATTTGTCACCTTTTCAGCGTGCGCATTGCAAGTTTCTGCTACTGCATTTGCATTGCAATTTTCTACTGCTGCGTTTGCGTTTTCGCAAGCTGTTTGTGAGCTTTCAACTGCGTTGTTAACTATGATATTTTCAGCTAAGATTTCTTCATCATTTGCGGTTTTTTCGTTCTTTTTTGCCTTGATTTTGGCAATGATTGTACCGCCTTTGACTGGCTCTAGGTGCATATATTTGCTTACTCTCATGTCGATGATAACTGCCAGCGCCATTTTGGCAAGGTCAATGCCGATGAATGGTATTACGCACCACATCAAAGCAGTCTTGACTGTTACTGCACCCTTTGTTTGGGTGTAAACTTTGATGAACCACACTATTCCGAACCAAAGAAAACAAAGACCAAAAGACAAGCATTGTGGAAA
>OQVS01001084.1_pt1 | contig 18833 bp, 14 predicted proteins | sample 1691601 | NCBI WGS metagenome assembly OQVS01 (sample SAMN03418268, study PRJEB22391) | human gut metagenome | biome: human-gut; feature: organic feature; material: feces | host: Homo sapiens | place: Tanzania | collected 2013-01
CCTGCCCCTCGCTGATGATTATCACGTCGTTGGGCTTCACCGTGCGCTCCTCGGTATCGACCGTGAAGTGAGCCTCGCCGCCAAGACAAAGGCCCACATAGATGCAGCCCATGCGCTTGGGCGATTCGGGCGAGGATATCTGCTCGAACCTGGGGAAGAGGAAAAGGTCGTCGTCGATGTGCGGACCGGAATACTTATGCCTTGTGCCCGCAACCGTTATTTCTTCTATCATATCGTTCATATCTTTCGTTTTTTCATTCCGCGAGCATCTTCTTGCCGTCTTTCACGACGATGCCCTTATAGCCGGCACCAACGCGCTGGCCGGAAAGGTTGTACGTGCTACCGGGGGCTGCACTGCCGCCGGCGGTCGGCGTGGGGGCTGTGATTGTCGTGGAGCCGCCGCCCTGGAGCAGGATGATGGGGACTGATGCCGCTGCGCCCCGGCCTTGGAGCCATATCTCTGCCTTGCGGCTGCTCACGCCCTGGGGCAGAGGGTCGCAGGTGAACTTCAGCCCGTAGATACCGCTGTCGGCATACTGCGCATCGTCCACGCTCACGCTCCTGACCCAGCTGTTCTGCTGGTCGGCATTCCAACGGTAGTTGGCGCCGCCGGCGGCATCGAGCCACGGGCAGGCAGTGCGGACGGGTACTGAGGCGAGGCCCTCGGCGGCGGTCTTGCCCTCGGTCAGATGGCTCTTGCCGCTATTGTCCACGCGCACCACATTGTATGCCGCGTCGGAGTTCTGCTCGCTGAGCACCGTTATATTGTCGAACAAGCCACGGAAAGTGAGCGCCATGCCGAGCTTGTATTTCGTGTTCGTGAGGGCTTCCAGTCCGTTGTCGCCCTGTATGAGCACTGATGTGCTCTCGAGTGCGTCGGCGGCATCATCCTGCGACATGTCGCAGCCGCGCACTCCCACGTCTACTCCCTCCTGGCTGAAGCCTGTAATTATCACGTAGAAGGGTTGGTCGAGCACCACGGGCTGGAGATTCTGGTTGGCATCGCGATTGCAGAAGTCGATGGAGGCATACTTCTTCGTGTCGTCTTCCTGGTCGAGGTGTATGTCGGAGGCACCTGCCGTGGCGGTATATAGCACCTGGTCGCCAAGGTAATACTTGGTGCCGCTGCCCTTCACGGCGCTGTAGACGGTGAGCGTGAGCCTCTGGTCGGCGCTGAAGAAGTTGGTATGGGTGAGGCAGGAAAGGTTGAAGCGGTCTACATAGAGCGGCGATGCCGGCTGGGGAAAGAACTGCATCAATCCTTCGCAGGGATGGCTCTCCGAGGGCGAGGTCTTGATGCTGCCCGTGCCGAACATATACACATCGTCGCTCATCTGGGCATAGAGGTGGGTCACGGAATAGTCGTTCAGCCCGAGATAGCGCATCACGGGGGATATCACCACATACGCCGCGTTCTTGTTCTTCTCGCCGAAGTGGAAGGACTTGCCGTCTCTTGAAAGCACGGGCGTGGCATACTGCTGCTCGGTGGAGCGCAGGTTGGGGAGCGTCAGCTGCAGGGCGTTCTTCTCGGTGATGCAGCCCTGTTCCTTCAGTTTGTCGTAGCTATTATCGTTCCACTGCCACTCGGCGGACGACGGGTCGGAGGAACGGTTGTCGAAGGTTGACGGCTGCAATGCCGGCACCACGAGTCGCGTATCGGAATATGTGGTGAAGCTGTGGGGCTGTTCGAGCGCCGCACCTGTGGCTTCGTCCACATCGAGCGCCGCGCTGTAGTAGGTGCCTGTGGGGATGGTGTAGTACAGGCGGTTCTTCTTCGTCTTCATTGCGCCGGAATGAACGGGGGCGCTGCTGTAGAAGGCGCTGGTGCCGGGGAAGACGGTGGCGGCATCATGCCGTGTGTTTCCGTCTTGGGCTGATGCCCCAACTGCAGTCACAGCAAGGGTGGCTGCCAAGAGTAAAGTTCTTTTCATAGTGTTATATTTGCTGTAATATTGTACAAATATACGAATATTTGACCAACTGCCAATGTTTTGGCACAAAGTTTTACCATTGTTTTAGAATTGCCGCCCACTGCGGCGGCACCGCTGCACACGGCGGACGGACTGTGGGGAAACGGAACAGCCGCAGCTCCGGAATGGGGAACTGCGGCTGTTATATATCTTGCCGAACTGGCTCCTTACTGCTCTGACGGGCAGGAGGAGGACCGGATATCGCGGCTTATTTCTTGAGGAACTTCTTGCCGTTCTTCACCACGATGCCCTTGTAGTTGTCGTCTACCTGCTGACCGGAGAGGTTGTACAGACGGCCGTCGGTGCCGGATGCGCTGCCCGTCTCCACGGTGTTGATGCCGGTAGCGTTCGACAGACGGTAAATCTGGAGGCTGGACGGAGCACTGGCGAAGGTGATGAAGGCTGTGTCATCATCGCTGAAGCCGAGGTAGCTCTTCTTCGACGTGCCGCCGAACTTCACGCTTGCTGCACCGTCGGTGATGCTGATGGAGGCAAAGCTTGATGCCGACATCGAAACGGAATACTTCAGGCCGGAAGTTGAAGAGGTGAGATATTTGTTGCCGTCCATCAGCAGCCAGTTGGGACCGGAAGGACGGAGCTTCAACGCATTTACCATATCGTTGCCGTACATCTTGCCGTCGGCAACCTTAACGCGCACTGCCAACAGCTTGCCGCTGCCGTAGCCGGTGGCAAGGGCTACGCTGTGGCTCTCGTCCACAAGCACAATCTCATCGCCCTCGGCAAGGGTTGAAGCATCGTTGAGCTTCTCGTATACCACATCGTTGCTCACTGCATAGTCGCTCACCTTGGTCTTGTCCCTGAAGCTGAATGTGAGTACTCCGTCGGGATTCTTCATTATGTTGTAGACAGGGGCGTTGAGCATGGTATTGTTGAACAGCTTGAACTGCGGGATGTTGTTGACGCCATTACCGAACAGGTCGCCAGGCTGACCGCTTCCTATCATCTTTCTGCCGCTTGCTGTCACAACCATGGCACGCTTGTAGTCCTGGAAGTCGTTCACCGCGTTTCTCGACCATACCGAGGAACTGTAGCATATACGCGTAACGAGAAGTCCGGTACCGAGCGATGCCGGGAACCAGGTGTCGGCGCTGCGGTTCTCCAATATGAAATACTCTGACGGAAGGTTGGGGTTGCGGAGCAGCACGGCATACTCGTTTTCGGTGTCGGAAACGGTGGAAAGCGTCACTGCCTCGCTCTCGTCAAGCTCTCTGAGCTTGAGCCAGCCCATATAGCTGCGCTCATAGGCACTGTAGCCAACCGGGGTGTAAGCTACGCCACTGGGGTAATACGGACCACCGTCCATCACCGACCATGAACCCATAGGGGCATCAGAGCTCTGATACTTGTGCTTGGTTTCATAGAAGTCGGGCAGACCGAGAACATGGCCCAGCTCATGAACCATTACGCCCATTCCCATCGGTGTAGTGCCCCTGCCGTCATAAAGCTCGTTGCCCACGAAATAGGAACCGAACTCATAGTCGCCAATCTTGGAATAGCTGCCGGTGAGCTCACGGGCGTGAGGCCATACGGTGTTATCGTCGCCACCGGTTGCCTGGCCGTAGCCGGCATATACAAGCATCACGTTCGGCACCTTGCCGTCGATTGCAAACTGGCTGAAGTCCACGTTCTGCTCTACTGCTGCTGCAACGGCATCCTTCACCATTTCAAAAACATCTGCATCAACGTTGGAGCCGGAATCGGCACCGTATACCTTATATGGATTATTGAGGGTCACCTTTGCTACGACATTGAATGTGGGGTCGAACATTCCGCGACTCTGGGAGAGGAAATAGTCGCGCACTGAACCGCGCTGGCTTTCATCATCCTCGTTGTAGCCCTCCTTGTTAAGGAAGCGCGAATACTTATCGATGGTGCATGACTCCTGGAATTTGCGGTCGGAGAACTCTACCATGATAACAGGGATGGTGAGCTTGCCTATCGAGGGTACAGGACCGAGGGCGCTGACGCCGTAGGTGCCAATACCGTCACTGGAAGAAGTGGCAAGGGCCTTCATAATGCGCGACTGTGTGCCGGGGAACATATTCCGGGGCACGAACAGTTCCTGCAGTGCTTCATCCGTAGGCTTGAGTGGGTTTGCAAGCACGAATGCCTTTTCCTCTGCCGTACGCTCTCCGATATTGTGGGCAAGGATGTTTGTGGGGACGAGCTTGCCGTCCTTCAGCGCTGCATAGCAGAGGTCGCCCTTGCTGTTGCGCACAACAACCTGGTCGTCGGCTGTTGTGTAGAACGCCAGACGGCCGTCGCCATTTGTGTAGAGCATAACGGTTGTGCCATCGCTATGCTTCTGAGGGAAAAGCTGATGTACAGCTCTCACGGCATAAGTTGACATACTCATTGCCAAACCGATAAATGCCATTGCCAATGTCTTTTTCATATCTTTCTTTTTTAATTAACCAAAAACATAAATACGTTTAACATGATAATAATTAACCCCTGCAAATATACAAACATTTGCCCTATCATCAACACTTTACACGAAAAATTTATCATTGTTTTAGATTTCGGAAAACGAAAACACGAAATCGGAAAAACGGTAAAGACGGATTCAGAAAACAGGAATGGCAAAAAAAGAAACTGGGAATGACAAAAACAGAAACTGGGAATGGGAAAAACAGAAACTGGGAATGGGAAAAACAGAAACTGGGAAAGACGGATTCGGGAAATAGAAAAGGCCGCAACCCCGTTGATTGAAGTTGCGGCCTATATTTACTGGATGCCGCTGAACATGGCGGTCAGGACATCAGTTGAAAGTTGTCAAGCTCAAGTTGATTACTTAACGTACTTCTTGCCACCGCAGATGATGAGACCCTTAGCAGAGTCAGAAACCTGCTGGCCGAATACGTTGTAGCGCTTGTTGTTCTTAATCATGTCTTCGCGTGTCTCAGCATTTACATCCTTGATACCAGCGAGGTATTCACCCTCGTTGAGGACAATCTTGTGCTCGTAAGTCCACATACCGTAGCCGCCGCCATCAATTATGGGAGAGAAGATACCTACAGACTCGAACGACATTGTATTGCCTGCCATAACGCCCTCACTTGGAGTGCTTGGATCTGGATATCCATCCTTCTGTCCCTGTGTAAACATCCATTCTCCAAATTCAGGCTTATAGTCACTATTCTTTGTAATACCAAGTACTCTCATATCCCATACATTCTGTCCTGCAGGGAGAGAAACAGTAAGATCCTGGTTTACGTTAACCATAACAGTACCGCTCAAACCGAAACCGTTAGTACCACCACCGGCAAGTGCGCCATAAGATGCATAGCCGTAAATATTCATGTTGTATACGAAGTCCTCAACAGATACTGCGCAGTAATAAGGATCAGACAATTTTTTCTTGTCTCTGTCATACAGATGGAACTCCATAACTGCATTTGCAGGCTTGTAAGCCACGTTAAACATATTATTCCATACTGCAGGCTCGTCCGGATTCTGCTGTGCGTAATCATACATAAAGAAGCACAGACCTGTCTGGTCAAGGCTTACAGAACCATCATCTTCAACAGTGAATGTAATAGGATTCTCGGGGTCCATCTTAACGTTATCCAAGTCAGACAAATCACCAACCCAAGCCATAACAATAATATTGCCATACGTATCTACATTCAAAGCAGACTGGACAGGACAAGTAATAGTCTTTGCAGCCTCGTCATACTTTCCGTAGAAAATAGTGTTTCTTTCCTTAGAACCACCTTTTCCGTCACCTACAATCTGATACATATAGAACTCAACGTTGCACTTAACGCCTTCTACCTCAACATCACACTTTCTCAAGTAGATGCTGTCGCAACCACTTGCATTCTCCTGATAGTCGGTTGAAGATGAGATATACAGACCATAGATACCGTCTCTTGCCTCAGCACGACGCATAGCCTTGGAAGCGGTTGACTTGTTTGAAACGAACTGAGCCTTCTCACTCATGAGGTCCTGGGTGAACATGGCCTTCTGTGCCATGAGCTTTACCTCATTATTTACTACAGACTGCTTGTAAGCCTGAGCACTTGCCGACAAAGACATAACTGCCGCGCAAGCAAAAAGTATAAATTTCTTCATAATAAATATAATTAATAAATTAAATAGTAATTTTCTTCTTTATGGAGCCATAGGGCTTTTACTCCCTATGGCACCAAAGTATTGATTTGATTATTCAGCTTTCATTCACTGATTAATTCTTGTTGTCATTGTCAAGGTCGCCGAATGGGAACTGCTTGGCATCAGCATGAACGATAATCCAGTTCGTAGGATCGTTTACATCAGTCATCTTGATGTAAGTAGGCTTACGCAGATTGTCGGTCTCGAGCTGGAAGGTGTGGCCGAAGCCGCCGCAGAACGGATCCATGGCAGACTTGATACCGTTGACATTCTTCTGATACTTCTTCTTCTCGTCGCAGTTCTTGCTGTTGTTATCAGAACGAGTGTCACGAGTGATGGTCACACGGTCGCCGAGAGTATTGCCATTCTCATCCTTCACAGCACTGAACGTCATACCGCCGTTGTAAGACTCGTTGCCGGCCTGCATGAAGAAACCAGTGTACTTAGACGAGTGGTAACCGATAGCAGCATAGTAGAGACGGGCACGCTTGCCGTTGTCAGCCTTACCAAGCTTCTCAAGCAGCACATTCCACTGTGATTTTCCGTATTCACCCATATCCTCGTAAGAGATGAACCACTCACCGGTAGTAAGAGTAGTGAAGAGCTGAGGAACCTCAGTGATCAGCTTAACGGTATTGTTACCAGTAGCCTCGAAGTACTCCTGAGTATCAGCCTTGTCGAAACCAGAGATTTCAACACCACCTACAGTAACAGGCTTATAGAAAGTGTATCCCTTCGGAGTAACGATGAACGGAGCGTATACTACAGTAGTGTTTCCCTCATCATCCTTATCGCGGAAATAGAGTCTGCGGTAGCTTGAACCTGCAGGAATCTCAACCTCTTCCTCACCCTTCTTCACAGAGAGAGTGTAAGAGCGTGAAGACATGAACTCCTGAGTCTCGCCAACCTCCTTGATGTACTGTTCCCAAGAAGTATTCTCGTCCATCGGGTACATCACAATCTTAGTGTCGTGCTTCTTTCCCTTGAGTTCCACCTTCTCTGCTGTAGCAGAAACGAGACGGAACTCGAAGTCGCCGTCCATTCCCTCACCTGCAGAACCGATGCCGTCCTCATTGTTCGGGTCAGAGTAGTAGTGGAAGATGCTGTTATACTCGTCCATAGAGATAACGACACCCATACTCTGCTCAATCTTGTAATGAGACTTCACCTTCAGGAGATTGCCGTCAGCGCCGAATCCAGCCTTGTGCGAATCAGCAACCTTCTCGCCAGCAACCAGTACAGAGTCGCCCTCGAACTTAACCAGCAAGTTGTATCCGCCGTATGTCGTAGCGCCATAATACTCTATTCTCCATCCGTTGGCAGGAGCCTCAAGAATCTTTCTGGTATCATTAATAGCCTCTTCCACGCGCTGCGATGCGTTCTCGTCAAACACATCATCAACCTCTGTAACACATGCTGTAAAGGAAAGAATACTGAACAGCATTATAAAGGCATTATATAACTTCTTCATATTAATTGTTTTTAATCATCAAGTGAACGTAAATCGAGTGAAGTAACCTCAGCCGAACGACGCATCAAAATCTCACGCATCTTGTCGATGTCGATACCCCAGCTCTCAGCGAAGTAAGTTCTCACGATATCGAGCTTCTGGTTGATGATGGCAGCGCCTTCCTCACCAGCCTGGTCGATAATCTTCTGCCATCCCTCAGCCGACATTGTAACATAGAAAGCGTATGTCTCAGCGAAGTCCTCGTTGTACTCGCCGCTGGCGTAACCAGAAACGAAACCTTCCTTTGCAGCATCCTTGTCCTTCACGTTAACCCAGTCGGAAGCGTGGTAACCACCAGCGCTGATAGTCTGGAAATCCGTAGAGTAGTTCTTGGTCTGCGTAAGGATGTGGCAGAACTCATGGTGCATCGTGTGGAAATACCAGTAGTTGAGGTCCATAGGCTTCATTCCGTGCGACTCGTACGGGTCGGAAGTGTTCACGCGGATGTTGTCGAGGTCGAGGTCGTTCACACCGTAAAGCATCACCTTCATACCCTGATCGGCAGAACCAGCAACGATAGAGCCGTTGGTGTCATACTTGTAAGAGCCGGTCAACTGTATCACTCTCGGAGTATAAGTGCAGAGGAATTCCTTTCCGACGCACTCTACATAAGAGTCTATCCACATGTATTTCATGAGTTTTGCAATGGCAACGGCATTCTCGTACTTAGCGGGAATTACATTGTAGTTGCGGTCAGACTCCTTGTCGCTGTAGCGATACTTGAAATCAATGTTGTATGGCTGCACATAATTCTTGGAAAGCCAGTTGTCGAACTTGTTGTCTTCAACCTTCTGGTCCGGGAATATGCTTGTTGAGCTAAGGTCATCATCGCTACATGCCGTGAAAGACATTGCAGCGGCGAAGAGCAAAAGCGATCCGAATAATTTCATCTTTTTCATTTTCTCAATTTTTTAAATTCAACGAGGGTTAGCAGGCAGACCGGCCTTGATAACGTCAGCCGGCAGCTGGATAGCACCTCTTGGGTCAGCGAAATTAACCTCTTCAGTATTGAACTCCTTTATTCCGTCACCCTTCACCACGTGAGAGAAAGCGATTCCGTAACGCTTCAGGTCAACGAAACGCAGTCCCTGATACATAGTCTCCAGACGACGCATGTGGAGTACCAGGTTCACGATATTCTCCTTTGTGCTACCAGCCTCGATTGTGAAGCCAAGCGGGTGCAGGTGCTTGCGGATAGTATACTCGCTCCACTGCTCGATGTCCTTCTCCGGAGTGTACTCCAGCTCGTCCATGAACTCATTGAGCGACTGCTCGGTCAATACCGGGCGCTTAGAACCGTCTGAAGCCTCTGGGCGGCAGTGTGTCTTGATCCAAGTGTTGATGTCGGCAATAGCGAGGTCGTAACGAGGATTCTCCTTCAGAGCATATGCCTCAGCGCGGCAGAGCAGAGTTTCGTCGCCGGTGAAGATAGCGTCAACAGCGTGCAGATAACCAGTCTGGTTGATCTTGTCGGTAATCTCGAACTGAGGCATCAGTTTCGGGAACATTACAGACTGTGAAGATCCGTAAAGCATGTTCGAATAGTAGAGCAGTGCCTTTCCGGGAGCCATTGAAGTACCGCCGGAACCAGATCCCCACGGACCCTTAGCCCAGAATGTTTCATAAGAGCACACCATATTGTTGTGCTGGAAACGCGGGTATACCGGGTATACGAGGTTGTAAGAAGCACCTGAGTATGTAGCAAGCAGCATCAGGTTAGCCTGGTCGCTCGACTTGATGTACTGAGTACCGATATCCTGTGCACCGAACTGAGTGAGCGGTTCGAAGTCGCGCATCACAAGCGTCGGGTCGTTGCCCAGAACCACGTTAGCATACTCGATGCACTTGTCGAAGTTCTGATAGTAGAGGTTGAAACGTGCAGCGAAAGCATAAGCAGCCTTTCTGTTGAAGTGGTACTTAGGCACAGTGTACGTATTGTCATCGATATAAGGCAGAGCCTCCTCAATATCCTTATTGATGTTCTCGTAGAGCTGGCGCAGAGTTCCGCGCTCGTACTCACCTCCGATGAACTTAGCAGGCTCGGTCGGGTAAGGTAGGCCCATATACTCGTCAGCCTTCTCCGGGTTCCATGCCATACAGAAAGTGTTGGCAAGCTGCATCATAGAGTATGCGCGGATAAGCTTTGCCTCAGCAACGAGGTTCATGTTCTCCTTCTCAACTCCAAGCTCAGCGAGGCTCTGGAGAGCCTGGTTAGCGGTAGCTATAGAGCGGTAATATCCGGTCCATACCATGAACGGCGAGTCGTTACCGGTATCATCCACATCCTTGAAGTTATAGAGCTCGTCTTTCAGAACCGTAGATTCGTAAGTCTTTCCGTTGTCGGTAACGTTGTCCGACATCATCTCCATAACCGTATTGTTGTTGTAGTTGGGGTATGCCGTTACGAGCAGTTCCCTAACCTGGTCTGCGGTCTCGATTTCTGCACGATCATCCGGCAATGTGTCGAGATAGTCGTTACAAGAAGCCAACGACAGAAGAGCGCAGGCCGACAAGGCTATATATTTAAAACTTTTCATTTTATAATCCTTTTAAGTTGTATTAAATACCAAGACGTACAGTGAGTGTAAACTGCTTAGACATAGGTGCAGCCACACCACCCGAGTTGAAGAACTCCGGATCCTGTCCGTTCAGCTTGTCATCAGCGTAGATCAGGAACAGGTTGGTACCCTGAAGCTTGATGCTTGCGTTTGTAAGACCAATCTTCGAGATCCACTTCATCGGGAAGTCGTAAGCGAGCGAGATTTCCTTCATTCTGATGAAGTCGCCCTTAGCCACGCGCTCAGAAGAGAGGTTGTATGCATTGTATGCACGGTTCAGGTAAGTGTCGCTTGAGATTGTTCTCACGTCAGCGATAGCCGGGATAGTAGTCTTCAGCTCGTCGCCTGCAACCACCCATCTGTTCTTGAACTCCTTCGGCATTGCCGAGAGGTCAGAGTAAGAAGATGCGAAAGTAGGATCAAGACGAACCACGTTTCCGAACGAATAAGTCATGAAGACATTGAGATGCCATCCCTTGTAAGAGAACACGTTTCCGAGAGATCCTGTGATAGTCGGGTCAGTCGGGCCTTCATACTTCAGATAGTCGAGGCAGTAAGACTGGAAGTCGATGTCACTTGTAGTGATTTCGCCCTTCTCGTTCACGAATGTCGGCAGACCCTGTGCGTTAAGACCCTGGAAGTCCATAGAGAACAGTGCGCGGTATGGGTATCCCTTCATTGTGAATCCGTTACCGTAGATAAGGTCGTAGATACGAGTCTGTGCATCGAGGTCGGTCACGCGGCTCTTGTTGTGCGAGAAGATGAAGTCAGTGCTCCATGTGAAGTCCTTCGTCACGATGTTTCTTGTGCTCAGAGTGAACTCCTCACCGTGCGATCTCATACTTGCCACGTTGGCATAGTTGATGATAGATCCCTCTACACCCGTTGTACGCTTCGGACCGATGAGGTCGTAGTTGTTACGAGTATACCAGTCGAACGAGAAGTTGATTCGGTTGTTCAGGAAACCGAGGTCGATACCGAGGTTGAGCTCGTGCTTCTTCTCGTAAGTCAGGTCAGGGTTAGCGAAGCTTGAAATAGAGAGGTTAGTCTCCTTGTCAGATGTGAACGGACGCCATGTGTTACCGCTCATGATGATAACGTTTGCGTTTGTGATAGCCGGTTTGTCACCAGTCAGAGAGTAACTTGCCTTAACAGTAGCGTGAGAAAGCACGTTGCTGAGTTTCTCGAACCAAGTTTCCTCGTGTGCGTTCCATGCACCAGAGATGTTCCATGTAGGCAGCCAACGTGCGCTTGTAGCCTTACCGAGTCGGTTGCTACCCTCGTAGCGTACAGTACCGTTTACAGTGTAGCGTCCCTTCCAAGAGTAAGTTGCAGTTCCGAAGAAAGAAGCCTCACGGCTGTATCCGTTTCCTACAGAATAGTAGATAGAGTTCTGCTCAGCGCCCTGCTTGAAGTAGCGGTAGTCGTAGCTTCCGAGCATACCGTTTCCGTAGTTCATGCCTACGCCGTCGAATGAAGAGCTGTTACGGTCGATGTTGTTGATTTCCATACCGCCGTAGAGGTTGAGGATATGGATATCGTTGAACACGTCGTTGTAAGATGCAGTGGCACGGAAGTCCCAGCTGTTCATCTTATACTTGGTCTCCTTGTAGAAACCTCCGGTCGGCAGCACTGTGATAGGCAGTGAGTTCGCGTTGTCCGGGTCTTTGTAGAGCCAAGAGTTGTTGTTGCGGATAGTGGCATCGTCCATTGCGCGGAATGCCTGTGCCTGGTTAGAGTTCTCTGTAATCTTGTGTACCTGAGTAGTAGTAGAGAACTTGTATGCTCCCAATACAGAGAGTTCAACTGATCTTACCGGCTTGTACTTCAGCTCGCCCTGGAATTTCAGGTCAACCACGTCGAACTGCATATTGTTGTTGTCCAGCTCCTTGAGGATGTTGAACGGAGCGTAGTTTCTTGTATAAGTCTCATTCGGATCGAGTGTACGCGAGCTGTTCAGCGCGTAAGAGTACGGGTTGATATCGAAGTCGCGCGACACGTCACCGGTCACACCGTTGATACCGTTAGAGTTTGTAGTACCCGGAGCGTGCTGCTTACGGTAGCTACCGTTACCGATCAAGTTCAAGGAAACCTTCTTGCTGATGTTGTAGAGAGCATTGATGTTAGAGGTATAACGTCTTACGTTGCTCTGCTTGTACCATCCCGGGTCGTCCATATAGCTGAAAGAAGCATAGTACTGAGCCTTGTCAGTACCCGAGCTCATGCTGATGGAGTGGTTCTGCGAAATAGAGTTGTTGAACAGGACATCGAACCAGTCGGTGTTGCGGTACTCAGCCTGTCTGAGGTAAGAGTACATAGCCTCAGTGGTGTTGGGGAGTGCGAACGAGTTTGTTGTAGGATCATACTGGTTCATCAGGTGGTACATCTTGCCGAACACACCGCTGCTGCTTGCGCGGTATGAGCTTACGAACGAGAAGAAACCGTTGTTCATCATTTCCTTGTACACACCCATCTGCTCCTGCGAGTCCATGATGTTGAAGTCGCTGTAGCTCGGCTTGAGTCTGTAAGAGAACTCGCCGGTATAGCTGATCTTTGTAGAACCTGCCTTACCGCGCTTTGTTGTCACAACGATCACACCCGCCATAGCGCGTGCACCATAGATAGATGTTGCCGAACCGTCCTTCAGGATCTGGAAGCTCTCGATGTCATCAGCGTTAAGACCAGCGATGGCACTTGAGATAAGCGTTGCGGCGTCACCCGACGACAGTGCGTCGGCATCCACTTCCGTAACGTCCTCCATGATAACTCCGTCGACAACCCACAGCGGTTTTGACGAACCGTAGATAGAAGTTGCACCACGCACACGGATCTTAGGTGCTGTACCGAACGTACCAGACACGTTCTGCACTGACACACCGGCAGCGCGACCTTCGAGCGAGCGGCTGATATCAGCCACACCGTCAAGTTTCGCCTTGTCCGCGTCGATTTTGGTTGCGGCACCGGTAAAGAGGCGTTTGTCCATCTTCTGCATACCCGTCACAACGACTTCTTCAATCTGATGTGCGTCCGGTACCAGCTTAATGGTCATGCCTTTCTTACCCTTAAGCGTCTGCTCCACCATTCCGACATAAGTCACGATGATAGTCGGATTGTTTTGTGGGCAACTAAGCGAGAACTTACCGTCGATATCCGTAACGGCACCTGTCTTGGTGCCCTTTACCATGATGGTAGCACCGATAACCGGTTCACCGTCATCCTGAGATATCACGGTACCAGAGACCTCTGTCTGAGCCAAAGCCATTCCAAAGCACAGGAACAGCGAAGCCAACAACATTGTTAGTCTTTTTTCCATAAATACTCTCTTCCCTAATTAATGAATGAATAAATTATAATTTTGTTACGTTTTTGCAAAATTAATTATTATTTCCTTTTCTTGCAAAACAAATGAGCATAAAAAACAGGCAGGGGGCGTTTTTTAACTAAAATCGTCTATTAAGGGTATTATTACAACAAAAAACTGTAAATTATATGGCTCAATTCCTTTCATCTTGATACTTGCAAATGGGGAAAATCAACACTTATTATTAGTTTTCCTTACAGTTGTTTGACCAATATCAAGACGCAGGCGACTGAGGAACGGGGGAAGGGGCAGGAAAAAAAGGGAAAAAGATTCAGGAAGGAGCAAGGACGCGAAGCCGTACCGGGCAGATGACAATACGCCCTGAAGGGCAGAAATAAAATAAGGTATGCGCGTGCATACCTTATATATAATGCATTTGCGATGCCGTCCGAGCGGCATTGCAAGAGAGTCGTCGGCTACAGGATGCTTTCGATTTCGGCATCGAGGTCCTTTATCTGCGCATCGCGCTTGTAGAGCACGTTGTTTCTGTCCACGAGGAAGAATGTGGGCAGCCGCTGTATGTTGTACGACATGATGAGACTTGAGTTCATCGCATCGTCGTCGTGTACACATATCCATGGCAGTGCGGCAGTCTGCGTTTTCCAGAAATGCTCGTCGGGGTCGAACGACACCTGATATATCTGCAGTCCGCGCGAGTGGTACTTGTTGTAGAGTTCGCGCAGCTTCATTATGCGCTGCATGGAGCCTTCGGCACCGAACACGTGGAAGTCGAGCAGCACCGGCTGCCCCTTCAGCCCAGTCAGCCGTCGTATGTTTCCGCGGTTGTCGCGCAGCGCAATCTCGATGATGTTCGCCGTGCTCACCTTCGACGGGTCGATGCCCTGCCGGCTCCGCGCTATCTTGCCTTCGATGATGCGCACGTTCTTCATGCCCTCAATGGCTATGTTGTGCAGATTCTCTCCACGCAGCGAGTTGGGATGGAAAGTGTCCCAGCTCGTGGCCACGGCAGCGAACGCCTTGATGTCGTCCTTGTTTTCGCGCGGATTGAATATCAGCCTGTTGCCAATAGTCTGGAAGAGCGCGAAATACGACGAGGCCCGCATCGGCTGCCTGTAGATGTAGTTGCGCTTGATGAAATCCTTATACTGCGCCAGCGCCTTCACTATCGTGTCCTCGGCTGCATCATAGCCGATTGCCGGGTTGTTTTCAATGCCGATGATGAACGACTGCAGGTTTATCTGCTTTATTGCCAGGTCCTTTATCACGCGGCACTCTTCCGAGCCCTCCACCGTGTATCCGGTGGACATGTTGCGATAGTCTGCCTTCACGCGTATGTTCTCCGTCGAGTCCACGCTCAGGTTGATTATCTGGTCGGCAATGCGCAGGCGGTAGAACTCGGGTGCCGCCGGCGCATCGTCGGCAAAGCTGAACTCTCCACTGCCGGAAAGCCTTACGGAGTCTACGGTCACGGGGCCGTCGAGACTCATGTTCTCGAAATACAGGATTGAGTCGGCGGCATTCGTTATGTTTCCGCCGATATGGAATTTCTTTCCTCCGCACGATGTAACCACCAGTGCAGCCACGAGCAGCGCGGCGATTGTTGATATGGTCTTTTTCATATTCTGTTTGATAGTGTGTGATTATTATTCAGGACTGCCAGTACCTACTACTGAGAGCAAAAAACAATGGTGCAAAATTACAGCAAATTATGCGAAAAACAAAGCTTTTGGCACTCTAATGCTCAAAATATTTCAGTTCAGCGCCCACGCCCCTTCAGTCTGTACGCCGCATATCCGAGCATGAAGCCCGCCGTTACGCCGATGCCGTTTGCCAGGAAGTCGAGCCATTCGCCGCTGCGCCTTCCTCCGGTGCAGTATGCCTGGAGCAGCTCTATCAGTCCGCTCATGAGCACCGGGCAAAGCCACACGAACGTCAGCATGCGCCTCATTCCCGGAAACGCGCCCTTGGCGCGCAGCACCTCAACCCACATCACCGAGCATGTGCCTCCGTACATGGCGAAGTGTGTCCATTTGTCCATGAGCGGCACGCCGTCGAGCGGAGTATGTGGCGGAGTGAAGAAACAGAGAAACCATATCAGTGCCACACAGAGGGCGGAAAGTGGGAATCTGCGAATAAAATTGAATAAATTGTCCATATTTTCGTTGTTGTCTGATGCAAAAGTAAATAAAAATTAGTACATTTGCAACCATATAAGACATCGTAAGTCAACCTTTTAACCAAATATACGATTTCTAAACAAAAAAAGCAATACTATGAGTGAAAACAGAGCAAACTTCGGCAGCAAGTTAGGCATCATCCTCGCCACGGCAGGTTCAGCCGTAGGCCTGGGCAACGTGTGGCGTTTCCCCTATATGGCGGGCGAGAACGGCGGTGCCCTCTTCATCTTCACCTACATCCTGTGTGCCCTCTTTCTGGGCATCCCCTGTATGGTGAGCGAGTTCATCATCGGCCGCAACGCGGCTTCCAACGCAGCGCGCGCCTACCGCAAGCTCTCCGGCGGCAAGCCGTGGTGGTCGCTGGTGGGCTATATGGGCGTGCTCACGGGATTCATCGTGACGAGCTACTATGCGGTGGTTTCGGGCTGGTGCTTCGAATACATCTATGCCTCGGCAGCAGGCAAGCTGCACGGCGACCCCCAGTTCTTCGCCAACTATTTCGCCGATTTCGAGAAAGACCCGATAAAGCCCGTGTTCTGGGCGGTGCTCTTCCTTATCGTGACCCACCTCATCATCATGCGCGGCGTGCAGGAAGGCATCGAGAAGGCGTCCAAGATGCTCATGCCAGCCCTCTTCGTGCTGCTCATCGTGCTTGTGGTGGCATCGTGCATGCTGCCGGGCGGCTGGAGCGGCATAGAGTTCCTGTTCAAGCCCGACTTCTCGAAGGTGACCAAGGAGATGTTCCTCGGAGCCCTGGGGCAGGCATTCTTCTCGCTGAGCATCAGCATGGGTGCGCTGTGTACTTTCGCCTCCTACTTCTCCAAGCAGACCGACCTCACCGGCACAGCCGTGCAGATAGTGGTGATCGACACGGTGGTGGCTGTGCTCGCCGGGCTGATTATCTTCCCTGCCGCCTTCTCGGCAGGCGTAAGCCCCGACTCCGGCCCCTCGCTCATCTTCATCACTCTGCCCAACGTGTTCGAGCGCGCCTTCGGCGGCATCCCGGCGCTGGCATACATCGTGTCGCTCTCCTTCTACGCCCTGCTTGCACTTGCAGCCCTCACATCGATAATATCGCTCCACGAGGTGAGCACGGCATTCATCCAGGAGGAGATGCACTTCAGCCGTAAGAAGGCGGCAACGATAACCACCGCAATGTGCTGCGTGGTGGCTGTGCTCTGCTCGCTCTCGCTGAGCGGCACCGATGCGCTCACCTTCGGCGGCAAGGCACTGTTCGACATCTGCGATTCCTTCACCGGACAGATTCTGCTGCCCATAATCGGATTCCTCACGAGCATCTTCGTGGGCTGGTTCCTGCCGCGCAAGATGCTGCACGACGAGATTACCAACTACGGCTCGCTGAAGGGCAAGCTCTTCAGGCAGTATATGTTCTGCGTGAAATACCTCTGCCCGGTGCTCATCGCACTGGTGTTCCTGCATCAGTTCGGGGTAATATAAGAGACATACGACACCATTAAACCTATTTCCGGTCAAGAATTTGATAAGCCAAGTTCTTGACCGTTTTTTTCGGAATACGCCACCGTAAGATTAACATGCATTCACACTCCCACCTTACTGTATTAACATTTGGTTTTTAAAATTGTTTACATTGTTATTTACCGTTAATGACGGTTGTCGACGATTGCGCCTCTCGGCATAGGCGACGATGACAGACGAATCCGGAAAATATAAAGAATTTGATTACAGAAACACCGCAAAAGGAGATTCAAAACGGGTTGGGCCCACATTTTTTCATCACAAACTTTCATGCCGTTCAATACGAACGATCAAAGCGTTCCTATCGAATGACGGTAAAATCCGACGTCTTCCTTTTCTACACAAAGCACAACACATTGACCGACAACGAATTACGCAGCTCGCAAAATTTCGGCGTTTTAGCGTACAAAATTTCTCATTCCCGAAAATATTCGATTCTCAGAGCGCCATGTACCAACGAATTTAACATTTCTGCGCCGTCAAAATCCAAAAACAAGTTAAATTCCAAACGGCATTCGGGGCATGGCTACAACCTTTTTATTTTCTACAATATTATTTGGATATTCTGCTTTTACTTCCTCCAAATTCAATTGATGAACAGTTGTCACCTTTTGAAGCGACCGAACAATATGCCACATCAAAACAGGGGGAACCGCATTCCCTATAGCTTTATACTGACGGCCTTGAGAGACAGAGCCGAGCTCAAATGTATCAGGGAATGATTGTATCCGCGCTGCCTCACGAGTTGAGAATCTACGGTAGCGTTCGCCAACCATAAATACGGGGTCTGTGCTATTGAGACTTACCTTTGCCAGATGTGCACTTATCGTATTGCATGGCTCATCCAGTCTCATAGCACGCCCTTTATTCATCTTCTCACGTACTGCCATCATGCCAGCCACAGCCCTTTCACTGAAAAACAGACTTTCGTCATTGTTGGCATCCTCCATTATCACATCGCCAAGCACTTTCCTTTCGGACAATTTTGACTTCATCGGAAACCTGAATTTCCAATAGTCCTCCTCATTTTTGAACCCCACAATGATAACACGTTCCCGCTTTTGAGGCACGCCATATTCCGAAGCATTCAGAAGTTTATATGTAACATTATATCCTGCATCAGAAAACTCTTTTATAATCATAGGAAAAGCCTTACCGCTATTGGCAGACATAATACCTTTTACATTCTCGGCAACGAAGAAACGAGGTTGACGCTCTTTGAGAATTTTCACCATCTCAAAGAACAGCATTCCACGTTCGTCCTTATACCCTAAGCGAGGTGGATTCTGGGCAGATATGGAGAACGACTGGCAAGGAAAGCCACCAATAAGCATATCAAATTGAGGAATTTTATCTATTTCTATATTTCTGACATCCTCAACCATACACTTATGGCTAAAATTTTCATTATAAATCTTAGTGCAATATTCATCATTGTCTACAGAATAGACAATATCGAATGGATTTTCACCATACTCTTTGCCCAAGTATGAAAATCCACCTATCACACCTAAATCCATTCCTCCACAACCACAAAAAAGTGATGCAACTCTTATTCTTTCCATGTCAATAATTCTGTTTTGCCAAATGCTTCTGTAGAAAAAGAAATATCCATACCATTACGAGGCTCAGCTTCAATTTTATCCTCTTTATAAAGTGCAA
>OQVS01001087.1_pt1 | contig 18808 bp, 10 predicted proteins | sample 1691601 | NCBI WGS metagenome assembly OQVS01 (sample SAMN03418268, study PRJEB22391) | human gut metagenome | biome: human-gut; feature: organic feature; material: feces | host: Homo sapiens | place: Tanzania | collected 2013-01
GCCTCACTGACATCCTCCATCTGCGCCCGGTTCAGGAATTGCTGCAAATAAGGATATCCACACATGGCACGCATTTTTCCGCACTCCACCTGCTGCATCAGGGTAAACAGGTCTGTTTCCTTTGCATCTACCGTTGTGGAAAGTTCCAGCAGCAGATATCGCACACTATAATCATATACAAACTCATACACGCCCAGCTTGCTTCCGAAATAGTGAAACAGCAGTCCCTTGCTGATGGCTGCCTCCCGTACAATATCGTCCGTACCGGCATGCTGATAGCCGTGCAGGGCAAATACTTTAAGTGCAGCATTGATCATCCTGTCCTGTTTTTCCTTTTTTAAATCAAAAAATTTCTCATTCATATTGCAACATATCCCTTTTCATTTTCCTCAATAAGGTTTATTATGGTATCAGCATGTATAAATATTACAGTAGTTACATACACTATCACATGGAAGGAGCAACCCAATGGCTAAAAAATTTGGCAGATTTCTGCTGTTCACCGCAGCAGTAGGTACCGCAGCCGCAGCTGCTTACTACTATATGCAACAGAAAGATTCACAGCTGAAGGAATCTTCCGACGCTGATGATGATTACGATGATTTTCACGAGGATTTAGACGAGAGTACCGAATTCTCCCGCAATTATGTTCCTCTGAACGCTTCCGCACAGGAACCCGTCTCCCCGAAAGCTCCCGAAGCATCTGCTTCCGAAGAGACATCCCCTGATGCTTCTGAAGCATCAGGCTTTACCCCTCTCTCCAGTCAGACAACAGATCTGGGCGAAGAGGACACCGAAACGGCTGCTGACGTAGAAGAGTTCTTCGATGAAGAGGATCCTGAGGATGAAGAGCCTCCTATGCCTAAGGAAGATTAAGGAAGATTCTTTTTTCAGATCACATTTTGGAAGGTCTCAGAGCCATGCTTTTTGCAGGTGTCTGAGACCTTCCTGCATTTCCGCTTCATCAATACTTCCAAAGCCCAACAGCACGGTAGCTTTCCGCATTGTGACTTCCACCATATTCTCCGACATTCCGTAGACTTTCACTTTCTCCGCCGCTGCTCTCTCCAACAGTTCCTGTTCCGTAACATCCCCCTTTGCCGTCAACAGAAGATGCAGCCCCGCATCCTCCCCGGAAATCACAAACTGCTTCTTAAACGGCTCCAGTCCGGCAAGCAGCAGGTCATGTTTAGCCCGGTAGCGCATCCGCATTTTATTCAGATGCCGCTCGAAATATCCATCCCGGATAAATTCATTCAATATCCGCTGATCGATTCTGGATACTGTGCAGGAATAAAAAAAGCAATCTCTGCGATACACTTCCAGGAGTTTCTCCGGTAATACCATATAGCTGACACGGATGGCCGGTGCGATAGCCTTGGAAAACGTACCGATATAGATCACCTTTCCCTTCTCGTCAGAAGACTGCAGGGAAGGAATGGGCTTCCCGCGATACCGGAATTCACTGTCGTAATCGTCCTCGATCAGATAGCGGTCCGGCTCCTTTTCCGCCCAGCGGAGCAGCTCCGCTCTCCTGCCGATGGTCATGACAGCACCGGTGGGATATTGGTGGGAAGGCATCACATAGGCTGCTCGGACAGGCAGTGTCGAAAGCCTGTCCGCCCGCATTCCCTTGTCATCCATATCCACGGTTTCAATGTGGTAGGCAAAAGATTGAAAGATCCGGTAAGCCCGCTTATATGTGGGATTTTCCATTGCAATGCCCACATGTCTCCCCAGTATTTTCTCCAATAACAGCAGCAGATAATCATTTCCGGCACCCACGATGATCTGCTCCGGACGGCAGTTCACGCCACGGGAAGAATGCAGATACCGGCTGATGGTCAGCCGTAGATCATAATCTCCCTGAGGTTCCCCCTGGGCAAACAGGTCACTGTTGTTATCATTCAGAATGTTTTTCGTGATCCGTTTCCACACGCCTGCGGGGAAGCCGTTCATATCAATGCCGTAAGGAGAAAAATCAATGCATCCTTCTTCCGGGACAGCCTCTTCCCCGGAAATATCTGTCTCTGACCCGTTCTCTTCCCGGGGTTCCATGGCAAAAATCCCCTCCAAGCGACAGACAAAATACCCCTTGTAAGGCCTTGCTTCAATATAACCCTCGCTTAACAGCTGATCATAGGCATAGTCCACAGTGCTTCTCGCCACCTGCAGGTATTCTGCCAGAGAACGCGTGGAGGGAAGCCTCTCTCCTGCCAGAAGCTTCCCTTCCCTGATTTCCTGTCGTATATGCTCATATATCTGCTGGTACAGACATTTATCACTGTCTGTACGCAGCCGGATCGTCATATCATACATGTTATCATCCTACTTTTTCTGGTTCTTTAACTCCTCCAGAATCTGGTCTTTCAACTCTCTTGCCTTGTCCTTGGTACGGGCATTGGCAGAGGGAGAAGTCAGGATCGTGGCTACCATACGGCTGGCCACATCATATTTCTGGAATCTGGCAGCCAATACCGCAATGAGAAAATCTACCGTGATCTCGTCCATGCCGCACATGGGGAAGCCTTCGGTCTGCAGTGCTTCCGTAAAACCAGTGTAAGCGTTCTTCAGATATGCCTCCTCCATGGTCTTTACTTCACGGAGCTTCGCCATATCCGTGTCTCCGGATTCTTCCAGATACTCCTGATACCCTCTCATGAGCCATCCGCTCTTTAAGCAGATATAAGCCTTTTCACTGGCATGGGCACGCTTTACCACGGCATTGGCCAGGCACAGCTTATAACGCTCAATTGCCTCTTCATAGGTATAGATATCGTCATCGTAGGTATGCAGCTGTACTTTACTGCTGATGTTTTCTTTGATCAGCTTGGCATACACTTTGGTAATGCTGTTGAAATATCTGTTCAGTGCCGCATATCCGCAATGGGGACACAGGATCACATCATATTTTACTGCATCAATGCCTTCGTATTTTGCACGGAGATCCTGATCCGTTCCCAACAGTCTTGCTTTTCCGGTCTTCATGATCTTCGCAGGGAAATCCTCTCCACAGACAGGACAGGTGAATGTCTTGTCAAAGATCAGATCCTTTTCTTCTATTTTAGGAGCCTCGACTGCTGCCTTTTCTTCCTTTTTATCCTGTCCGTAGATATCCATGTTCTCCAGGTCATCCAGACCCAGACCGGCCAGTCCGAATAATTTGTCTGACATAAACTGTCTCTCCTTTTCTTCTGTACTGTCCATTCCCAGTGGCAATACGAATTACAATCTTACGATTCCCCTTATCGGTTATGTCACACGCCTTATCTGGGCAGTACATAAGAACTCTTCAGCGATACGATACGGTTAAATACCAGTTCTCCGGGCTTGGTGTCCTTGTAGTCCACGCAGAAAAATCCCTGTCTTACGAACTGGAAACGGTCGTATGCCTGTGCCTTGGCAAAACCGGGCTCCAGACGGCACTCTGTCAGTGTGGTCAGAGAATTGGGGTTCAGGTTCAGACTTCCGTCCTCGTTATAAACACCCTTCTCCTCATCAATGATATTCTCATACAGACGCACCTGTGCCTTTACAGACTGCTCTGCACTTACCCAATGGATCGTTCCCTTTACCTTACGGCCGTCCGGGCTGTTACCGCCGCGGCTCTCAGGATCGTAAGTGCAATGCACTTCCACGACCTTGCCGTTCTCGTCCTTGACACAGCCGGTACACTTTACGAAATAAGCGTTCATCAGGCGCACTTCGTTGCCGGGGAACATACGGAAATATTTCTTGGGAGGCTCTTCCATGAAGTCGTCTCTCTCGATATATAACTCCTTACCGAAAGGAACCTCACGGCTTCCCAGCTCCTCATTCTCCGGATTATTGGCTACGGGCAGCATCTCTGTCTGTCCTTCGGGATAGTTGTCAATTACCAGCTTCACGGGATCCAGGATCGCCATCATGCGGGGAGCCTTTGCCTTCAGATCTTCACGGATACAATACTCCAGCATTGCATAATCTGCGGAAGACTGTGCTTTGGAGATACCGCACAGCTCTACGAACTTCTTGATGGACTCCGGTGTGAATCCTCTTCTGCGCAGTGCTGCGATGGATACCAGTCTGGGATCATCCCAGCCATCTACAATGCCCTGCTCTACCAGCTTCTTGATATAACGCTTACCGGTCACCACATTGGTCAGGTACAGCTTTGCAAACTCGATCTGCTTGGGAGGATGAGGGTATTCCAGTTCTCTTACCACCCAGTCATATAAGGGTCTGTGATCCTCGAACTCCAAAGTACAGATAGAGTGGGTCACGCCCTCAATGGCATCCTCGATGGGATGGGCAAAATCATACATCGGATAGATGCACCACTTGTCTCCGGTATTCTGGTGAGACATATGTGCCACACGGTAGATAACGGGATCACGCATATTGATATTCGGTGATGCCATATCGATGCGGGCACGCAGTACCTTGGAGCCGTCCTCGTACTTTCCGGCCTTCATATCCTCGAACAGTGCCAGATTCTCTTCTACGCTTCTGGTGCTGCCGGGATCTTCCTTACCGGGCTCAGTGAGACTTCCTCTGTATTCACGGATCTGCTCTGCACTTAAGTCAGAGACATAAGCCTTGCCTTTTTTGATCAGCTTTACGGCTGCTTCATACATCTGGTCGAAATAGTTGGATGCGAAAAAGAGTCTGTCCTCCCAGTCTGCTCCCAGCCACTTTACATCTGCCTTGATGGACTCTACGAACTCTGCCTTCTCCTTGGTGGGATTCGTGTCGTCAAAACGCAGATTGAATTTGCCGTTGTATTTCTGGGACAGGCCGTAATTTAACAGAATACTCTTGGCATGTCCGATATGAAGATATCCGTTGGGTTCCGGAGGGAAACGGGTGTGTACGGTGTCGTATACGCCCTCCGCCAGATCTTTCTCAATGATCTGCTCTATAAAATTCTTCGATTCCTTTACTTCTGCGGAATCTACGATTTCCTTTTCGATCTCGCTCATGGTAATATCCTTGCCTTTCGTTTACTTAATACTATTTTCGTATCCTTTATCTTACCACACAGGCAAACTTTTATAAACCCTTCTCTTCAAAATAATTCAGCAAATTCTGCTCTGTCTCTATAAAAATGTTATGCAGATCATCCTCACTGGCTGCCAGATAGTCTCCGGCCCTTCCGGTCATGTAACCATCTTCATCCCACACCGGGAATACTTTTACCCCCTGTTCCAGCTTTTTCGCATAAATACAGAACGTATCCTTCGGCATGCACATATGGACATATTCCGTGATCAGGTGATTACTGCCATCGTTTCCGCCCTTGACTCTGGGAATATAAGCGATATTCCGGCAATAATTCTCCGGCATCCGGGTCTCGGACAGATCAAGGATCCGGTGGAACCGTTCTCCACCGATCCGGTGCATTTCGCCGTTCTGCTCCAGTGTATAGCAGATATTCTGCCTGGTATCAATATCCATGGTGCCCTTCTGGGTACGGACAGACACCACGCTGCCCAGTTCCGCCAGATCAGAGGCTCTCACACAGGCAAGGAGTTCTTTCTTTCTCTGATACCGCACACCCTCGCTTACCGGAAATTCCCGGTCTTTGGCATAGAAGATCCGGAAAGTATCGAAGTACTGTGTCATACGGTTATTGAAATAGGCCTCGGAATGCAGGGTCGGATATTTTTTCTCATACAGCTTCATGCTGATATAGCCGCCGGCCTTCTCATAATGTCCGCCGCCGGAACCGATGCCCTCGGAAAGATAATCCGACAATTCACTGGCATTGACTTCCCGGATACAGCTTCTGACGGAATATTTGTATCCACCGCTGTCCTCATTGTACACAACACAGGTATTGACTCCCGCCACCTGCAGGAGGAAATCACTGATCAGGCCTAAGACATTAGGATCACAGGGCTGGGAATGGATCACGGCAAACTGGTAATCATCATTGTAATTACAACGCAGCATCGCCACACCGGCAATCTCCAGCTCTTTCAGGGAAATATTGGAATTACGGAACAGGGATATCTGATTCCTGTCAAAGTTCAGGCTCTCGCGCATATCCATATCCACCGGATTGGACAGCTCGGAGAACTGATTGGTGTCCATGAATAGTCCGTAATACAAAGCGGTTCCCAGATCTTTATTTTTCTCCACAGGATACTGCATCTCCTGTAGCATTGTCCACACCAGGGTAGCACAGCTTCCCAGATTAGGCTGTAAGCGTATTTTCTCTGTACAGATCACTTCCAGTGGATGATGATCGATCACTGCAATCTCCTTCGCCGGAATCTGCGTCACATTACCGGCACCGTACTGACAGTCCACTGTGATCAGAAGTCCGTCCACCGGCTCCTCCCCGGGATGCGCCAGATATTTCAGCGGAATTCCAAGCTTCTCCACCATCAGCGTCAGGTTCGCCTTTCTCACTCTGTTTTTTCCGGCATACAGCAGTCTCACATCTTTTCCCTGATCCCGGAAAAAACAGTACAGTCCATAGCCGGAGGCTATGGCATCCGCATCCGGATTGTCGTGGCACTGGATCGTCACATGGTCATATCCCAATAATTCATCCAGCATCATTTCTCTGCTTTTTGCGTCCCCGCGTCTGTCCATAACTATGTTTTCCTCGTCTTCCTCGTTGTAATGCTTCCGGCAGCTTTATCGGGGCCATTCCTTTTATTTTATTCTGCGGAACCCCGGATCGTTACCTGAATAAATTCTATCAGAAAATGAAACACAGGCAGGTCTTTCGAATGCAGCCCTGCCTGTAGATCTCTGTTTTAGTGGTGGAACAGGCGGATGCCTGTAAATGCCATCACCATATCATATTTGTCGCAGCATGCAATAACATCTGCATCACGCACGGATCCGCCGGGCTGTGCGATGTATTTTACGCCACTCTTATGAGCTCTCTCGATATTATCGGAGAAGGGGAAGAACGCATCGCTTCCCAGAGTCACATCCTGCATTTGATCCAGCCATGCTCTCTTTTCCTCTCTGGTAAACACAGGGGGCTTTACCTTGAAGATACCTTCCCAGGTGCCGTCTGCCAGCACATCCATGTACTCATCGCCCATGTAGACATCAATGGCATTGTCACGGTTGGCTCTGCCTAAGCTGTCTACGAACTGCAGGCCCAGTACCTGGGGAGACTGACGCAGGAACCAGTTGTCCGCCTTGCTGCCTGCCAGTCTGGTGCAGTGGATACGGGACTGCTGTCCTGCACCGATACCGATAGCCTGGCCGTCCTTGACATAGCATACGGAATTGGACTGGGTGTATTTTAAAGTGATCAGAGCGATCTTCATATCGATCAGGGCACTCTCCGGGATCTCCTTGTTCACGGTCACGATATTGGACAGCAGGTCACCATTGATATCCAGTTCGTTACGACCCTGCTCAAAGGTGATGCCATATACCTGCTTGTGCTCGATGGGAGCAGGCTGGTAGGAAGGATCGATCTGGATGATGTTGTAGGCGCCTTTTTTCTTCTGCTTTAACAACTCCAGTGCCTCATCGGTATAACCGGGAGCGATGACACCGTCAGATACCTCTCTCTTGATCAGGCGGGCGGTATCTGCGTCGCAGACATCGGATAATGCGATGAAGTCACCGAAGGAGGACATTCTGTCCGCACCACGTGCTCTTGCATAAGCACATGCCAGGGGAGACAGCTCTCCCAGATCATCCACCCAGTAGATCTTCGCCAGCGTATCACTTAAAGGAAGTCCCACTGCGGCACCGGCAGGGGATACATGTTTGAAGGAAGTGGCTGCAGGAAGTCCTGTTGCTTCCTTCAGCTCTTTTACCAGCTGCCAGCCGTTGAAAGCATCCAGGAAGTTGATATATCCGGGCTTGCCGTTCAACACGGTAACAGGCAGATCACTGCCGTCTTCCATGAAGATCCTGGAAGGCTTCTGGTTCGGGTTACATCCGTATTTTAACTGAATCTCGTTCATCTTATTTTTCTCCTATTCTACGATATCCACTCTTCAGAACCTCATTCGCAAACCCGCCTCTGCGAGGCTTTTCTGAATAGTTACACATTCTTGTTGATAATCTTAGTCTCGTATTTACCGGTCTCAATGTCAATGAAACGTACAAACAGGGAGACTTTGTTGTCCTCATTTAAGCTGTTCCACAGCATGTCGGTAAAAGCATCCATATCATCGGGGATCTCTACCAGCTTCGGTTCCCCCTGGAAGCTGGGCAGGGGATTGCCGTCGTGCATGTAAGTATGAATGAAACGTCCCTCTCCGGGAAGGGGATTCTCATAAGCATAAGTGAAACGCAGGCAGGAATCGGGGTTGCCGTTGTCACTCTTCAAAATGGACATGGCGTAATTGTACTTACCGTCCTCAATGTGCATGATACCGGAAATTCTCGGTGTATAATTCGGACCGTCCGGCTCGAATTCTCTGCTGCGCAGGGACTGCTCAAAGGTCAGCTGTTTGTCCATTCCCTCGTAAATAGTATCTGTCTGATCACCGTTGGTCACGATGGTCTTGTTGCCCAGGACACGTACCGGTGCATAGATGATCAGACTGGGATCTTCCAGCTTGGAAGGATCGAAAGCCTGGGTACGGATTCCCTCTCCCTCTGTCACGAACACACGATTACGGCTGTTGGCGCTTCTTCCCATGATAAAATAAGCGGTTACGGCATATTTACCGTTCGCAGAGCGTCCGATCACGATACCTCTGCCGGGATAAGCATTGCTTTTCAATTCCTGTTCCAGTTGTAACATAGTCTTTCCTCCGTTTACTATATATCGCATAACTATCAGAACCTCATTCGTAAAATCGCATCTTCGATGCGGTTTTAGGTCACGGACTCTGAATAGTTACAAAAAACCGCCTAAGCACCAGAAATAGACGGTGCCCAGGCGGTCGGCTTTCACTATTCTACACTCCCTGTGGGTATCTCCACTGCAGCAAGCTGCGCTCCGCCAGTCGTGTAGCTGTTTTTATAGTAGCATGATTCCCCTTACTTTGGCAAGGGGGTTTTGATGATTTTGTTGCTTCCGTAACAGTTCTGCCCCAAAACATTCATAAAAGCGTCTGCTGCGCAGCCGTCGCTGCTTTGCAGCTCATCTTTTATTCATGTTTTGGGCGCTCCGCTCATAGAATGACAAAAGCGGCTCTTTGTGTGCAAGCCCCCAACGCCTCTTTTGTCATTCTATGGCTGAACTGTTACTTCACATATTTTGCCTCGAATGCATGTCTCTCCATCGGACGGTCGAAATAGTATCCCTGAATGTATTTGACCTTCATGCCCTGCAATACTCTGAGCTGCTCCGGAGTCTCGATACCTTCCACGCAGACGCTGACCCCGATGGTCTGTGCCAGCTCCGCAACCATCTTGATAAAGGACTGGGAGTAGGCATCCTCCGCCAGATCCTTGACGAAGCTCTGATCCACCTTGATGACATCAATAGGGATCTCCCGGATATGGTTCAGGGACGAATAACCGGTTCCGAAATCATCCAGTGCCAGGGAGACGCCCAGAGCCTTGATCCGGTTCAGGATCTCCTTCATGCGCTCCATATCGTTGATGGCAAGACTCTCCGTCACTTCCAGTGTCAGGTTCTTCGGAGACAGACCGGTGTCCTGCAATGCCTTTTCCACCGTCTCCACGATGTCCGGCTGCAGGAGCTGAACCACGGAGAGGTTGACGTTCACCTTATAATCCGGATAGCCGGATTCGTTCCAGCGTTTACAGCGGGTGCAGGCCTCTGTCAGCACATAGTTGCCGATAGGGTTGATCAGTCCCAGATACTCTGCCAGCGGGATAAATTCCGCCGGTGAGATAAATCCCAGCTTTGCACTGTTCCAGCGGATCAGTGCCTCGGCACCGGCACAAACATCCTTTCCACCCTGGATATTAATGATAGGCTGATAATACACCTCAAATTCGCGGTAGCCTTCTACCGTAGCATCACGCATGTTTTTCTCCATGTCCAGACGTCTGCCGGATACGGAATCGATACCTTCACGATAGGTTGCCACCCGGTTTTTACCAGTCTTTTTCGCCTCATACATGGCAATATCCGCTTTTTTGATCAGATCCGCCACGGAGTCCCCGGCATCAGGGAAGGTAACGACGCCCATACTCATGGTACAGTAATAATCCGCATCCTTCAAAAACCAGGGCTTACTAAAGATTTTTTTAATGTCTTCCACAATATTTTCAAACCGGGGATAGCTGTCGGGTGGGATGACGATGACAAATTCATCGCCGCCCATACGGTAACAGGTATTCTCGATGCCATTGATCCGTTTTAACGCATGGGAAATGGATTTCAACAATACATCGCCGTACTGATGTCCCAGTCCGTCGTTGATATGCTTGAAGTCATCCAGATCCAGATACAGCAGAGCGCCTTCGCCGCCTGTCTTCTTCGCCTGATCGATCTGCCTTGCCAGATCCCGTTCGCAGCACATGCGGTTATACAGTCCCGTCAGGAAATCCGTATAGGCCTGCTGCTCGATGCGGCGCTGATACAGTTTTTTATCTGTAATGTCATACAGGGAATACAGATTGGCCTTTTTACCGTCCACCCAGGCAATCTCCTTGCACAATAGATCGTACCAGGTCTCCTTCTCCGCATGATATACCACGCTGATGGCTTTGGATCTGTCTTTACGGACACTGGACTGCAGCAGCGCATCGAAATTATGATCCATCAGTTCCTTGGCAAATGTATTTTTCAAAATCTGATTGGCAAAAAGCATCCGCCCGGTATTCTGATCCGTTACGTAAATGGCGCAGCCCACATTGTCCAGGATTTCCTCCAGTGCCGCATAAGAACCGGCCAATGAGTTTTTCTGGATTCTTCTGGTCAGAATACTTTGCAGGATTTTCACTGCATCTGCCGTGAATTTGATCTCCGTCATGCTCCAGACATGCCCTTTACTCCTATGATTCAACGACAATACCATGTTGCCGCTCTCCTGCTTCAGGACAGGGAATATCATCACTGCTTTCATCCCGATTGCTTCCAGTTCTCCGGAACCGGCATTTTCCTGACTGTCTGAAGAGATCACTAGAGGCTTTTCCACTTGCAGAAGCGGATTCACTGCAATGCCACTGGTCTTGTCAAAGAAAGAGATCTGTCCGGGTGCCAGCCATTCACAGACCACATTCATAGTGTCCGTATCGGAATGCAGCTGAAAAATTTCCGCTGTATCCACCTGAACATGCTCCGACAGAATCTTCAGCCATTTATTCATGACAAGTTCGATCTGTTCATCACTGTCTAAGAGCTGTACGATCTCCGTAGTTGCTTCAATAGTATGGAGATTACGGCTCATTTCTTCTTCCGCATATCTGCTTCTCCTGCTCTCCGCCTCCGCACTGAAACAGGAAATACGGTCTCTGTAAATATCCACACTGGTATCCCTGAGCAGATCCAGGATCTGGTAAAAAGAAATCGTATCAATTTTATTCAGATCATATACCTGCCAGTACAAAATCGTATGATTTTCCACACTGACAGCCACTGCCGCTACATGTCCGCCGTCCGACAGCTCTTCCACCACCTGTTCCTCCAGCGAACCTGCCTGTACTCTGTCTAACACCTGCGCCGCTTTTCTGCGATACTCCGCACTGATCGGATCTTCCCCATCCGGTCTCTTCCATGCCTTGTCCACATACAGCTCCGTCAACACCTGGTTCTCGCTGTCCAGGCAGACAGCCGCCACGCCCGTCACCTTGCAGAATTCATTCTGCAGATGCTGCAGACGTCTGGGATCGATCAATTCTCGAAATGAAATTTCAGCCACTTTTTTGCTCCCCTGTTTCTCTTTTCAATATTCGGGAGATCTGCCCTTCCTCGACACCCGAATATATATATTCTACCATGTAACAGGAAATTGATACAAGATATTTATTTTACATTTTTTGCTATATTTGTTAAATTGCTTGAAAAATTCAATTCTTTTTGTCAATTATTGCAAATACTTTGTATTTCAAAAGAATTATTTATCCGCTTAATAGTCATCCGAGATTCCCATTTTGTAAACGCCCTGGGAGCTTCCATCTAAATTGAGAAACGCACCGGTGAAGGTGCATTCCTGCTGATTCTATATATTATTCTGTTCCTACATTCCATATTTCTTCTTCATTGCTTCCAATACCTGAGGATTCTCCAGCTGTACTATCTTATCTCCGTCTCCTCCAACCGTCATTTTCGGAATCAATGTCAGTAAAAAACTTCTTTCCTGGGCTCTGCCCTCTGCTCTGCCCTCTGCTCTTCCCTGAGCTCTGCCAGCTTCTCTGCCCTCTTCTCTGACGTCATCATCATGTAATAACTCTTTCATGTACTCTGACCTCCATACTTCATTCTTTCTGGCTTTAATTACTGCCTCATCTATCCTCCGGGTCAGGTCGTCTCCTACCTTCCCGGTTCTCTTCGCAACGGTTCTGAAAAGAATACTTCGCATACCCCAGTCCAAAGGGATCAAAGGTACAAAGAAATAACACCTTTCCCTCGGGCAGTTCCCGATAAGATTTTCCCTTGCTTAAATGATCCGTGTCCATGGTGGATTGATAAAACCGACTTCTTTTCGGCAGTTCCAGCGAATCCCGGCAAAGTTCCATATCTTCCATCACCTTGCCGAACATAAAATCATCCGCAATTGTCAGTTCTTCGTATCGTTTTACCATTCACATTCTCCTTTGCATTTACCACAGGAGAATATAACGATACTGTCACAGAATCAAATTTCAATCCATTCTATGCTTCCTCCTGCTCTATTGTAATAATCATTGGGTAATTAAGCAGGGATTCCTCTGAAGTCATAGACATCAGCTTGTGCTGATATAGAAATTCGAAATAGAAAATCTGCTTATGCATAGAGCATAGCAAACCTGTCTTTCATTGTCAACGTAGCAAAATAGCCAAATTTGCATCCTCTGGATTTGAGCAACTTGCATCCTATATTTCCGTAAGAAGTGCAAAACAGCCTCGCCACAGATTTCATCCCTGCAGTGAGGCTGTCTGATTCAAATACTATTTCTTTATGTTATTCTTCTTTCTTACCAGCATGACCGCAAGTCCTGCGGCGGATACCACAAAGAGTGTGATCCATATGCCGGAAGCATCTCCGGTATTTGGAGATCCGGTCAGGATCTGCACTGTGTTGTCATTGCCTGCAGTATTGTTGCTGCCGTTGTTACTACTGTCATTGCTGTTGTCGTTGCCGTTATTATCGTTGTTGTCATCCTTGTTATTATCATCGTTCTCAGGCTCGTCAGGTGTATTTTTTGCCACCGTAAAGCTGGTACTTGCGGTGCCATTCGTCCAGACGATTTCAAAGGTGTGCGTGCCCGCAGCCAACGTCTTTAAGTAATCTGCCTTTAATTCGATGATGGTAGAACCCTCTGTAACTGTATAGTTCGCAGGATCAACGATCGTTCCATCCACCTTTACATTCCGGAACTTTGAAATTTCTCCGTTTCCTCGGATCCTGATACTTCCGCTTCCGTCCGTGCTCTGGGTCCAGGAGCTGTTTGCACCATCGATAATGCTGTATGTCAGATACAGTTTGATTTCACCAGTCAAAACAGTGTAATTGTTATCCACAGGTGTAAAACGCCATTTGTAAATCCTGTTAGCTTCCACTCTTGTTTCATCGGGCAACACATTGCCTGCATCATCTATCCATTCCAGAGTCCCGGCTGTAGGATTTAACGAACTACCTGTCAATGTCAGCCCTGCATCCGCCAGTGTCTTGCCATCAGTATTGATTCCGGAATACCGTGGTTCGCCGGTGGATGTTGCCCTGGTAATAGTGATCACAAAAGGATTGCTGGTAACTTCATTGTAATCGGAATCGCTGACCTTGGTCGCTACAACGGTAACAGTCCCCACCTTAACCGGTGTCAGTACGCCATCTGCGTCAACAGTTGCTTCGCCGTCGCCGACAGCCTCATCGATCCGGTAGGTTACCGCACCTGTGCCGGAACCACCGGTAGTGCCCAGTGTCAACTTCTGGCCATAGACCACGGTAGTATCACCGGTGATGATCAGCGGTGCCTGATCCTCTTTTTCTGTCAAAGTCAGGAGCAGCTCCTGCGTAAAGTCCTCATAGTTCTGACCGGAAATGGTTACTGTCCACTTAACAGTATCCCCTTTTTCACCAGCCGACAGTTTATAGGTCAGCACTCCGGTAGCAGGATTCATGGTAAAAGATTCCATTCCTACGGTACTGGTAGTGTCCGTAAGCACACCACTAAATTTCCACTTCTCACCGACAGGAAGACCGGAATAATCAGGGATACAGGTTCTTTCCGTCAAATCGGTGAATTTCTGATGGAAGTTATATACCGGAAGACTGTCTCCTGCGGCTTTGTCGATCGTCACCTGTGTAGTAGCCGTATGATCATCATTCATAAATTTGTAGTTGTTTGCTGCATCGTTCTGCAATGTCACTGTGACGATAACCGTTTTGTCGCTACCGGCATCCGCATTTTCCATCTCACCTGTCACAATATAATCCGCATCCTCCGTCAATTGAACAGGATCACCGGCATGATTGAGGAAAGTTATTCCCGTAATTGACACAGAAGTATCATTGGGTCTATAACTGCGACGTACTGCGGTCACACCATTGATACGGATAGACATAGGCATGATCTTCGCCGTTGCTGTAAATGTCTCACTGGTCAGTTCGTAATTTTTTGCAAAATCATCACTAAGTGTTACATGAACCGTTACTTTACCATCCCCAGCATTTGCACTGAGGAAGGTTCCGGTGGCAGCATAATTTCCAGATGCCAGACTTATGGGTTCATTTTTAGCGTTGGCAAAGGATACGTCCGTGACCTTGGCGCCCGTATTGCCATCATAAATCTTTTCGCTGATATTTGCCGCAGTGATATGGATAAGTGCCTTATTCACTCGTAACGTGTAACTTGCTGTACCTGACTCATAGTTCTGCGTCGCAGTTGAATTTGCGGTAATGGTAGTCTCTCCCACACCGCAGCTAATAAGCTTACCATTCTCAAACTTCGCGACAGACTCATTGCTGCTGGTATATGTCACCGTGCCATCGCCTTCGTTCACAAGTACATTTTCAGCCATATCGCCATAGGTTATGGTCAGGATAGATTCCTTAAAGCTCAGCTTCGGATTGGCTCTTTCGATAGTAAATTTCTGTGTAATCGCTGCAAATGCATAATTCCCTTTCGCCTTGATGATCACTGTGCCCGTATCTGTACCGGCATTCATGTTATCGCCGTAAGTGACATCGTAATCTGTCCCCTTAGTCAATACCGTATTACCAACCGTTACTTTGACATCCGGCGTGATCTTTTTTCCGGTGTAGGTCCTATCACCGCTCAGTTCGACCTTCGGAACAGTGCCATTCGCGGTAATAGCGAAGCTCCAGTTGTTGTCCGTCAGGTCACTTGCGGCGGTGTAGTTCGTCCCCTCGGTCACACTAATTTTGACATGATAAGTCCCTGCATCCGTGGGCTGTGATACCTCTTTTCCATCCTTATAATATTTCACCGTGACAGCACCCATGCCGCTGATATCAGTCTTCGTTGCGACTGTTGCGGTCTTTGGTGTACCATCATAAATCGGATTCTGGGTCGGAGTGAAATTGAAGTTGCTCGCCGCGGGAGTTGCCTTTTCAATCACGTAAATCACACTGGCCGTTACGTCACCAACGGTAATGCCTGCGGTATAAATGCCTGCATCGGTGGGGGCTGCATTGAGAGTTGTATCTCCGATTTTGTAGGTAATTAAGGTTGCATCTACAGCATCTGCCACCCAGTTGTCCTTCGCCAGTGTTGCCTCTGCTACGTTTCCATCGCCGTAGGTCACATGAGCAGGGCTGTTGATCGTCACGCTGCCACCATTGGGATTAGAACATTTGCCGGTTGCATTAGTGCAGGTTGCCACGATAGTATCCGTGCTTCCGGTCTTTAACACATAATTCCAACTATGCTCATGCGTACCGAAATAAAGAGTTCCTTTTGCATCGCGAGTAACCTCATATATACTTGCATTTACATCGGAGGTGAAAATACTGTTGTAGTCTACACCCTCCGGTGCATTAATGGCGAACTTTACTTTGTTATTTCCGAGTCCAGAATCTGTAATTACTCCAATCTTTGCACCGGCCTCTAACGCACCCTCAACCTGAATACAATCAGTACGAGTTGCAAAAACATTGCTTTCTGTATTATCTCTCCTCTTATTCCCAATGATAACCGGTGCGCCGGACAATTTAATTCCATAAGAAGAATGTACTCCACCTCCTCCATCATTGCCTGAAGTATTACCGGTAATTGTACCTCCAGTCATGGTAAATAGCTGTCCACCTACACCACCACCTACTATTTGGGCTGTGTTGTCACTAATGGTACCGCCGGCCATTTTGAATGTATCAGCGGCTGCAGTATACACACCGCCTCCCTGCTGACCTGCGTTATTGTTGCTGATGGTACCTCCGGTCATTTCAAACACGCCACCGGCTACGTACACACCACCACCGTTGTCCTCTGCGCTGTTAGTGCTGATAGTGCCTCCCGTCATTTCAAAATTTCCATTGCCTTTCACCAATACGCCGCCACCATTGAGTACCTGCGTCGTATTACCGGAGATTTCGCCTCCGTACATCGTAAAGGTTCCTTCGACAACTATGCCGGAGCCTGTTTTTCCACTTGCATGAGTGATTTGACCTGTGGTCTCGCAATTGCTGAGGTTCAGAGTATAGCCTAATGGCACAGTAATGACATCAAAATCGCCATTCGCCGTAATACTATGCCCGTTCAGACAGAGGTTCACATTGCTTGTCAAAGTCCATGTTCCGGTCAGTGTGACATCTTTGGTCAGATAGTAGTTACCTGCAGCAGAAGGCAGACTGTTCGTGCTATCCCATTTTGTAAAGGAAACTTTATCCGTTTCCGTATGACCTTGTCCGTTACAGGATTCTCCACCACAGAAGTAGTGCTCGTGAGGCTTCAGACGCAGTACGAGCTCATTGATGGAACTATCGCGCGTTATCTGATACTTACTTCCCGCATCCGGGGTAAAACAAGTGATGTAATCATCTTGCGTTGCTCCTAAAACGATGCCGACAGATGTAATTTCATCCGGTATGACACTGGTGGTCACACCGATGGATGCCCCTTTCTCTCCTATAGTCAATCCCGCTGAGCCAATGGTGATGGAGCTGCCGTTCAGGCAGACGTTACTAACTTTATTGTTCACCGAGTTTCCCTGAATGATCGGTGCACCGGATACAACCATCTCCAATTTGCCACTACCATCGAAATCAACGCCACCACCGCTGGTTGTTGCTGTATTGTCCTTAATCTTCGCATTGTCAGACATAGTAAATTTGTAAGTTTTAGGCAGACCGTCACCTTTCATCGCGCACACACCGCCGCCCCTGCCGTTAGTCACCGTGTTACTGCTGATTGTTGCGTTACCGGACATGATGAAGGTACACGGACTTCCCATATACACACCGCCACCGTTAGTCTTAGCAATATTGTTACTGATACTGGCAGCACCGATCATATTAAATGTGCCACCATCCATAGATACACCGCCGCCATTCTCAGCCGTATTGCCGGTAATGGTGCCGCCGGTCATATTAAAAGTAGCACCATTTTCCACCTTTACACCGCTGCCGGTATATTTTTCGCCACTATCCTTCGTTCCATGCGTAACGGTACCGTTGCCCGTGCAGTCACAGAGATAGAACTTCTTTTTTGTAATAATCTGAATGACATCTGTATCATTATCCATCGTAATTTTATGTCCATTCAGGCAGAGTACCACATGATCCGCCGGTTTCCAGGTACTAGTCAAAACCACATCCTTGGTCAGATAATAGCCGCCAGGCGAGTTAATATTGTCTAACGCATCAATATCTTTCCAATTATTAATTCCTGCGATTCCGTGATTGGCAGAATCAGAATGTTCCTGATTGCCAGCCTGTACTGCCACAAGCTTATTCAAAGCTTCGCATAGATTCTCATAACGCGTCGTATTCAGTGTATTGATCAGCGTTTCGTCCAGCGTCGTAAGATGTTCCATAGCCTCGTCAATAGCTTTCAACTGTGCTTTGATGGTCTCCACATTTTCTGCTGTCACTTCCTCCGGCAGGGCATCAATGAGTTCCTGAACCGCCTGCACAGCCGTAGTCTTTTCTACGCCCTGTGTACCAGCATTGCCGCCACTGATATCTTCATCCATAGCGTAAGCATCTGCGGCATTCTCGCTGCTCTGCGCTTCCTGTTCCGTCACTGCATCTGTTCCTTGTGCAAATGCAGTCATAGGCATCATGGAAAAGCTGAGAACAAATGCCATACACAGGCTCAATACTCGTTTTTTCATAGGATCCTCCCTTAATAATATGATGATTTCTCGGAATCTCAGGTCCGGTAACTTCAAAAATTCAAGACTGTACTTTTTCGAGTAAATATAGTATCGCCATTGTCTGGGTATAATGTACCATATTTTTTCCTTGTGTGACTTTTTTTGACACCAATCGACCCAAATATGACATGAATCGACCGGATGGCAAAAATTTTCGCCACCGTTCTCCCGGCGGACGATCTTCACGCCCCAGGGTCAAAAAGTGGTTGTTTGCCAGTCTGGATGCGGATTCCACGATTATTCTGTTTTTTACCGTGCCTATAAAAAAATTACGGAACTTCTCCCCGAGGATAAGTTCCGTAATGATTTTTTATTTACTCTCAAGAATCTGCTGCACTTCTTCTGCGGTTTTTCCACAGATACGACAGATCCGGTCCAATTCAATGCCTTCTTGCTGCATATTCCAGATCATATTCTCGATACCAATTTTCTCTCCCT
>OQVS01001089.1_pt1 | contig 18806 bp, 20 predicted proteins | sample 1691601 | NCBI WGS metagenome assembly OQVS01 (sample SAMN03418268, study PRJEB22391) | human gut metagenome | biome: human-gut; feature: organic feature; material: feces | host: Homo sapiens | place: Tanzania | collected 2013-01
TTAGCTAAATCAGAACTTAAACTTGCAAACTGGAAGCTCGGATTCCAATTCAGCTTCTCGGGTTACTATTTACCCTATATACCCTATACCTGCTCTGTAATATATGAGATTCAATATAAAATTATCGAATATCAATAAATTTATATTGACATTCGTATCATAGAGTGATATGTTAAGGCTACCAAGAAGGAAAGAGGTATTCATTATGGAGAAGAAACAATTGTCGGAAAAGGAGCTGCGGGAGAAAAAGTTATCTTTGGCGAAGGGGACAAAGTACCTGCTGGATTTCATGTTCTATGCGGGAATCCTGGTGACGGTAAGTCTGCCGTTTAGTCTCAAATACATAGGAAAATATCTGGAGGCGGTGGAGGAGCATTACCTTCCGGCGGTGATCATATTCGCCATCCTGGGTGTACTGGCGTTATTGTTGGTCAATGAACTGCGCAAGATGTTTGGTACGGTGCTTGCGGAGAACTGCTTTGTACCGGAAAATGTGGCGAGCCTTAGGAGAATGGGAGACTTAAGCTTTTTCATTGCAGCCATGAGTGCGGTAAGATGTGTGGTGTACCTGACGATAGCCATGCTGGTGATCATTCTGGTGTTTATTATCGCAGGCATGTTCAGTAAAGTGCTGGCAATGGTATTTGAAGAAGCTGTGCGCTACAAGGAAGAAAACGACTTAACGATCTAAAAATTCAGTCACGAAGTGATAGAGCGTGTGATACGCGACTATGTAAATGACGCCGGCTGAACGGAAATTCAAAATTAGAAAGGCATCTATTATGGGAATCATTGTAAATCTGGATGTAATGATGGCAAAGCGGAAGATCAGCCTGACAGAACTGGCAAATCAGGTGGATCTGACACAGGCAAATTTATCCATCCTGAAAAATAATAAAGCAAAAGCAATCCGTTTCTCTACACTGGAATCCATCTGTGAGGTGCTGCATTGCCAGCCCGGAGACATTCTGGAGTACGTAGAAGACACAAAAGAAGAGGAAACCAAATAAAACCTGGAAGGGGGAGATCATAATGCAGGAAAATACAGTAGTACAGGAAACAAATTCAGTAGTACAGGAAACAAATTCAGTGAATCAGGAACAGATTTCCGGACAGAATGTAGTCCGGGTGGTGGAAAAGACAGAGACTGTGGAGACAAAGCGCTTGCAGGAGCACTATAATTTTTTTGGACCGGTGACGTTTCTCTATGCCGTGTTCTATGCGTTTTGCATGTTTCATAACGGGTCGGGGATCACCTTCCCTTTTTTTCTCGCAGGCACTTTGCTGTATTTTGTCTTCTCGCTGTCAAAACTGGAGATTACCTTGAAAAAAGGAAGCGCCTTTTACATGATCAGCATTCTGCTGCTGGGGGTATCCACCTTCTGCACCGACGGATGGGCGATCATAGGTCTGAACAAGCTGGCGGTGTTTCTGTTAGTGATGTGTCTGCTGCTGAATCAGTATTTTGATACGAAAAAGTGGAATCTTGGGAAATATGTGGGGAGCATCTGTCAATTAGTGGTTATGAGCTTCGGGGAACTGGGGAAGCCTTTTTCCGATGGCAAAGCCTATTTTCGTGAAAAAGGAAAAGTAAATAAAAAGGTATGGTATGGGCTGCTGGGAGTGGTGATCGCACTGCCGATTCTGCTCATTGCCGCCGGATTGTTAAGCTCTGCCGATGCGGTGTTCCGCAAGATGACAGTGGATTTCATGAACTGGATCCGTCCGGGAAATGTATTTAACGTAGTCATCCGGGTAACGTTTCTGTTCTTTACTTCCTATGCACTGACCTCCTATCTGTGCAAGAGAAGCATCCCGGAGGAAGTGAAGGATCACAGAAAGGGTGAGCCGGTACTGGCAATTACGATTATGTCATTGCTGTCACTGTTGTATCTGCTGTTCTCCGGGATTCAGATCTTCGGATTGTTCTTAGGGAAAATGCAGCTGCCGGAGGGCTATACTTACGCACAGTATGCAAGAGAGGGCTTTTTCCAGCTGCTGGCTGTCAGCATTCTGAATCTGCTCCTGGTATTGGTGTGCCTCAGCTTTTTTAGGGAGAGTAAGGTATTGAAAGTGATTATGACGATTATGTCATTATGTACTTTTATCATGATCGCGTCCAGCGTAATGCGTATGATCATTTACATCCGGTATTATTATCTGACATTCCTGCGGATCTTCGTATTGTGGATGCTGGCGGTGTTATTTGTCATGTTTATCGGAGTACTGATCAATATTTACAGGGAAAACTTCCCTCTGTTCCGCTATGGTGTCGTGATGGTGACCGTGCTGTACCTGGCATTGTCCTTCAGCCATCCCGACTATATTATAGCCAGAGTGAATATTGCCAATGCTCCCGGTGCGGACGGTACAGGCTGGGAAGAATCCGTGGCGCAGGATTACGGAGATGATTTTTTCGCCGGACCGTTTTTCCGGGGATCGGAATATAATGACTACTCTTATCTGAGTGATCTCAGTGCGGATGCGGCTCCGGTCATTATTCCTTATATGGAGAGTCTTGGGTATGATTTCGGTGCCTATGAACTGGAGAGTCCTACGGATATTATGAGTGAAGATACGCAGGCTCAGTGGTGGGGGAGTTATCAGCCGAAGGGATTCGGATATTATTACCTGGAACATAATAAGAAGCGTCTGGATCAGACATCTCTGCGGACATTTAATATTTCCAGATATATGGCGCAGAAACAGATAGAGGCAAGAATCGATGGAAAATAAAGAAATGAAGACAGAGAAAATAAGATTTTACAAAGAGCATCCGGTGCTGATTGCATGGATTATTTCCATAGTTGCTGGTTTGGGTTTTGCACTTTTCATGGTCATAGCTTCTGTCACTCATTATGAGCGAAAAGATTATGTATTGGAGATTGTTAAGGCCTTTACGGAAGTATTTACCTGGGCAGTTTTGATGGGAGCGGTACTGGTGTTCCCCGTAGTACTGATGATCAGTGAAGTAATCTGCCTGATCTGTGAGGAACGAGGGCACCCGGTGAAGGGAGACTGGCTGTTTGACCAGCATGTATTTTGGTTGGGCGGATTCTATGAAATTTGTTATTTGGGGTTGATTAGGGATGTGACATCCGCTGACTGGCAGACGCAGTTAAGCAATTCCAATAAACATACACCGATTTACAGCGGTTCCATGGTTACTTTTATAGTACTTCTGTTGCTGGCATTTTTAGGGTATGAGATCTTGCAGAGCATTCCGCTTCGGAAGCTGCCGCCCCTTGTGACAGTCCTGTCGATTTCTGCAATGTACCTAGGACTGCTGGAGCTGATCCTGTTCACAGTACAGATATTCAAGCCGACGATTTTGCTTGATGGATATTTGCTATTATTTCCACTGTGCTGTGTGCTGCTGGTGGTGCGACTGCTTCTGAAGAAAATACGGGAGTGGAATGCACTGGTGCAGAATGCGGAGGCGGAACACTTTGGGACGGGGAAGATTTATCAGAATCCTATGCTGCGTTGGTGTGACAGCATTTTGCGGAAGGCTGCATGGTGGCCGGTGCTGGGACTGGTATTGATGTTCCCGCTGTTGGGGATCCTGATCGCAATCCTCATGCTGTTTGGGCAGGCACCGGATTCTGTGATTAATGCTTTCACGGAGACCAGCGATTGGAATCTGTCTCTCAGGCAGGCACCGCAGAATGTCATGTATGATGGACATTATCTCTGCACGGTAGCTGCCGGCGGTCATGAAAAGGTCGTAAAGCCTATCCGCCTAGGGAGGCGGCATGGGCATGAAGTCATTGTGAATCGTCAGTTGTGCATCGCCAATGCTTTTGAACAGGTGTTGGAAGAACGGACTCCCGGCTTCCACCGGGTACTGCGTCATTTTTATGATACTTACGGGTTCCCTGTGGCGAGACTGATCCACAGTAAATACACGGCGGATCTGGTGTATTTTATCATGAAACCTTTAGAATGGATCTTCCTGTGCGTGTTGTACCTGACGGACGCCCATCCCGAGAACCGCATTGCTGTGCAATATACCGGCAAGACAGCGGAGCAGGTGGAAGGATAGTGAAATATTAGTGGAAAAAGCTCTCCTTTTTGGATATAATAATATTTGAAAGGGAGGCTTTTTTATATGATAAAAGTGAATTGAACTCAATCGGAATTTGAGGGAGGAAACAGTATGAAAAAGATTATTGCAATGGTTCTTTGTCTTGTGTTGGTTTTTTCATTGGCTGGTTGTGGAAATAATGATCAAAGTTCAGATACGCAGCAAATGACCGAAAACAAAAAGTACTTTGCACAGTTTTCGGGGTCTTTTACAGCTACCGTTGAGCAACTCTTGCCTGATTACTGTGCGCTTCCGGGAAAAACGGTTGCCGTAGTTCACTTCTTTCAGACTGCACCCTTTTTACTTCGCTTTCAGGAAGATATGACCGGAAAGCTTGTTGAAGGAACGGTTTATGTGTTTGAGTTCAAGACATTTGAAGTTGAGATTCCGGCTGATGAGAAAAATCCAGAGATTTCGGACTATATGTATTCAATAGATGTTACTAATTATAGAGTTGCGGAAGATGGCGAACTCGGGTTGGAGAGCATATCGCCGACTGTTGAAATAATATCGAAGTAAGTAACAGGATTATTTGATAAGAAATCACCGTGGTAAATTATCATTTATAGAATGGTCTTTTAAGAGGTAATTATACTATTACACTTAAAAGACCATTTTATTTAGATATTAAAATATATTTATTGCCTAATTAGGAATTATAAGTTATACTTTGCATATAAGTACATTTCACTTATGAAAATTTCTATGTCAGCGAAAGCTGATGTCCCATCCGATTCCCTAAATTATAGAACCAGGAAGAAGGGAAGAGGAAAACCCACACAGAAAGAAAATCAGTTGTATCAGAAAAACAGGTAAGTTATAATGTAGATATGGCGAAATCCTTTTATTTTCGGCGGTATCTATGATTACCTGACACAAAAGGAGGAAACCATTGAATACGGAATTAAAGAGTGCAGTAATGGCAACAGACAGAGACGCCCAATACGATAACAGCGCAAAACGCCTGATAGCACATAAGATCATCCTGGCGCGGATCCTGGTGAAGACCGTGGAGGAATTTAAGGGGATGGATCCGCTCGAGGTAGCAACACTGATAGAGGAACTTCCTTATATCAGCGCCGTGCCGGTGGAGCCGGGACTGACCAATGCGGTGCATTTTCAGAACGGTCAACGCCTTGTTGGTTTTAATACAGAGAATCAGGAACTGAACGAAGGGCTGGTGCGTTTTGACAGTGTATTCTATGTGCGGATGAAGGATGGCCTTTCGCAGATCATCATTAATGTGGAAGCACAAAAGGATGAACCCAGCGAATATGAGATCCTGAACCGGGCAGTCTTCTACGTGAGCAGATTGATTTCTTCCCAGAAAGAACGGGATTTTGAGAATTCAAGCTACGATGACATCAAATGTGTCTATTCCATCTGGATCTGTTGAATATCATTATGATAGGTCTTGCGAAGGAACTGCCGGAGCATGATGAGACCTACGAGCTGCATCGTCTGCTGGGAGCATTATTGTCCAGAGAGCTTACAGTGGACGAGAAGTTGGACATTATTGGAAAGGAATATGATATTCCATTAGAAGAGAATTTCAGAAAGGACATGAGTACTATGTGTAATTTGAGCCAGGGAGTTAAGGAAGAAGGTATCGCAATTGGGCGTGCAGAGGGTGAGGCAGGACTCATTACAAAAATGTATAAAAACGGTCTTTCCATAGAACTGATTGCATCTGCAACAGATAAAACAATAGAAGAGGTAAAGACGATTATTGAGGGAAAAGATAATTGAATAATAAATCGGAAGAGTTGTACATGATGCAACTATAATGCTATAGTATGATAAGCTTATGCTTGTAATGGACGGGGAAGCGTTCGGTTACAATAAAATACATAAGGAGAGATACAAAATGAGGGGAAAATTAATAGTTATCACAGGAGTTATGGCACTGGGGCTGTTTGCCTGCGGAGCACAGGGGAGTGATCCGGTGGGAGAGAGTAGTAGTTCAGAGGTTATCGGATCCGCAGAGGCTGCGGTGACGGAAGAGAGCACTTCAGAGACTGGTGAAGCCATGGAAGCGACGGCATCTACGGAGACAATTTCCGATACTGCGGCATCCACAACAGGTCCTTCTTACGAAGATGAAGATGCGTGGCTTTCCTGGGAAGACTATGGGGAATGTTCCAACACTGTGAAAGAGTTCTACAATGACGATGAGAAAAAGACTTATTACTACGAAATGGATGAGTTCTATTTTTCCGATGAGAAGTATACAAAAGTGAATGATTATCTACAGCAGATGTATGAGGAATACAGAGCGCAGTATGAGGAGGAAGGGGAGAATCATACCGGAGCGTATGAGGTGGTGGATGAAACTCTTTCCGAGGGACAGCGATACGATGATAATTATCTGGTATTCAATGGTATTACTTTAGCGGATGACGAGTATGTCAGCCTGCATTTTAATGACACGGTTTATTATGCAGGAGCAGCGCATCCATTATCCTATTACATACCCGTGACGATCTCCGTTGCCACCGGCGAAGAAGTCACCCCGGAAGAAGTTATGGGGAAGACCTGGGATGAGATCCGGGCAGCAGGCTCTATTGAAGAAGAAAACGAAGAAAATTTTAATGCCGATTACGGCTTTTACATCACGGAGAAGGAACTGTGCTATCTCTATCGCACTAATTTCTTTGTAGAAGAGATCCGGATTCCCCGGTAAAAGAACAGGATTGAACTGACAGGGCAGAAGAGGTATACTTATTTCCGGAAACGGACGGAGGTACCGGGATGGAAAAGTTTAACCCTTCAGAGCTTTGCGCAGATATTAAGATCTATGATTATAAGAAAAAAGTAAAATATGATGAGAAATCCCTGGTGATTTTAGAGAAAACAGGGAAAATGATAAAAGCCGGAAAAGAGTGTGAGGGCATGCTTTACACTCTTCCGGCTGATTCTATTGGCTTTTCTCCGATCGTGTTGGGAAGAGTCAGCGACTATATCTGTGCGGAAAAGATGCTAAAGCAGATGCTGTGTCGGTATCTGGGCAAGCCTGTTTTTACGGGATACGGCGAAGGGCTTATTTTTATTCACGAGAAGCTGAACGAAGTGGAAATGAAAGCCTATTTTGATCTCCTGTATCAGGCGGGAGCCAGAAATGTGGTCTATGCGGATGAAAGTGTGAAAGGAATTCCGGAGGGAACTCCCTGGGAGGATGTGATGTGGGGAATGAAGAATACTTATAAAAATCTTCGTTTTGCCGTGGAGATTACGAAGGAACAGCCCATGGATTACCTCAGATATTCGCTGGCGGAGCTGGCAGAGAACTGTAAACGGTGGGGATTGGAAGAGGAATATAACAAAAGAGTAATGGAGAAGAAATAATGGTATTAGATGTTTTAGGATTATTGTCAGCCTGTTCGTATGCTTTGGACTGTGTGGAGGCAGAACTGGTACATGTGTCTGACAAACATGCGAAGCGTGTGGCATACATGAGTGTCTGCATGGCAGAGCAGCTGGGGATCAGCGGTGAGAGCCTGCAGGATCTGGCAGCATGTGCCCTGCTTCATGATAATGCACTGACACAGTATATTCAGGAAGAATTACATAAGGATGTTGTAAACGTTCCGCAAGCTTCTCAGGTAGGAATTCACTGTACCCTGGGTGAAAAAAATATACAGAGACTTCCTTTTCATACGGATGTGAAGAATGTAATTCTGTATCACCATGAAAATGCCAATGGGAGTGGACCGTTTGGAAAAACATGGGAAGAGATTCCGGTTTTTTCCCGCATCATTCATTTAAGCGATCTGTTGGACCGGGCATACGGTGCAAAGGGCTTTACGGGGGATATTTTCAATAAAGCTTGTGGATATCTTCATAAAAATGAAGGAAGCGTTGTGGACAAAGAATGTGTGGATGCTTTCTTACAGGCGTTTCCCCTGACGCATTTTCTGACACTGGGAGAGGATAGCTTTGAGAAAAATCTGTGGGAGAAAATCCCCCGCATCAAACAGGAGCTAAGCTTCGCACAGATCAAGGAGCTGGCAAGCTTTTTTGCACAGATCGTTGATTACAAATCTCCATTCACCAGCACCCATTCCATCGGTGTAGCAGAGGATGCGGAACGGTTGAGCCGCTATATGGGATTTGATGAAGAAACCGTGCAGAAAATGTACCTTGCGGGTGCTTTGCACGACATCGGAAAAGTAGCGGTAGGAAATGAGATCCTGGAGAAACCGGGAAGACTTACGGAAGATGAATTTGCCGTGATGAAGCATCATGCGGCATATACCTATTCTATTTTGTCCGATGTGGATGATTTTGACGAGATCCGTGACTGGGCGGCATTTCACCATGAACGATTGGACGGAACCGGTTATCCATTTGGCAAGACTGCCGCAGAGCTGAACACACAGGAGCGTATGATGGCATGTATAGATATCTATCAGGCACTGACTGAAAGCCGTCCCTATAAACAGGGCATGTCTCACGAAAAAGCCTGTGAGATCCTGTGGGATATGGCGAAGAAGGGCTGGCTGGATGAAACGATCGTGAAGCAGGTCGAGGACTGCTTCCGGGGATAAGAACGAAAGAAAGGTAATGAGCAAATGAATTTTATGAAAAAGAATGGGATCGGTATTCTGCTTTGTCTGGTAATAGCTATTCCGGCATGGTTCCTTGGAAAAATGTTTCCGGTGATAGGGGGAGCGGTACCGGCAATCATTGCAGGAATGATCATCACAATGATCTGGAATGATAAGGGAAAAGCGGAAGCGGGAATTAAATGGACATCAAAGGTGATTCTCCAGAGTGCGGTGGTTTTGCTCGGATTTGGAATGAATCTGGGAGTAATCTTTCAGACAGGAAAGCAATCTTTGCCGATTATTGTCTGTACGATCACAACATCTCTTATGATTGCATGGATACTGCAGAAGATTCTGAAAGTACCTGCAAACACATCAATCCTTGTAGGCGTCGGCTCATCCATCTGTGGAGGATCTGCGATTGCGGCAACCGCACCGGTTATTGATGCCGATGATGATGAAATTGCACAGTCCATAGCGGTGATTTTCTTTTTCAATGTGCTTGCAGCCATTTTTTTCCCGATCCTTGGAAAAGCAATAGGATTTGATACTGCGCATGGGGATGCATTTGGTATTTTTGCGGGAACGGCAATCAATGATACGTCATCAGTAACGGCTGCTGCATCAACATGGGACAGTATGTGGAACCTTGGAAGTGAGACATTAAATAAAGCAGTGACGGTAAAACTTACAAGAACACTTGCCATTATACCAATTACACTCGGATTATCCCTGATACGGGCCAGACAGAGTGCAAAAGAAGGAAGACAGGCTGCAAAGTTCAGCTTTAAGAGAGCATTTCCGATGTTCATCCTGTATTTTGTGCTTGCGGCGATCATTACGACAGTCTGCGTACATATGGGAGTCAATGCCGAGGTATTTCATCCGCTGAAAGAGCTGTCAAAATTTATGATCATTATGGCGATGGCAGCAATTGGATTAAACAGCAATGTGATACAACTCATTAAAACCGGTGGAAAGCCTATTATTGTAGGGGCATCCTGCTGGTGTGGAATTACAGCTGTAAGCCTTATTATGCAGCATATAATGAAAATTTGGTAATGTCTGTTGTAGTAGATAAAACCAATTAAAAAGAGATCAAGAAAATGAAACGCCGGGAAAGGGAAATATGACACTTCAACAATTAAAGTATGTAATAACAGTAGCCGAGACCGGTACGATCACGGAGGCTGCCAACAAGCTGTATGTTTCCCAGCCAAGCCTCACCAATGCAATCCATGAGTTGGAAAAGGAAATGAATATTGTTATTTTCAACCGGACCAACAAGGGAATCACGCTTTCCAAGGAAGGAGATGACTTCCTCGGATATGCAAGACAGGTGCTGGAGCAGGCGGCGATCCTTGAAGATAAATACAAGGGAAATCCCGGTGGTAAAAAACAATTCTGTGTGTCCACCCAGCACTATTCCTTTGCGGTCAATGCCTTCGTGGACTTGATCAAGCAGTACGGGCAGGAAGAATACGATTTCAGTCTGCGGGAGACCCAGACCTATGAGATCATAGAGGATGTGGCACGCCTGCGCAGTGAGATCGGGATTCTGTTTTTGAATGATTTTAATCAGGCGGTACTCGGTAAGATTCTGAAGTCCAACGATCTGGAATTTCACCAACTGTTTGTTGCCAGACCCCATGTATTTATCAGCAGAAAACATCCGCTGGCGGGTAACAGCATAATTACGAACGAAGAACTGGAAGAATATCCGTACCTCTCCTTTGAACAGGGAGAACACAATTCCTTTTACTTTTCGGAGGAGATCTTCTCTGATTTTGAACGCAGGAAAAATATCCGTGTGCGGGACAGAGCAACACTGTTCAATCTGTTGATCGGCCTGAACGGTTACACCGTATGCAGTGGCGTGATCGACAAAAAATTAAACGGAAAAGATATTATCGCCGTGCCGCTGGCCGATGAGAGTGACATGCGGATCGGTTATATTACACACAGAAAAGGAATGCTCAGCAGACTGGGCTCTACCTATCTGGAAGCACTACAGAAATATTTAGGATAAATAGGTTGCCCATAGTTTCAAACTATGGACAACCTATATTTTTATGTATTATGCGTATTATGTCATTCTTCTTATAATAAGAACAATTCAAAAAATGACAAAATAATAAAATGAAATGGAGAGAATGACAATGAGCAATTTACAGACACCTTTTCGTTATGATTTCGTAGGAAGCTTTTTAAGACCGGAAAAGCTGAAGAAAGCAAGAAGACAGTTCGATGAAGGAAAGATCGATGCTGCGGCACTGAAGGAAGTGGAAGATGAAGCCATTACAGAGCTTGTAAGCAAGATCAAGGAGCTGGGCTATCATGTGATCACTGACGGTGAATTCCGCAGAGCCACCTGGCATCTGGATTTTATGTGGGGATTTGACGGTATTGGCCATACCCCTACCAAGACGGGACTTCCGTTTCACGGTGAGGCAGCAATGGTGGATGATACCTACATTGTGGGCAAGATCGGACTGACCGGAGAGCATCCTTTTGTAGAGCACTTCCGGTTTGTAAAAGCATTGGAGGATGAAAATACCGTAGCAAAACAGACCATACCTTCCCCAGCCCAGTTTTTGGCGCAGTTTACCATGCCGTTTAATCGAAGCTGCACAGAGAAGCATTATCCGGACGAGCAGGAGCTGGTAAATGACATTGTGGCAGCCTACGGAAAAGTGATCAATGATCTCTATGCGGCAGGATGCAGAAACTTACAGCTGGATGACTGCACTTGGGGAATGTTCGCAGACAAGATCGGCCATACCCTGTACGGAACCACCAGAGAGGGAATTGTGGAATTTCAGAAAGCTCATAAGGACATTAACAATAAGGTGATCGCTAATGCACCGAAGGATATGATCATCAACACCCATGTATGCCGCGGCAATTTCCATTCCACCTACGCAAGCGAGGGCGCATATGATTCCGTAGCGGACATTCTGTTCGGAGAAGAGAATGTGAATGCTTATTTCCTGGAGTTTGATGATGAGAGATCCGGCGGCTTCGCACCTTTGGCCAAGGTATCCGGAGAGAAAAAGGTCGTACTGGGACTGATCACTACCAAGTCTCCCGTGCTGGAGGACAAGCAGCTTGTCATTGATAGAATCCACGATGCAGCAAAATATATTCCACTGGAGAGATTATACTTAAGCCCTCAGTGTGGATTTGCCTCCTGCGAGATCGGCAATAAGCTGACCGAAGAAGAGCAGTGGGCGAAACTTCGATTGGTGAAAGAAGTGGCGGAGGAAGTTTGGGGAAAATAAGAATAATTTCGCTGTTATGTTCATTATTTGATTTATAAAATCTCAATTATTTTTAAAATCTTTTGTTTCTTTTCATTATCGCAGTCTTTTAAGGCTCTCAATATCTCATTATCCAATGCAAGAGAAGAATTTTCGTATTGATCGGATAAAAGATAATCGATCGAGGTATTGAGAGCATTTGCGATGGCCAGCAATGCAATGAGTGAAACTTTTGTATGATTATTCTCAATATTGGATATATGGCTGACATTGCAATTTATAAGTTGGGCAAGATTATCTTGCGTTAAATTCCTGCTGATACGCACCGCTTTTATCTTTAATCCCAGTTTTTCATAATCGATTGTCTGTTGCAATGGAATCACCCTTCTTTGCCTACATAAATATTTTTATGGTCTAATTGTAATATTGACAAATTTATGATAGAATACTCTACATAAGTTAAATATATTTATACAGACAAGGAGAATGTTTTATGAGGACAACGAATAAGCGGAAAAATATGTTAAGTGTATTGGCAGCAGCGGTTATGCTCATGACAGCCCTGCTTACAGCCTGCGGTTCCGGTCAGGAGGCAGTTACTTCTACACAAGCAGAAGCCTCCAAAGTGGAAACGGAAACTGCCAAAGCAGAAGAAACAGCGCCGGCAGCACCGACAGAAACAAAAGAAGCAGAACCAACGGCAGAACCTACAGAACCCGCACCGGAACCTGTGGTATATGAAGGGATCGATATGGAGTCTACGCTCCCGGGGGTAGAATGGATAAAAACTTTTGATGGAGTCATAGAAGAGCCTAAAATGGTTATTTTTAACGATGAAACCAACAAAAAGGTTATTGTAGAAAATGGACAGAAGGTTGAGTTTTCAGAAGGTGATAATTTATTGATATATACACCGGCAAAAATGCAGGTATATATAGAAAGTGCGCAGAACGATTATGAGACGTTTGATGAGGTTGCAGGCAATGAAAATTATTATATTTTAAGTAAGTTATCTGTAGAAGTAAAGGATGGCGATGAAGTAGCACTTGAGTATAATATTAAAGGAGAAGGGGAATATACATTAAATATTACCTTAATTGCTAAAAAAGGTGAGTAGGTAAGTGACAATCTAACCCCTCATCACTCCGCCGAATTAATTTTTTATAATTTTTGCTCTATAACTTCATACGGTAGTCGAAAACAGCAACAGAGTTCTTTCTTCCGAATACATTTCGGGAAGAACTCTGTTATTTTTGGCAAATCCAGCAGGCTCTCTTTGGAAAGATTCAGGTAACAGTAAGCCAGTGTTTCGCCATTATTTGGCATACAGGCTTGGCTGTTCCCGCGAGGAAACAGAGAGTATTCCATATGAAAACCGGTTGTTTCACCATCCCGGGTAAGCTATAATAGAGCTATAGTTAGACAGGATTAACGGTTTCCCGGTAGGGAATCTGCGAAATATGATCCTGCATGGCTGCCTCGCCGGAGAGCACCCGGAGCAATTCGTAGAGGAAGTAGCGAGGGCACATCAAAACAAACAGGAATAATACGGAGGAAACAGCATGAATAAAAAAACGGCCTATTACCATCTTCCCGGTCTGTTTGAATTCTATGAACTATACCGGATATTTCTGCCATTGTTCCGGGAACACCGGGAATATTTTTACGACTGGTGCGACATTGGTTCCATCTATGGTGCCCCGCCGGACTGTATCTGGGGCGGCGGCCGCGTTTCGCTAGAGGATCACGATGCAGGAGAAGTGCTGGCGTTGTTACAGGAATATGGCATTTCAGCTCGTCTGACCTTTAGTAATTCCCTTCTTTGCGAGGAACATCTTTCGGACAGAAAATGCAATGAACTCTGTGCTCTGTTCGCAGAAAATGCAACCCCGGAGAATGGCGTGATCGTCCATTCGGAACTGCTGTTACAGTATCTGAAAAGTCATTATCCGGAGCTTTATCCGGTATCCTCCACTACAAAAGTCCTGACGGATTTTGAAGCGTTAAAAAAGGAGATCGACAGAGACGATTTTCGCTATGCTGTACCGGATTTCCGTCTGAACAAGGCTTATGAAAAATTAAATACGCTGACAGGATCACAGAAAGACAAAGTGGAATTTTTGTGCAATGAATGCTGCTATTTTGGCTGTAAGGACAGGAAGGAATGCTACGAAGCCGTCAGCCGCAGGAATCTGGGAGAGGAGCCGGATTTCCGTTGTACCTCACCGGGGGCGGAGGAGGGCTATCGTTTCTCCAAAGCCATGAAAAATCCAGGATTTATCAGCGTGGTAGATATTCAGAAGATCTATCTGCCTATGGGATTTTCCAATTATAAGATCGAAGGCCGGGGACTGGGCAGTGCACTGGTTCTGGAATTTTTACTGTACTATATGACGAAACCGGAGTACCAGTTACAGGTCAGAGAAGAAATCTATCTGGACAACATGCTGGATCTGTTTTAATTATTTGAGTCACTACCGCATAAATGAGCAAAATTAGCTGCGAAGCAGGAGATCCTATGCTAGGACCGTGGATCTGCCTTTCCGGGAACTCACAGATCGGGAAAAAGAGATCGTCTATCACGGCCCTGCGAATGGGGTTCTGAATAGTTACGTAATATTTAAATCTTCGTGGTCCACTGGGACAGATCCCATACCTGGCTGGCTAGCCCGTCATAGAATTCCGGTTCATGGCAGACCATGAGGATACTTCCTTTGTATTCCTTCAGTGCCCGTTTCAGTTCCTCTTTGGCATCCACATCCAGATGGTTGGTGGGCTCATCCAACAGGAGAACATTCGTGGCACGGTTCATCAGTTTGCAGAGACGCACTTTTGCCTGCTCACCACCGCTTAATACCTTTACGCGGCTCTCAATATGCTTGGTGGTCAGACCACATCTTGCCAGTGCGGAGCGTACTTCGTACTGGGTAAAGGAAGGAAATTCCTGCCAGATCTCTTCGATACAGCTGTTGTCACCGGAACCGGACATTTCCTGCTCGAAATAGCCGATTTCCAGATAATCTCCCTGTTCCACTTCACCGGACAGAGGAGGAATCAGCCCCAGGATACTTTTTAAAAGTGTAGTCTTACCAATACCGTTGGCACCGATCAGTGCCACTTTTTCGCCACGTTCCATGGATAAATTCAGCGGTTTGGACAAGGGCTCGTCATAACCGATGACCAGATCTTTGGCCTCGAAGATGATACGACCGGTGTTGCGGCCCTCCTTAAAGGAGAATTCCGGCTTCGGCTTTTCCGCAGCCAGTTCAATGACATCCATTTTGTCCAGTTTTTTCTGGCGGGACATTGCCATATTACGGGTGGAGACGCGGGCCTTGTTCCTTGCCACGAAATCCTTCAGATCGGCAATTTCTTTCTGCTGGCGGTTGTAAGCAGCCTCCAACTGAGATTTTTTCATGGCATAGACTTCCTGGAATTTGTCATAATCCCCTACATAACGGGTCAGTTCCTGATTATCCATATGATAGATCAGATTAATGACACTGTTCAGGAAAGGAATGTCATGACTGATCAGGATAAAAGCGTTTTCATATTCATTCAGATAACGTTTCAGCCATTCGATATGCTCCGCATCCAGATAGTTGGTCGGCTCGTCCAAAAGCAGGATATCCGGTTTCTCCAACAGAAGCTTCCCCAACAGGACCTTGGTACGCTGACCACCTGACAACTCTGTCACATCACGATCCAGCCCGATATCCATCAGTCCCAGGGCTCTTGCCACTTCTTCCACCTTGGCATCGATCATATAGAAATCATGCATGGTCAGAAGATCCTGAATGGTTCCCAGATCTTCCATATACTGTTCCAGCTCCTCCGGAGTGGCATCTCCCATTTTGTCACAGATTTCGTTCATCTGTGCTTCCATATCATATAAAAAGTCAAAAGCGGAGGCCAGTACCTGCCGGATCGTCATGCCGGGCGTCAGCACCGTGTGCTGATCCAGATAACCGACACGCACATTCTTTGCCCATTCCACTTTGCCTTCATCCGGCATCAGTTTACCGGTAATAATATTCATAAAAGTAGATTTTCCTTCGCCGTTGGCACCGATGAGACCGATATGTTCACCCTTTAACAGCCGAAACGATACATCGTTGAAAATAGCACGGTCACCGAAACCGTGGGTCAGGTGTTCTACGTTTAATATACTCATAATTCCTCTCATTCTGCTGCAATTGCAGCGGATTTTGTCAACATTCCTTTGCAAGTATAGCGTACCGTTTACAGGTTTGTAAAGAAAGAAAACATTTTATGGAGAAAATAAGAAGAAAATAAGCAAAATAGAGTTGTGACAGCATGCAGATATGTGCTATGATGTATCCGCTTATGCGGTAAATCAGCAGGTTCCGAAGTTGGACGGGCGTAAGAGCGGTTGACGGTGAAAGGATTCATGGTCATCATAGAAGTGAAAGAAGGAAAAGTTACTATGCTATTACTGCAACAAATGATCATCTTTTTCCTGATCATGCTGGTCGGGTATATCTGCAGAAAGGTCAGGGTATTCGGGGAAACCACTGGCAAGACAATCTCCGGTATTGTCATTAATATTGGCAATCCGGCATTGATCATTGCATCCGGAATGAATCCGGAGACTTTGGAAAACAAAGAGAAACTGTTGATTACCCTGGGTGTGGCACTGATCTTTTTCATTATTATGTTTGTGATTGCGGAATTGATCCCGAGAGTGCTTCGCGCGGACAGAGAGGATTATGGTGCCTATCAGGTCATGACGATCTTCTCCAACATTGGATTTATGGGATACCCTCTATTGGATGCGATGTATGGAAGCGAGGCAGTGATCCATGCGGCGATTTTCAACCTTCTGTATAGTGTACTGATCTATACCTACGGTATCAACAAAATGAAGACAGGAGGAGAGCGGGAAAAGCTGAACTGGAGACAGCTTCTTAATGTCGGTGTGATATCCTGTGGCATTGCAGTTGTTTTATATATCAGCAATATTCCGGTTCCGATGATCTTTGAAGACACAGCAACGAGAATCGGAGCTGTTACCGGCCCCTTAAGTATGTTGGTCATCGGAGATTCTCTGGCGCAGATCCGACTGAAAGAACTGTTTACGGATGTGAGATTATTGATTTTTTCCGTATTAAAACTGATCCTGATGCCGGCACTTCTGTTGTGGGGACTTGGATTTTTCATTACAGATCCGATGTTCCGGGGAGTATGCCTGGTAATGACAGCAACCCCGGTAGGCAGTATGACGGTAATGCTGGCACAACAATATGATGGAGATTATCGCCTGACCTCCAAGGGAGTGGCACTTACCACAATTTTGTCCGTTGTCACAATGCCTTTTCTGTTCTGGCTGTTACAGATTGGGTGAAGAAATGAAATGCATGAAACTTTTCTCCCGGATTTATCGTCTGATAGAATAGGTATCCCAAAACAGGGGACACTACAACAATAAGAATCGTCTGCGGAATGGAGATTAATATGAAGAAAAAATTAGCATGTATGTTACTTATGAGCGCATTGATATTGTCTGTGACGGCCTGCGGCGGAAAGCAGGATAACGGCACAGCCTCTGCAACCCAGGAGTCCGGAATGACCGTAACGGAGGCTTCCGGAGAGAAAACGATGAGTGCGGAAGAGGTTGCGAAGGAATTACAGAGTGCAAAGGAAGCTGTGATAAAAGCCTTGGGAGATAATTACTGGCCGGATTCTGAAATCCCGGCGGAAATGTTAAACGATACCTTCGGTGTCAGTGCTGATCTGTACGATGGTTATCTGGGAGAGTCTCCCATGATCAGTGTCAATGTAGATACTTTATTGATTATTCATGCAAAAGATGGTAAGGTAGAGGAAGTAGAAAATGCATTAAATGCCTACCGCGATCAAATGGTGAATGATACTATGCAGTATCCCATGAATCTGGGCAAGATTCAGGCATCCAGAATCGAGCGTGTAGGAGATTATGTATGCTTCGTACAGCTGGGTGCAGATACTTCCGCAGCGGAAGAGCAGGGAGAGGAAGCTGTGATCACCTACTGTCAGGAGCAGAACGAACTTGCCCTGGAGGCTGTCAGACAGACTCTGGAGTAAATGCGGAGTAAAACAAATGGTATTCAGCAGTGTGTTGTTTCTTTTTCGGTTTTTACCGATTTTTATGATCTGCTATTTCCTGGTTCCCCGGAAGATGAAGAACTTGGTTCTCCTTCTGGGGAGCCTGGTCTTTTATGCCTGGGGAGAACCGGTCTATATTTTTCTGATGCTTTTTTCCACGATTTCTGATTTTGTATGGGGAAGGCTGATTGAAGATTATAGGGGAAAAGACAGCTCCAGGATCTTTTTATTATGTTCGATTGTGATCAATCTCTTTATCCTGGGATTTTTTAAATATGCGGATTTCCTGTTGCAGACAGTAAACAGCATCTTCGGGACAGCCATCCCGCTGTTGCAGTTACCGCTGCCCATCGGAATATCCTTTTATACCTTCCAGACCATGTCTTATGTGATCGATGTATACAGAGGGAATGCAAAAGCGCAGCGCAATATTCTGCAGTTTGGTGTCTATGTCACCATGTTTCCCCAGTTGATCGCAGGACCGATCCTGAAATATCATCAAGTAGAAAAATATCTGCAGGAAAGGCGGGTAGACCTGGATGAGATCAGCTATGGTGCAAAACGTTTTGTGACAGGACTTGCGAAAAAAGTGTTGCTGGCAAACAATCTCGGAATGTTATGGGAGCAGATTTCCTCTATGGAACAGGCACAAATGAGTGTACTTACGGCATGGTTGGGAATTGTGGCTTTTGCTTTTCAGATTTATTTTGATTTTTCCGGTTATTCAGATATGGCAATCGGACTGGGGGCTGTTCTGGGATTCCATTTTCCTGAGAATTTTAACTATCCATACATTGCCACTTCGGT
>OQVS01001093.1_pt1 | contig 18716 bp, 17 predicted proteins | sample 1691601 | NCBI WGS metagenome assembly OQVS01 (sample SAMN03418268, study PRJEB22391) | human gut metagenome | biome: human-gut; feature: organic feature; material: feces | host: Homo sapiens | place: Tanzania | collected 2013-01
ACATTCTTTATTGTAAAAACTGCCTTTTTGTCCTACCTCATCCCACATATATATTTTCGACTATTGTACTGAGTTTCATTATCAAAATAGCACAATATTACATCATAGTGTAAACGCTCCATAGCAAGTACCTTTTGCAATCAACTTTCATCTGCAATAATAGTCTCACACTATACACAGTCAAAAAAGTTTAGCGCTTAACTTTTTTGGCCAGCGTCAGGAGGTCAGACTATGAACACTCAAACCAGTTTAGTTGCAGAACAGATCAGGCTACAACAGTGGGCCGACCAGATCAGGGACTGCCAGAATCGTCCCTCTGATATGAAAGTCGATGTCTGGTGTCAGGAGCATGGCATAACAAAGGCGAACTATTACTATCGCCTGCGCCGGGTACGGGAGGCCTGTCTGGAATTTTGCGATCCAGCCCCTTCCTTCGTGGAACTCACAGCACCAGCAGAAAGTATACCGGCTAAAGCCTCCCACACGCATTCCTCTGTTGCTGCAGTGCTCCATGCAGAAGGCGGAATCACTATAGATATCTATAATGACGCTTCAGCGGATTTCCTCAGAAACCTGATAGGAGCAGCCAGCCATGCTGAATGATGCTTCCGGATTCCAGAAAATATATGTTGCCACCGGATACACTGATCTGCGCAGAGGTATGGAAGGTCTGGCCAACATCATACGTTTCCGTTTTCATCTGGATCCCTATGACAGAAATACGCTGTTTCTGTTCTGTGGCAAGAGAACAGACCGTATCAAGGGACTCCTGTGGGAGGGAGATGGATTCCTGTTATTATACAAACGGCTGGATACCGGAGCTTTTAACTGGCCGAGAAGCAGTGAAGAAGCACTGTCGATCACTCCGGAGCAGTACGCAATGCTCATGCAGGGACTGGAGATCGTTGCCACGGGGGAAAGGAGGAGCGGCGGAGCGTTGGAGGGTTACCCCAAGCGTAAGCGGGGTGACCCGACATGGAGCGCAGCCCGCGACGACGCGTACGCACAAAAGGAACGCCTCCGCGGCGAGCGGTGCTAACTACGCTTTTGCAAAAGGCTCTGCAACGCCGATAGGCGAGATATAACTATTTCCATAGTATCTCCCGTCAACCCCTCAGTCAGCCTTACGGCTGCCAGCTCCCCTTGCACAGGGGAGCCTGTGGGCTGGGGTGAGATGGGTTTGGCCGGGAAAAGAAAAAACTCCCCGTATGGGGAGCTTTTTCTATGTACGCTTATTCTTCCTGCGGTTCCCCCTTGGGGTGGTTCACCAGGTAGGAGAGGGTCAGCAGGCTATCGCCCAGGTGGACATTGACCGAAGGATATTCCTCATACTTCAGCTTAAAATCGTAGCCGGAAAAATTCCAGAACGACCGGATACCGGATTCCACCAGTGTTTCCGCCATCTGCTCGGCGGCATCCCGGGGAATACACACCACCGCCATGTGCGGGCCCCGCTGACGGCAAAATTCCGGCAGGGTGGCAATATCCTGCACTGTCAGGCCATTGGGAAGCACCTGACCGATCTTCTCCGGGGATTTATCGAAGGCCCCGATCAGCTCAAAGCCGCGGTCCCGGAACAGGTCGTCCTCCCGGATGAGGCTTTGGCCGCGGGTGCCGCAGCCGATGAGAATGGCCGGGATCTTTTTTTCGACGCCCAGGATAGCGCCGATCTCTTTATACAATAGCTCCACATTGTAGCCATAGCCCTGCTGGCCAAAGCCACCGAAGCAGTTTAGGTCCTGACGGATCTGACTGGCGGTGACCTTCATCTGCGCGGCCAGCTCCTTGGAGGAGATACGGGTCACGCCGCTGTGCAGCAGCATCCCCAAATAGCGGTAGTACCGCGGCAGGCGCCGGATCACCGAAATGGAAACCGTTTTTTCGTTCATGCTCGCTCACCTCGTATTATCCTGCGGCACGGTGGGGCATACGCGGGGTGCCGCTTTACCTATATGATACCGCTTTTTCGGCCGTTCGTCAACTTTTTATCTAATTTTGGGGAGGCACCTGCTTATGCACAATTGCAAACATTTCGTGAAAATTTCTCACTTTCGTTTCTTTTTGCGGTGGGATTTGTTATAATGAAAATAGAAGTACCCGCTCCTGGGCGGAGCGCTATGCAAAAATAACATAAAGGAGCGTTGACCCAGTTGGTGACTACCCGCAAGCCACAAAAACTGCATCCTACCGTGCTGGTATTGGTGACCGACCAGCTTAGCTGCGACCGTTTGATCCTGGCCGGGAGAGCCCTAGCCGATGAACACCAGTGCGTACTGGAGGTACAGAATATCGCGCGGTTTGGCAATGTGCCGGACCCCGCCGCTATAGAGCACCTGTATCGCACCAGCCTGAATGCCGGCGCCCGCATGACCGTGCATTACAGTGAAGACCCTGAACGCAGCCTGGTGCAGCTGCTGGCGGATAGTCTGCCCCACTATGTGGTGACCGGTATGCCCGGCGGCGGCAGCGACCTGCTGCCCCGGCTGTGGACTCGCTTTGAGTACCTGACCTTTTACACCGTGGACCCTGCCGGCGATGCGCAGGAGGTGACCGCGGTGGACCGCGCGCTGGTGTAAGTGCAATAAAACCGAGGAGGACAAAAGAGGTATGGAGAAGAGAACCTTTACCCTGGATTCCAGCGATGGCAAAAGCAAGCTTTCGGGCTTTTTATTCCTGCCGGAAGGACACCCCCGCGCTGTGGTACAGATCTGCCACGGCATGTGCGAGTACATCCTGCGGTACGAGGAGCTGGCCCAGCACCTGACCGACGCCGGTTATGCCGTTTGTGGTATTGATCACCTGGGGCACGGCTCCACCGCCCGTCTGAACAATGAAATGCTGGGCTACTTTGGCGAAAAAGGCGCCTGGAACAACCTGGTGGAGGATCAGGAGATCGAGCGGAAGGCCATAAGCGCCCACTTTGCCGGGCTGCCCTACTTCCTGCTGGGACACAGCATGGGCTCCTTTGTGGCGCGGCTGTACGCCGCCCGCTACGGCAAAAACCTCCAGGCGCTGCTCATCAGCGGCACCGCCGGAAAGAACCCCGCCGCCGGTCCCGGCAAGGCGCTGGTTGCCTTGGTTTCGCTGTTCGGCGGCAAGAAGGGGACCTCCAAGCTGCTGTATATGCTGACCACCGGCAACAACAATAAACAGACCGAGCAAAAGACCTTGGTGGACTGGATCTGCCACGACGAGGAGGTCTGCCGCAAGTATATCAAGGACCCATGGTGCAGCTTTATCTTTACCAATAGCGGCTACGGCGAGCTGCTGGAGCTGGTGGACCGCTGCAACCGTCCCGAATGGTATGCCGCCATCCCCAAGGACCTGCCCGTGTGGCTGTACGCCGGGGATGAGGACGCCGTAGGCAATAACGGCAAGGGCGTCACCGAGGTGTACGAGGGCCTGAAGGCCCAGGGACTAAAGGATGTCACCATCACCCTGTACCACGGTGCCCGCCATGAGGTGCACAATGAGGCACTGAAGGAGGAGCTGTTCCGGGATATCATTGATTACCTGGACAGCCACATGCCCAAGGCCGAATGACCCACCGAAAAGTACAAATCCCCGTCTTTTGGCGGGGATTTTTGTTTCATGAAACATTTTGACTTCACTTGACAAGAGCTCATATGCTTTTGGGAGCACACAAAAGGCGGCACAGCCACCAGTACTGCGCCGCCTTTTGCGGGATGATCTATCGGAAAAGTGTGTGGTATGTATGGGTTACGCCTCTACCTTGTTTTTCTCCGCATGCATGATGGGCAGCCACTCGGTAAACGCAATGATAAGCGAAACAAAGATACAGATAGGGCTGAGCACGATGCAGTTGATAAATTCCTTACGAGCTTCGATGTACGCCTGGGTGTGCATAATGATATCCTCCTCATAAACCTCTCGGGGTTTTGGTTTGGTACCATTATACGGCTGTCCTCCGCTAATTTTACGGAAAAAAACTCTCCCACATAAATCTTAGCGAATAATTTATCTTTCTGTCCCGGCACAGCATGGTATAATGGGTTGGAACATTATAAATGGATAGGAGGTGAACGGCATGATCCCCAAAAAAGAATGGGCGCGGGACACCCTGCGGATGCTGCTTCTATTGGGGGCAGCGGTGGCCGTATGCAGCGTGCTTTCCCGCGTGCACGATGACAACAACCCCTTTGCCGTTCTCATCTTTGTGCTGGCTGTCGCCATAGTGGCACTGGTCACCAACGGCTATGTGTGGGGTGTTCTGGCCTCGGTCATCGGGGTGTTCTGCGTCAATTACATGTTCACCTACCCCTTTTGGAGCTTTGATATGAGCATCACGGGTTATCCGCTCACCTTCGTGGTCATGCTGGTGGTCTCGGTGGTCATCAGCACCCTTACCACTCGGGTAAAGCAAACCGAACGCCTGCGGTATGAGATCGAAAGCGAAAAGCTTCGGGCGGATCTTTTGCGGGCTCTCTCCCATGATCTGCGCACACCGCTCGCCTCCATTGAGGGTGCCGACAGCCTGCTGCTGGAGCAGCCTGACTTGAGCGAAGCGGAGCGCCGTACCCTGCTGGAGCAGATCCGTCAGGAGACCCGGTGGCTGACCCGCATCACCGAAAATATGCTCTCGGTCACCCGTATGGCCGGGGAACAGGTAAGCCTGCACCGCACCGATGAGGTGGTGGAGGAGATTGTGGACAGCGCCGTGATGAAGCTGCGGCGCAGCCGCCATGCCCTGCCGGTCACGGTCATCCGCCCGCAGGAGATCCTGACCGCCCCGATGGATGCCACCTTGATGGAGCAGGTCATTCTGAACCTTTTGGAAAACGCGGTGAACCACGCCGAGGGCGCTACCCGCATCCGGGTGGAGATCGCCGGGCAGGGGGATACCGTGATGATCGCTGTGGAGGATGACGGCGCGGGCTTCCCTCCAGAGCTGCTCCCCCAGCTTTTTGACCGCAAGCTGCTGCCGCAGCCGCGCTCCTGCGCTGATGGCCGCCGGGGACTGGGACTGGGGCTCACGCTATGCAGCGCCATCATAAAAGCACACGGCGGCCGCATGACCGCCGAAAACCGCCCCGAGGGTGGAGCGCGGGTATGCCTGTGGCTGCCTGCCGGAACCGAAGATGAGGAGGAAACCGAAGGATGAAACACTGTGATAAGATCATGATCGTAGAGGATGACGCCGGCATCCGGCACTACCTGCAAAGCACCTTGAGCAACGCGGGCTATGATACCGTCGCCGTGGGGGATGGCCGCTCGGCGCTGGCGTTGGCGGCCTCCCACTGTCCCGATTGCGTCCTGCTGGACCTGGGCCTGCCCGATATGGATGGCATTGGCATCATTCAAAGCATCCGCAAATGGAGCAGTGTTCCCATCATTGTCATTTCTGCCCGCATGACCGAGGACGACAAGGCCGGCGCACTGGATCTTGGTGCGGATGATTACCTCACCAAGCCCTTTGGCACCGTGGAGCTGCTGGCGCGCATCCGCACGGCGCTGCGCCACACCCGCAAGGCCTGCGGCGGCGAGGAGCTGCGGGAGGGCCAGTACATCGTGGGGGATCTTATCATTGACTACAATAAACACCGGGCCTACCTGGGCGGCGAGGACGCCGGCCTGACCCCCAGTGAGTTTAAGATCCTGGCGCTGCTGGGCCGCTATGCCGGGCGGGTGCTTACCTACCAGCAGATGCTGCGGGAGCTGTGGGGCCCCGCGGCCAACCCCCGGGATAACAAGCTGCTGCGGGTCCATATGGCCAACCTCCGCCGCAAGCTGGAGAAAAATCCCGAAGAACCCCGGTACCTCTTTACCGAGGTGGGCGTGGGCTACCGCCTGGCGGAGGGGGAAGGCACCGAACCGCTGGAGTCAGATTCCACCGAGGGAACCGAAGAATAAAAAAATTCCCCTGTCCACCCGCGTGGGTCTGGACAGGGGATTTTACCTTTGCTTGACAAGGACACACACGCTTTTCGGAGTTTTTGCGCGGGAGAAATGGCGTCCGAGGAAGCGCGGAGCGGCAGGCAGGCTGGCGCCTGTCAACGCGACGCACAAAGTCGGACGGTATTTATATCCGCAAAAGCCGTATCTGCTCTTGCCAAGCGAAGGTATATTCATCACAGGGGCGGGAAGAATTCATTCTCCCGCCGTTTTGCGTAGGTCTGCTCCAGCATGGCACGGTGGGAGCAAAACGCCGCGTCGGCGAAATATTTGGCCCCGGTGGGGCATCCCTTCACGCAGGCCTGGCACTTGATGCAGATGCCGCCGCATTCCTCCGGGGTCTCTCTTGGGATCGACCCCATCGGGCATCGGGCGGCGCAAAGCCCGCAGCGGGTGCAGCTTGCAGGGTCAGTCACCGGCTTCGCCTTCAAAAAGTGCGCTGGTTCCCCATCCAGTCCCAGCGGGGTGTAGTAGGGCCCAATCGGCTCCCGGCCGGGCACCGCTGCCGGAATGGGCCGTTCCCGTTCCCGCAGCGTATGCGCCGCGTTCCGGGCAAAGGCCTCCGCCGCGGCAATATCCTCGGCATCCGGCCGGCCATGGGCCAGCGCCGGCGCAAAGGCATGCTCGCCCACCATTGCCGCCGCAGCCGCCGGGCAAAAGCCGTTCCCGGAAAGCACCTCGCACAGCTCCTTCAGGGCGTCATCATAGCCGCGGTTGCCGTACAGTACCACCGCCACGGCCGCCGCGCCCCCGCCGGTAAAGCGTCCCCGCAAAAAGGGCAGCAGCACATTGGGCAGCCGCCCCGCGTAGGTCGGGCTCCCCCAGAATATCAGATCTCCTTCGCCAAAGGCATAGTTTTGTTCCCGTGCCGGGGGCAGGGTGTAGTCCAGCTCCCGCACCGGCAGGGCCAGCGCTTCCCCAGCCGCTTCGGCCATCCGCCGCAGCACCCGCCGGGTACTGCCGCAGGCACTAAAGTACACCGCCCACACGCTTTCAAAACGCATAAATTTCCCTCACTCGGTAAAAAGCGCCGCGTCCATTTCCCGCAGGTCGGGGGCAATCAGCGGGGTAAATTCCATCTTCTCCAGAATATCCCGCCGCAGGTCCGCCCCGGGGGCGATCTCGCACAGCAGCAGGCCCTCCGGCGTCAGGCGGAACACCGCGCGCTCGGTGATATACAGCACCTGCTGGGTCCCCTTTTGGTTGGAGTACTCCCCGGAAAAGGTGATATGCCCCACCGCCTGCCGGAACTTGCGGATATTGCCGTCCTTTATGATGCGCAGCCGGCCGCCTTCCAGCCGGATCTCGCTTTCCCCGGCGGTAAAGCTGCCCATAAAGCACACCTTCTTCGCTCCCTGCGAGATATTGATGAACCCGCCGGGCCCGGGGATCTTCTCCCCAAAGCGGCTCACATTCACATTGCCCTCCCGGTCAAATTCAGCCCCGCCCAGGCACGCCACATCAATGCCGCCGCCATCATACAGGTCAAAGATATCCGGCTGCTTTATCATGGCATCGGCATTGTAGGCGGCGCCGGTCAGCAGGCCGCCCTGCGGCGCCCCGCCTATCGTCCCGGATTCAATGCTGAGCGTCACCCGCTCCAGCCGTTTTTCCTCGGCCAGTACATTGGTGATAAGGGTAGGCACCCCGATCCCGAAATTAACAAAGTCACCGTCCTTTATTTCCGCGGCGGCCCGGCGGGCCATCACCTTTTTGATGTCCGGCGGCACCGGCGGCAGCACCTCCAGCGGGATGCGCACCCTCCCGGTAAAGGCCTCCACCCAGCGCTCCTCGGTGACAAACTGCTGCCGGGAGTTCTCCTCTCGCCCTACCACGATGTAATCCACCAGGCAGCCCGGCACCACCACATCCTTGGCGTTCATGGTGTGGGCAGGAACCAGTTGATCCACCTGGGCCAGCACCAGTCCGCCGCTGTTATGGGCGGCGGCGGCCATCTCGTACTGCTCCAGCAGAAAGGCCTCCTTTTCCATGCTGATGTTCCCATCGGCATCGGCGGTGCTGCCCTTGATGATGCAGACATCCAGCGGGAACGCCGGGAAAAAGAGCTGCTCCTGCCCGGCCAGCTCCACCAGCTGCACCACTTCCTCGCCGCTTTCCCATGCCTTTTGGTTCATGCGACAGCCATCCCGCCGCGGGTCCACAAAGGTCCTGAGCCCCACGGAGGTCAGCACCCCCGGCTTTTTCCCGGCGATGGCCCGCATCATGTGGGACATGACCCCCTGCGGAGCCATAAACAGCGCAAAATCCCCTGCGCTGATGTGGGGGTAAATGGCATTGGCCAGGCTGAGATTGCTGCACAAAAGCCGGGAGAGCATCCCCCGGTGCGCAAAATGATTGATGCCCCGGCGGCGGCCATCGCCGCCCAAGCCCGCCACATTCACCAGCCGCAGGTCACGGGGGTGGCCCTCCCGCAGGAAGCGCTCCTCCATCTCACACAGGATATCCTCCGCCAGCGAAAAGCCGATAAAGCCATCCACCGCCACCGTCATTCCGTCCCCAATCAGGGCGGCAGCCCCGGCGGCCGAGATCACCTTTGCCATGCTCTCTCCTCTCTCATTCCCCGGTAAATACCCGGGGCCGTTTTTCCAGGAAGGCCGTCATGCCCTCTTTGCGGTCCCGGCTTTCGCCGCATTCGCCAAAGAGACTCCGTTCCCATTCCAGCGCTTCCTCCAGCAGCATTTCCCGTCCGCCGTTCACGCTCCGCTTAGCGCGGGTCACAGCGTAGGGGCTGTTCCGGGCGATCTCCTCCGCCAGGTTCAGTGTTTCCTCCAGCAGGCTGCCGGCAGTAAAGACCCCATTTACCAGACCCCATTCCCGGGCCGTTTCGGCGGTAATTTCCCGCCCGGTAAAGATCATCTCCTTGGCCCGCGTTTCACCGATAAGCCGGGGCAGCCGCTGGGTGCCGCCCGCCCCGCATATGGTGCCCAGGGTCACCTCCGGCACCGCAAAGCTCGCCGCCATGGAGGCGCAGCGCAGGTCACACGCCAGCGCCAGCTCACAGCCGCCGCCCAGCGCCATGCCGTTCACCGCGGCCAGCACCGGCATCGGCAGCTCCTCCAGGTTGGTGTTCAGGGGGCTGCCCAGCAGCGCCCAGTCATACAGCTCCCGGCCATCCATGGCCGCCATCTCCCGTATATCCGCCCCGGCGCAGAAGAACCTCCCCTCCCCGGTGAGTACCAGGGCCCGGGGGGCGCGGCGGCGCACCTCATCCAGCAGGGCTTCCAGCTCCGCCATGGTGCGGCGGTTCAGCACAAAGGGCTTACCCTCCCCCGTCATCGTCAGCAGGGCCAGCTCGGGGCTGGGCATGGTCAGTATCGTTTTCATGGGTTTTCTCCTTCTTCTCTCAGCCCAGCCAGATACAGATGGGCAGCGCGATGAGGAAGGTACACAGCACCGGGATCACCGCGCAGGTCACAAAGTTATACTTATAGCTGGCCTTGTGGGTGGTGTGGCAGATGCCGAACACCGAAACGATGGAGCCGTTCCACGGCATGGAATCCAGCCCCCCGGAGCCGAGCGAGCACAGCCGGTGGATAAACTCCAGGCTGTACCCCTGCCCCGCGTAGCTCAGGAAGATATCCTTCAGCGAGGTATACATCAGCGTCAGCCCGCCGGAGGAGGAGCCGAGGATGCAGGCGAAAATATTGCTGCCCACGGCGGCCACCACATAGGGGTTCGCGGTGGAAGCCTCCAGCAGCTCCACCGCCCAGGCATAGAAAGGGGTGATCTTCGCCACCGCACCAAAGCCCACAATGGTAGCCGTGTTGATGATGACCGTCACGGAGCTGCCCGCCGCCTGGTTCATGGTGGAGAGCATCTCTCCCCACGGGATGCTGCGCCAGAAAAGCCCCAGCGACAGCACAATGCCGATGAGCAGGCAGGCCACAATGCCGATCTCCGTCACATTAAAAAGCACGATAACAGCCGTCAGCGGGATAAAGCTGACCACGGTGCCGGGAGTGGGCCCCTCATGCTGGCGCACACCGCCCTGCGGTGGGGTAAAGTGCTCACCCCGTCCCTTTGCCTTCTTTGCCTGGCGGTTCATGTACCACACAATCAGCACCGCCATGACGACCGAAGCCGCCAAGCCGGGGATCAGCCCGGCGTAGGAGGGGGTGCCCAGGCTCTGCATCGAAACGATGTTGCAGATCTGCGGTGAAAAGGGCCCGGTCATCGCAAAGGTCCACATGCCGCCGCACACAATACCCGGCAGCAGGTAGGTGGGCAGGTCCGCCTCCTCAAAGAGCTTGAGCGCGATGGGATAGATGGCGAAGATGATGACAAAGCTGTTGATGCCGCCATAGCTCAGCAGCGCCGCCGAAATCAAGCACGCCACCATGCAGTTTTTGGCGCCGAACCACCGCACCACCGTTTCGCCGATCTTCGCCGCCGCCCCGCTGATCTGGTACAGGCTGCCCAGGATGTTCCCCAGCAGGAAGATCATAAAGTAGGAAACAAAGAAGGAGCCGACGCCCTGTACATAGGTGCCGGTCACCGAATCCAGCACCGGCAGCCCGCTCATCACTGTTACCAGCAGCGCCGCCAGCGGCCCCACTATAATGGGCGAGACCCGCCGGAAGATGAGTACGGTCATGCCGCACAGTGCCAGCAGGATGCCCAGTCCGCTTAATATCACTTCATTCATGGAGGTGTACTCCTCTCTTTTTGGTCATTTTTTCCGCTTCTCTATGTGCAGAAAAGGAGGACAATGGGGCTGGCATTGTCCTCCTCTCCGCGAAGGGGAACATGAAAATGAAGAGAAAATCAATCAGAACTTCGCGTGGAAGCGCTCCTCGTATACCTTGATGAGCCCCTCCCGAAAATCGGGATGCGCGATCTTGATGAGCTCTCTGGCGCGCTCACGCAGGGTCTTGCCCTTCAGCTGGGCAATGCCGTACTCGGTCACCACATAGTTCACATCGTAGCGGCTGGTGGTCACGGCCGCGCCCTCATCAATGAGCGGAACGATCTTAGAGATGGTGCCCTTGGCGGCGGTGCTGGGCATCGCCATAATGGTGCGCCCGCCCCGGCTCATATTGGCGCCGCGGACAAAGTCCACCTGGCCGCCCACGCCGCTGATCTGCCGCAGGCCGACGCAGGTGGAAACCACCTGGCCCATCAGGTCCACCTGCACGCAGGAGTTGATGGAAACAAGGTTATCGTTCTGGCAGATGACACGGGGATCATTGACATAGTCCACCGGCATCATGGCCACCTCGGGGTTGTTATCCACATAGTCATACAGGCGGCGGGTGCCCATCAGGAAGGTCGCCACGCTCTTGCCTTTATGAATATTTTTCTTCGCGTTGGTGATGACACCGGCCTCTACCAGCTCTACCACGCCGTCGCTGAACATCTCGGAATGGATACCCAGGTCCTTCTTGTCCTTCAGGAACAGGAGCACCGCGTCGGGAATGGCGCCGATGCCCAGCTGCAGGCAGTCGCCGTCCTTCACCAGGGAGGCAATATTCTCGCCGATGGCGCGCTCCACATCGCCGATATGGGGCGGGGCCAGCTCGATGAGGTCAGTCTCCTGCTCCACGATGTAATCCAGCTTGCTGACATGGATGAAGCTATCGCCCATGGTGCGGGGCATCTTGGGGTTGATCTGCGCGATCAGCAGGTCGGCGCACTCGGCGGCGGGCTTGGTGTAGTCGCAGGAAACGCCAAAGCTGCAGTAGCCGTGCTCATCGGGGGTGCTCAGGTGCAGCAGTACCACATTGGGGTGCAGCGTGGTGCGGAACAGCTCCGGAATCTCGCTGAAGAACACGGGGGTAAAGTCACCCCGGCCCTCCTCGATGGCCTTACGGGTGCTGCCGCCCAGGAACAGGCTGTTGTGGCGGAAGTGCTTGGAATTTTCGGGCAGGCAGTATTCGGCCTTGCCCATGGCCACCATGTGCACCACTTCCACATTCTCGTACTGCTCGGCGTTCGCAACCATCGCGTCGGTCAGCAGGATCGGTTCGCCGGTCGCATGGGTCACTACCACCCGGTCGCCGGATTTAATATGCTTTACTGCCTCCTCGGCGGTGGTCAGCTTCTGTTGATACAGAGTTCTCCAGTCCTCCATTGTTACACCTCATTTTCTTTTATTATCGCTTCGCAGGCAGCCGCAAGCTGCTCCCTGCTGTTAATGACAAATTTGTGTTTGGTGGCCTCCAGCTGGGTATGGCCCGCGCACACGGCGGTACAGCCGCACACCACCAGGATGTACTCCTGCCCGCCCTCTCCGGCGGGCTCTATCTTCCATTCGGGGTGCCGCTGTTGCAGCTCCTTTACCGCGGCCACCCGGTCATAGCGTGGGTTGCAGCCCCCACAGTACTTTATGCCTATTCTCACGCTTCACCGGCGTGACGCCGCCGCAGCAGCTCCATGGCGTCCTGCCACAGCTCATCGCTTACGGTGGTATCCAGCACCACCTGCCGCAGCTCCGGTATCGCCTCCAGAATAGGCGGGGCCACCAGTTCTTCGGCCGTTACCACCGCGGAGGGACAGTTGCTGCATTGCCCCAGCATACGGAAGTACAAAACGCCGTCCTCCACCCGCACCACCTTTATGTCGCCATCGTGGGTGCGCAGGGCGGGGCGTACTTTTTCATCCAGAACCTGTTCGATCCGTTCCAGCATGGTTGCATCTCTCCTTGGGTCTTTGGTTTTCCCCCACAAAGGGGGCGGGGCAGAGCCGGGGCACAGCGCCCTGTGCCCTGCCCCGCGGGGAGATAAAGGGGTTATTCTATGAGGAGGTTATTCTTCAATATGGGCGATGGCCTTGGCCAGCTCCTTCTTGGCGTTCAGGTTGCCCTGGCGGCTTATCATGATGCGCTGAGCCTGGGGAGAACCGGCGCCGTGCATGGATTCGGTGCGGTAGCCAACGGCCGCGGTGCCCAGGGCCAGGTTTTCGATGAGACGCAGGATCTTCATGCGGTTTTCGGTGGTGACGGTAGCCACGCCGCGCAGGTACTTATCGATGTACGGACCGATCTTCTCATCGCGCAGGTCCTTCTCGGAGGGAGCGGTGACCATCAGACCGCCGGCGATATCCTCGGCCAGGCGGACGATCTCATAGGGGAAGCGGGTCACATTCTGCTTGCAGACATTGGCCAGCAGCAGGTCAATGATGTAGTTGCCGCTCTCGGTCTTGTGGCCCTCGGCGGAGCAGGCGATACCGCAGCAGTACAGGGTCTCATTCAGGTGGGTCATCTCGATGAGCTTATCCTTGATGTGGCTGGCCTTGGCAGCGCCGTTGTAGTCAGCGGCAACAGCAGCAGCACCGATCAGAACATCGCCTACGCCGACCTTGCAGCCGCCGTAGCTCTGGCGGTGGTAACCGGCAAAGCGCTCCACCAGCATCCCGGCAAATTCATGCTCGCCGCACAGGAAGATACGGTCATTGGGTACAAATACATCGTCAAAGATGGTCAAGGCTTCCACGCCGCCGAACTCGGCGTTGCCGACATCGAGGGTGGAGCCCTCCAGCTTACGGGTGTCGCAGCTCTGGCGGCCGATGATCATGAACAGACCGGGGGTATCCAGCGGAACGGCGAAGGAAACCGCATAGTCCTTATCATCGGGACCCATGGACTGGGTGGGCATTACGATGACCTCGTGGGAGTTGCAGATACCGGTCTGGTGGGCCTTGGCGCCGCGAACTACGATACCGTCGGGGCGGCGCTCCACAATACGCAGGAACATATCAGGATCTACCTGTGCATGGGGCGCCAGGGAACGGTCGCCCTTGGGGTCGGTCATGGCGCCGTCAACGGTCAGGTCGTTCTCGGCGGCATACTTCATGAACTTCACAAAGTTCTCATGGTAGTTGGTGCCGTGGGCCTTGTCGCACTCATAGGTGGTGGAGAACAGGGCGTTAAAGGCGTCCATGCCTACGCAGCGCTGGAAGCAGGCGGCGGTCTTCTGGCCGCACAGGCGCTGCATCTTTACCTTCTTGATGAGGTCCTCCGTGCTCTGGTGGATGTGGGTGAAGCGGTTGACGCGGGTGCCGGTGTAGGGGGAAACCACGGTCATCAGGTCCTCATACTCGGGCATCTGGGCCAGGTCGTAGGTCATACGGACGGAGTTGAGAGAAGGACGCAGAATGGGGCTCTCGGTGGGGTTATTGTATCTCTCACCGAACATATAGATCTCCATTTTGATCTTCTTAATGCTTTCGATATACTGTTCGCCTGTCATCAGTGCCATTTTCGTTACTTCCTTTCTTTCTTTGGATTCATCGTTAGTCGGCTCTGTTTATGTGCAATTAGTACAGCTCGGTATAGATCTTGATCAAACGGTCACGATCCAGTTCCACAAAGTTATTGGCCATCAGGCGGCCCTGGTTCGCTATTACGCTGTCCGCAAATTCCTCGATCTGCTCGCGGCTCATGCCGTACTCGTGCAGGGCCTTCTTCTGGATGAGGTTATTCAGCAGCTTCTCCAGCTCCTCATAAACATCCTCTACCTTGCAGCCCAGGATATCGGCGATGAACTGATTGAGCCTCTCGATCTCGCCATCCTGGCGGATCTCCATGTAATTCTTCATTACGCCGGTGAACATGGCGTAGTTGCTTTCGCCGTGCGCCACATGGAAGGTCGCACCCAGGGGATAGCTCATGGCGTGAACGGCGGCGCAGCCCGCATTGCCAAAGGCGATGCCCGCGTACAGAGAGGCCATCAGGAAGTCCTCCAGCAGCGGCATCCGGGCCTCGGGGCCGTCCGCAGCGATCTTCTTGTAGCCGTGCAGGATCATATCAATGGCCTTGTAGCCAAACATCCGGGTCATCTCGTTGCCCTTGGGGGAAAGGCTGGATTCCACGGCATGGATCAGGGCATCGATGGAGCTGGTAGCGAAGAAGCGGAAGGGCAGGCCGTTCAGCAGCTCAGGCACCAGCACGGCGCTGTCGGCATACATCTCATCCACCGCCAGGCCCTTCTTGGTGCCGCGGCTGTTCAGCGCCAGGATGGCGATGTTGGTCACCTCGCTGCCGGTGCCGCAGGTGGTGGGCACCAGTACCAGCTCCTTATCCTTCACGATCTCGGTCTTGCCATCGTAGAGATCCAGGATGGGGGAAACAGTTTTCAGTGCAAAAAGCTTGGAAATATCAATGACGGTACCGCCGCCGATGGCGATAACACGCTTATGGTCGCCTTTAATGTCCTTATACATGGCCTCTGCCATGTCATCGGAGGGCTCGCCAGCGCCGTATTTCTCCTGATACAGCACATCGCAGCCGAGGTTCAGCTTGCCAAAGAAGGGCTGGTAGATATATTCGTTGGTGATCACCAGGTCACCCGCGCCGATTTTGAATTCCGCAGCGAATTCTTCAGCGGTCTTAAACTTATAGATGGTCGGTTTAATAGAAAGCATTTTCATGGCGGTTTACCTCCCTTTTCTTTTCTCTTTGGGGCGGCGCGCTTTCGCGGAAAAGATGGAACTGACCTTGGGATCATCAGTTCCATCTTTCCCTTGCCCGCCGGGAGATGAGTGCGCGCCGCAGTGGGCTATCTCATCTCCCGCGGGTGGGGCATTTTTCCTTGCGGGGTAATTTCTTTAATGATCAGCAGCAGCCTTTTTTGTCCTCAGGCTTAAAGACCAGCTCCTCCGGAGAGGGGCCGCCGGCGGTCTTCTTGCGGTTCTTCAGGTTGATCACAGCCTCGGAGCCGTCAACAACAGCCCAGACGATGATACCGACGAGCAGAGCCCAGCCGGGGGTGAAGTAGGTCAGAGCACCGGCGATAACGCAGGCAACGCCGCGGTCATTGGCGGTGGTGCACATACGGATACCGATGTTGCCGCAGGCGAAGGCCTGAACACCCATGGTGATGCCGAAGAAGATGGCAAACGCGGGCTTAATGAGGGTAACCAGCGGCAGGATGAGAACGGAGATTACGGTAGCTGCACGGAAGGTACATACGCCGTCCCAGTAGGTGTGCATGGTCTTGTAGCCTCTCTTGTAGCGCTCGGTGATGGTCAAAAGACCGGAAGCCCACAGCGGGCCGCACATGGGGACCCAGGGAGCAAAGAGGGACATGATGGCGTTACGCAGGAAGCTGACCAGATTGGAACGGCTGGCATCGAAGATAACCTTCTCATCAGGACGGTAAGCGGTAGCCTCGGCAACAACTTCCTTCGCCAGTACAAAGTCGGAGAAGGCGATGATGTAGGTCGCCAGCGCGGAGGGGATTGCCGCCAGGAAGAAGCTCCAGGCCGGGAAGCCCAGACCGAAGATGGTGAAGTGCTCCAGAACATAGCCGAAGCTCAGGGGGGTGAAGCCCCACTGGATCTGAGGCAGCGGGATCTCGTGCAGCAGCACGGGAGCCAGAATGATGGCGAACAGCTGGGCAGGTACTACGCCCTGGTTACGCACTACATTCCAGAAGCGGCTCTTGGTCGCCTTGCGGGCAAAGGTGGGGTTAAACAGGAAGAAGTAGGACATCAGTACAGCGATGGCAACGGTCCAGGGGGCCTTGGGCATACGGGCGGAGAATACATTTACCGCGGCCGTTACGCCGGCGCCCAATACAATACCGGCCTTGATGCCCATGGGTACGGCATCTACCAGCTTACGGCCGATACCCGTAGCACCCATGATGAGGAAGCTGAGAGCAACCAGCATCTGCAGGGCTATCATCGCGTAAATACGGTCTACTTGTCCGGTGGCGTAGTTGGGCAGGTCCCACTGCTGCAGGAACTTCAGGGTCAGGGGCAGCGCGGGGGTGATCCAGCCGGGAACTACGGGGTCGCCCAGCAGAGAGGGCAGGTAGTAGCAGATCGCGTTCAGAACACCAAAGGTCAAAGCCATCAGGAATACGCCGTTCTCATCAAAGCCGAGGGCAGCGATATTCGCGGGGTCATCCAGACCAAAGGTGGTCATGGTGGTGGTAACACCAGCGCCCAGACAGGCAACGCCCAGGAACATGGCGGCGGCCATCTCGGTCCAGGACCACTCGTGGTGGATCAGGGGGAGACGGATCTTGAAGGGGCCTACTTTGATACCGGGCTGCTCTTCACCGTAAGCGCGCTTTTTCAGCGGGAACTTACCGGTCATAAAGCCTTCCGGTACCTCCACTTTTTTGGTTTCGGTCATTTCGGTCATGTGAAGTTTCCTCCTCGTCACAGTTTTTTGTGGTAACTCCTCTGCCGGCGGGCTGCTCCCCTGTCCCAATCAGGCGGCTGCCATCCGGCTGTTTCACAGTAAAGCGGGCCTTTCTCCAGGGGCGCGGCACAGCGGCCACCCGCTTTCATTTTCGATTATATCCGGCCAATTTCGGCTTGTAAACCGCCCCGGAGCAAGTTTGGCAGGGGTGTATTTTTGAGGAGAATTCCTTTGTTCACTTTTATTTTTGGCATATTTGCGGTTTTGGGTGTTTTTGCTACATTTTTTGCATTTTTTGCGGAAAAATCGGGAGTTCGTGTTGTGCATCTGCAACAGTCACTCCCGATTTTCAAAAAATTTTGTTCCGTTTTTCCGCTTGATTCCTTGCTTTTCTGACTATTCGTTAAAAATTTTTGAACAAATCAGGAGGTGTTGCATTTTTGCGCATCATTGCGTTTTTGCAACTATTCCCTCCCCTGCTCTATCTTTTTGCGCTTGCGCACAAAGGTGGAAGCATCCATGCCCAGGCTGCGGGCGGCGTCCCTTACATTGCCGTAGCGGCTGTACGCCCGGCGGATGTAACTGATCTCCAGCTGCTCCACCAGCCTGTGCAGGTTCACCTGCTCAAAGTACTCCTCGCTCTCCTTCTGGCTGATGGTGATGTTATCGGTGATGGGCAGCTCCTCCGGCTGGATGACATTGTTCTTGGAAATAATCATCATGCGCTCCACCACATTGTGCAGCTCCCGGATATTGCCGGGCCAGTTGTAGCTCTGCATGCAGATGATGGTCTCCGGGGCGAAGCGCTTTTTCTGGTGATATTTCTTATTCATTTCGGCGGCATAGGCCGTCACAATGTAGGGAATATCCTCCCGGCGCTCCCGCAGCGGCGGTACATTGATGGGCAGCACGCTCAGGGCATAGTACAGGTCCTCCCGGAACTTCTTTTCCCGCACCAGGGCCAGCAGGTCAGCGCTGGTGGAAGCGATAATTCTCAGGTCACAGGGCTTATCGGCGCCGTAGCCCAGCGGCTTTACCTGCCGCCGCTTGATGGCCGAAAGCAGCCGGGTCTGGCTTTCGTGGTTCAGCTGCTCCACCTCATCCAGAAAGACCACCCCGCGGTTGGCCTGCTCCAGCAGGCCGGTCTTGCCCTGTGGGTATTCCGGTGAGACCCCCGGTCCCAGCCCGAACAGCTCGGCCACCATGGTGTCATCCGGCAGGGAGGCACAGGGTATGGTGATAAAGTGTTCCTTGCGTCGCTTGCTTTTGCTGTAGATGTACTCCGAAAGGGCGCCCTTGCCCACGCCCACCTCGCCCTGCAGCAGCACCGGCACCTCCATCTGGGCGGCGCGGTTCAGCAGGCTAATGACATTCTGCATGCTCTTATCGTGGAAAATAAGGCTGGATGGATTGCGGTCCTGGCGGCTGCGGGCAGCCTCCAGCTCGGCGGAATAGAGCCGGTTGCGCTCCTCGCTCTGCTCCAGCTGCTCCTTCAGGGAGTACAGCTCGGTCACATCCCGGACATTGGTAACCACCATGACGATGTTGCTTTCGGAATCGAAAACCGGGGTGCTGGTGATGATGGCCCGCTTGCCGGTTTTGAACTGCTGCTCCATCGTCACCGATTCCCGGCGTTCCAGCGCCAGCAATGTGCCGGAACCCGAAATGACCCGGCTGGCCACCAGCTCCGCCA
>OQVS01001096.1_pt1 | contig 18682 bp, 28 predicted proteins | sample 1691601 | NCBI WGS metagenome assembly OQVS01 (sample SAMN03418268, study PRJEB22391) | human gut metagenome | biome: human-gut; feature: organic feature; material: feces | host: Homo sapiens | place: Tanzania | collected 2013-01
CTACAATGCAAACAAATGTTTTGGTATTGCAATGGTATAGTATTTGTGGTATACTAATACCATCAATTGAAAAGGAGGGTTATATTATGGAAAAAACAATTGATAAATATCTTAATAATTTAGATGTTGAAGTAGCATATTTAAAATATGTAGCTGAACAACTAAAATTATTAAATGAAGAATTAAAAGAAACAGAAAGAGGTGTAAAAGATGAATCAAGTGCTACTAGTAGGTAGAATTACTAATAATATTAAAATACAAGAAACAGAAGAAAATACAAAATATATTGTAGTAAGATTATCAGTTCCAAGGTCTTTTAAAAATTCTGAGGGTGTATATGATAATGATTATGTAAATGTAAAATTTACAGGTCAAATTGCTGAACAATGTTCGTCTTATATTGAAAAAGGTGATATGATAGGTGTTAAAGGAAGATTATCAGCAATTAAAGATGATAAGATAGAAGTATTTGCTGAAAAGGTAACTTTTTTATCAAATAAAAGAAAATGAGGTTGAATAAAAATGAAAAAAATAACAAAAAAGGATTTATATATAACACTTGAGTATTTTAAAGGTAAAAAACAATACTTATTTGCAACTTTTAAAGGTGATATAGAACATTATATTGATATTTTAGAAAATACTGATTTAACAACACGAGAAGAACATATCAGCAATACTTGCAGATATATAAATATTTTTAAAGTATTATCAAATGGGTTTAAAATAAATGATAGTAGCTATTATTTTAATAATAAAACTATTATCTACCAAATTGATGTTTATAAATATGTTTATATTATCTTATATCAACCAAATATAAATAGTATTGTAATATTTGAACATGATAAAAGTGAGGTACTAAATAATGATAAATAGAAAAAAATTAGCTAGATTTTTATATAATCAATATTGTGATAGTGATACATTATTTATAAAATCTTGTACATTGTACGCAGTAACAAAAAATAATAAGAAAATAGATAATAGCTTAAATGAATATGCATATGCACTTATGAAATATGAAATTTACCAAACTAATGAAAATTACGATGAGGTTATGGATAAATTAGTAGATTTACTAAAGGTAATGAAAATATATAAGATTTGGATAAAATTAGCAAATGAACTATAACGACAGGATAAACGAGTTAGATAGTAACATTAATATGTTACTAGACCAAATTTATAATGAAGATTATCCATACACAGAATCAGAGATAAGAGCAATTATGCACCAAGTGGATAGATTAGCAATTAGGCGTGATTTATTGCGAGAGAGGGTAAATGTACTAGAACAAAGTAAAAACGCCTCAGAGGTGCCTAAAAAAAGATATAAATGGTATATCTTATATGTTGTATATTTAATAGCTTTACTACTTAGATTGCTATCTAAGTAGTTTTTTCTTATGTAACAGTACAAACAAATGTACTAATTTTATATACCTATACAGACAATTGTATGATAGATTTAGCAACATTTTTACTCAATGAAAAATACGAACAATTGTGTATAGATAGTAATAAGTAAATGGTAACAGATGTTACCACAGAATTTCTATATACAAAAGGCACTTTTTATAGAAAAAGCAAAAGACACAAAATTTTTAATTTCGTGTCTTTAGAATAATTTTAATTGACGATGTTCTAATTTGCAATATTCAAGTGATTTTCCCCACTAAAATGTAAAGGCATGGTCTCCCATGGATAAATCCTTTAAGCAAATAAATAATGCTAAATTAGGTCCTCAATTACTTATATTATATCACTTAGGGCTTGTAATTGTAAAGGGTGTATTAACTAAAACAACACCACCTTTAACATTTTTAGGTTTTAGTTTTAAGTCGCTTGTAAATCCATATCTAAAATTTTCCCATGTAACAGTCTCTTTTACCGCTGGATTCATACCAGCACATTTAACATCAAATTTCCAAGTATCAGATTTTTCATCATAAATCTCCTCAATATAAGTTTTAGCTCGTAAGAATCTAGCACGTCTAGGGTTACTTTCTAATTTAAAATATCCAAGTTTTAGATCATCAATAGGTATATTAGGTTTTTCGCCACATTTACAAACATGAAGAGAGTCTGTATCTGCATACGCAAAAACATCTATACATGCAACAGCTGATCGGATAGTTAAATCTCTTGCCCAAGCAGTAATAAAGCATGCTAGGGCAGTATAAACAGGTTCTCTAGGCTTATCCTCTACTGTTTCATATCCAATACTCTCATCTTCTTTTAGAAAAGGTATTTTGCTACTTGTTTTAGTAGCACTTGCCATTTTACCATAGATATTATTAAGCATAAGTTTAGCAATTGTACGCATAACTTTATTACCAGTTTTAGTAGCTTCCATTTTAACATTGTTCCAATAATCAATATATGAATTAAACATATCGAATGATGCATTAAACTTATATCCATCAATGTATTCAATAGTAAAAATATCGTACATATCGCAAAATAATTTAAAATCTACACTTGTTAAGTATATTTCGAGTGGTTCTAGTCCATCTGTATATTCTGTTATATATTCTGTTGCAGAAAATATTCTGTTATGCTTATCTTGAATACAAGGAAGCTTATTTTTCTTTAACTTAAATGTTACTAGAATATGACAAATATAAAGTGGATATTCTGGATCATCTACATATTTACCTTGATAATATTTTGGAATACCTCTAGGTAGTAGACAATACCTCATACGTGATGGATATAACGAGTTTACATCATATACTTCCATTTCTCCAAGGTCCACATTTTGGAATCTCGGATTAACATAGCACCATCCACCTCGGTAAGATTTTCTAATAAAATCATCTATATTTTGTTCAAGTACGGGAAACATTTCCCTAAATGGTATCATAGACATAACACTAGCTAGTGCGTCTGCCCCAATAGTCATTTTATCAAGACCTTGGGCAAATTGTTGATTAAGTGCCATAGCAACAATTTTTGTATCGTGCATAACATATTCTTTTTCTATTTCTGTAAGTTGATATCCAATTGGTCTATCCTTATTATAATCAATTTCTAACTTATTTATAGGTAGTCCAAAGTCCTTAGGTATTTTTTCAACTGGGGTAGGTATTTTCTTATAGCTATCTAGAAATTTTATCCTAACACCTTTTTTTATCTTTACTTCAATAGCATAAAAGACCCCTAAGCCACTAATAAGGGTTGTAAAAGATTTCTCGGGCATACGTTTTCCACCCTCATGATATATGTACCCATGTGTTAAAATGTAATAAAGGATAAATTGTGAATCGAAACGCAAATTATGAAAATATACAGTACAACTACCAAGATGTTCAAGTTCTATAAAAAAATCTTCAATGGTAAGTCCTACAATAGTATTATCTTCATTTCCTATCTCAGAGATAGAAAAACACCAAACTCGACAATCGTCAAGTTTAGTGGTAGTTTCAAAGTCAGCAACGTACGATCTAGAGCAAATCTTTAATGTCTGTTTTTTCTCTTGCATATTTTCTCCTTGTTTTTTTATAATGTATTCTATCTTGATATTCAGCATTGTTCCTTAGCATTTCCATAGTAATAGCACCAATTAAATAAGGTATTTCCTCATCTTTATTAAGGTCAATATAATGATTACTGTCTATATCAACTCTAATACCACCAAGGCTACCTTTTTTATATTCTTCTGGTATTGCAAATACATTTAATCCCTCTAGGTATTCTTTTGCAGATTCTGCTTGTTCCATTGTAACCTTATCTGGGTTAACTTGTTCAACAAAATTAACTAAATGAGTGGTCATATAACTAAGGACGTTCATCATTTCTACTTCATCATAGATATAGGTAAAATCAGAAAATTCTTCTGATTCAAAGTAAGCCATAAATTCATCAACAGAAAGACTTTGTATTAAATTACATAGTGGTTCTGCTAAGTTACCAAACATATTTCTTAGGGCTTGAGTATAATTTGATTGCATTTGTTTTTGTTTCTTTTTAAGAGACTTAGCACTCTGATATTTTTTAATGGCATAGCTAAATTTTTTCCAAGTACCAGCACTTGTTATGTATTCAGTATTTAAGTGTATAGGTTTATAAGATGAATAATCATAAACAAGCCTACCTTGAGGTACATGAGCAGAGTGTATTATAGTAGCAAGTCTTGTTTGTTGTTTTTTACCTTTAACGGACACTTTAACTTGCTTAAAAATTTGAGCTTGCCTTCTGTTATAAGCATTTCTTTTAGCAATAATTCTTTTTATTTGTAAGTATTCGTCTTTTGGAATAGCAAAAGGCACTTCCAAACCTTTTTCACTAAAATATCTAGAAACAATTCCACCCTTGACATAAGCATGAGTGCCTCTAAGTAGAAATACTTTTAAATTTCGCTTGTAGGTATTTAATTCAGCCCTTGAGGTAAATTCGCTCGGTTTTTTAATTTTAAATTTGGCATTAACATTAAATGTTTCTTTTAATCTAGTCTTTTTAGATCTCGCACTAGCATTATGACTATAAAGCCACTTTTTTTCTTTACTTGATATTCTTAAAGCCATAATGTAACCCTTTCTTTAAAATAAAATAAGGGAGATTTTAAATCCCCCTTGCACAAATATTTTAACTAAATGGTTTTAATTACGAATGTTTTACCACCATTTTTGATTCCAACTTCTTCAACTTTAATTTTAACTGGGTTAGTCCATGTACTAGGTTCTCCCATAATTGCTAGAAATTGTCCAAGACTTCTATAAAGTCCTTTAGATCCAGAAGCATAAGTTTTACCATCTTTATCAATTAAGATAACACGATATTTATCTTCTAGAGTACCATTTTCATCATCAATAGTTTCAAATTTTTGTACTAATACATCTTTAAGTTCAATTTCAGTATTTAATTTATCCGAAACACGATAATCGCAGTTACCAAGTAAATTAAATAATTTCTTTTTATCTTCTTCAGTATCAATAGTCATAGAGCAATACATTTGTTTTGAGTTATTATCCATTTCTTCTATTAATGTTAAATTATTCATGTCTTTTCCACCTCACTTTCATTTAAAATTTTTTCTAAGGGATAAATATTAATTAATATTACAAGCAGAAATTTTTACCAAAACTCCCTTAAAGATTTTGTCAAGCACTAGAAAGAGGTGTTCTTTATTAATACTTATATTTTCTGCTTGTAAATTAAATATATCACTTAAGTAAAAATATTAAAGCCACATTTTAACTAAAATAACCTTAAGATTTCTTAAGGTTATTATTAAGATTTCTTAAGGTATTAGGGCGATAAAGAAAGTGAGGTTAAACACCCTATTAATATTATAACAAATGTTCGTATTGTTTACAATGAAAAAAGCCCTTATAGAGCATTTTTTCATAAATCAAAATAAGCAACTGAGATAGGTTATGATTTTGCAGGTTTCGGAGAAATATAAGAAGAAAAAAGTCTTATATTTATCTCAGTTGCAAACATATAATAGCATATTTTAATAAGGTTGTCAAATTTTTACTAGTATATAAAAATTAGATAGATTTATCATTATAAATATTATATCAGAGTATTGTCAATATGTCAATAAAAAATTGCACTTTTGTGCAATTTTTATAGTAACCAGCAAGGGGGTGGCTACAAGATAAGTATATCATCTATCTATTTTATATTCAAGTATTTTTGAACATTTTCCATGTAACCTTTTATTTTAATATCTTCATAATATAAAAAACCATAAGTATAAGCATTTTTAAGCATATCCATAAAGTGAGAATTAGATTTTAATATTAGATAATTAGGTTGTAAATGATCCACAGTTATACAATACATTGATACATTAGGATTATACTTTCTAGAGGCATAAATTTTACCCTCTTTTACATCAACCCATATTCCTATTACTACTTTATCAAATTTTATATTGAATCTATTAATAGCAGTATTACTTTTCTTAGAGATAAAATTATAATTATCTTCTATAAATTCATTATCAATTGCGTATCTATCATATCCAGTACCTTTTACAAGTTCTGCAAAATCGGTACATTTTTTAACTTCTCGATATTCTTTTGTATCTGTTACTTCTACTATTAATTGATTATTAATTTTATTAAATCTTCCCTTTAATTTTATGTTCCACTCTCTAAAATAAGGATTGTTTTGACTTATTGAGTTAGCCATCATAAATACTTTAACTCGTCTTAGTCTGGCGATAGTTTCGTATAGGTCAAAAAGACGGAATACCTCATTATTAAGATAGTGATAATTTGATCCTCTAGGTATTAAAAATTCATCAAATGCTATTGCCCATACCCCAGAATAGTTAACAGACTTTTTGGTAATACCTTTTGATAGAGGTATACCAAAACCCATAAGCTTTTTATCACAATATAATTTTTTACCTTTAACAGTTAGTTCATGCTCAGGAAATTCATTATTTTTTATTATATCAGAGAAGAACTCGTCAAAATCATCAAACTCAGTTTCATATCTTCTTATCCATACAAATTGTTCCCCAGTTTTTATAAATTTTTTAATAAATAATTTCTTTATACTATAAGTTTTACCATTACCACGTTCTCCAATAATCATGCTCCATAGATAGTCAAAGGATAATAGCTTATAGGGTAAATACCAAATATCGTTCATATTACACGCTCCATTTCAAGACACCACACAATGATAAAGGCATTATATCTTTTTTATCTATTGGTGGCTCAGGAGGGATATATGGGGTAAACTCTTTCCAATTATACCCATCACTTTTATAGACATTAGTATCATTAATACCTAAGGCATTATAAGAGTGATATTCATTTTTTAAGGTATATCCTTTACCTAAATCTCCATAACCTTGATATTTTCCTTTACCTATAATTAAATGACAATGATCCACAGTACCTATTCCGGTTGTCCCAGTATGGCTAAAAACATCTCCTTGATTTCTTGTATCTCCAATTTTATAACTCGAAAAATTATCATCATGTGAGACAGAAATAGTTATATAATCAACAGTTCCATCAATAAAATTTACTTTATTTATACTTTCCCAACAAACAGTAGGGGTATTAGTTGATAAAGACCCAACATAAACACATTTTATATCACATGGTGCATATAAAGGAGATTTTAATATTTGTCCTGTGGTAGGGGTCCAATTTACTATATCAATTATGTATCTACCATTATGTCCAGATTCTCCATTAGTAACATATAGATTAGGTAGTGGAAATAATGCATTTTGTAGACCATTTTCTCCAACCATTTTTTGATTCGGTGTCATTTTTTATATTCCTTACAATAGTATTTACCACTTGCACCCTTAAGACAAACATAACCGTTAAAATTCTTTATCCAAATGTATTTACCATTTTCTTCGAGCTTAATACAAGTAATGGTAGTACCTTTCTTTATTACAGCATTACAATTTGGTTTTTTATATTTTAAGGCATTACGCATAGCAGGGTAGCAGTCTTTTACTTTAACGGGTGTTCCTACTTTAGGCTCTTTATTAATATATAAATCATCTAACGTAGTGTAATAAGTATATTCTTCTTTAGGACTATCCTCATATTTTTTCCAAGTTATTCCTGCGTCTTCTTTAATAGTGGTAAAATCATCTATAAATAAAAGTTCTTCTGGCTTTTTTGCACCCTCAGTGGTATTTAAGCACCATACCCCATTTTTATTTTTTAACCAGCCAGATCCTTTTATCATACCTTTACCAACACTTACATGATTATGAGGTCCAGTTGAAAGTGCGTCTTTATGTTCATGGCAGATAACCTCTCCTTGTTTATAGCTACTACCCACTTTTATTTTATTATATTCTGCACAACTAATATGTCCTACAAGTATTGTAACAAATGTTTTACCAGATGGTGTTTCTACTTTTTCAATAGACGTTAGCCATATCTGATTAGTTTTTGCTTTTGCCTTTTTTACTATCACAGAATCAAATGGGGAATAAAAAGCTCCATTACTACCACCGTAAGTCTCATCTATTGGAAAGTCTTCTGGGTTATGTAATTTATGATTACCTTTATTATAACTTTGTGATATACTCATTATTTTAGCAAAATATCTAGCATACATAACTAGTCCTCCTTTCTGGTAAAAAAATAAGTGATGATCGCTCCGTAACTAGTACAATATAATGCTACTATTTCAGTAGGGGGATTAATATTTGGTACAAGTAAAAGTACCATTAATCCAATAGTCATTATAATTGTAACAAAGCTTTTAACATCAATCCATGCTTTTTTCATAAAATCTCCTCACTTTCTATTAATTATTTTTCATAATTTGTTAGTGCAATTTCACAATGTTTTTTAGTTACACTATTATAACCTTTTTGAATATAAATATCACATGCACTTAATCTATCACTAATAGGAATACTATCGTTCCAGATAATAGATTTTAAGCTCATTTGTTCATTAGTTTTAATAGTTACTAATATTTCATTATATGCATTATCTATTTTTTCATGATATTTTGATAACTTCCATGTATTAGTTATAATAATTATTAAAATACTTGCTACTACCCCTATTAACCAATATAGATTTTTCACTTTTTCTATTTTCATCTGCCTAAATACTCCCACTCAGTTTTTATTTCTAGTTTTTGTAAATATTTATCATCGTAAATATCTCCATTTTCATTGATAACAATATCTCCTATAAAAGGTGTATCAAATTTGGTAGGATAATATTTAACAGAGCCTCTTGTAATATAAATAGAATATAGAGTTTTATCATCTATGTTAAAAAACGCATTAAGAGTACTATAATTAATATTATGTATAGGATATCCGTGATTAGCAATATACATTACACTTAAGATATTAAATTGTAATTGGTATGGCTCTCCCAAAATTGTAAAAAGGTTTTCATTTTTACTAAATTCTAGTCTATTAACATTACCAGTTGCATAGTATGTGCCACCTTTAAAAATAGTTGCATTTGCTAAGTTTTTGTCTGATGTTGCATAAATACTTCCACCTGTGGTAGGTACAAACACTATATTTTCTTCAATTTCGCCAATAATTATTACTTCGTTATTATCATACATTACTTTATCAAATTTGTTATTTATCTCATCATATAAGTATGATCCGAAAGATGAAGTAGTTATATATAAGTTATTATTACATACTCTAAATGTTATTAGACCACTTGCACCAATACTACCTACGTTTGCCCAGTGAATTAAATCTGTTGACTTAGCAATATACGGGATAGACCCGTCAGTTTTTAAATAAAACATAAAATAATAGTCGTTAAATTTTTTAATAATATAATGATTATTGTTACTTAGATAAACATTTGAAAAATCAGTTGGCATTACTAAATTTTCATATCGTGTTAGTTCTTTAGTAGTTAAATTAATCATTTTAATTGAGTAAGTTGTCTCACTTCCACTTACAGAAGAAGCAAAATAGCAAGCATTATTAATATCACAAAATCCTATAAAATAACCATTTTCAGTTGTGGGAAATAATTTTTCTTGTAAAACCCCATATGCTTTTTTATAAAGGACATTATTTTTATATTTTATTATCTTATTTATTTCTCCATCATTAGTGATATGATCTCCATAATAAACTTGCTTATCACTTGTACAATATCTATATCCACTTGCTTCAAGGGGTGGGGTCGATACAATATCCACTAAATTAACATTAGTATCATAAATTCCTTTATCTTCTTTATTCCATTTAGAATAAGGTGTATCATTATTAGTAAGTAAGAATGCAACATCTAATATACCTTTAGTAAATACATCTGGGTTATTAGTAAAATAAGTATTACCAAAATTATTAATTTTATCTAATATTTCCGTAAATCTATTTAAAATATTTAAAGTTATTTCACTTTCTTTATTTGAAATATTAGTTTTTATTTCATCTTCTCTATTTTTAAATTCCGTATTACTTGTAGTTATAGTTGTTTTAATATCATTAATTTTTTTCTTTAAATCAGTTAAAAATGTGTCAAATAATGTTGCGTTATTATCTTGTTTACTTTTTATATCTAAAAGTATAGGAATAAGTTCATAAATAATTTGTTCCAAAGATTTTTCATTTGTAAACTCTAAGGGTGTTAGGGAAGATATCCAAGCCTTATATTTATCCATTAGCTATACTTCCCTCCCTTAAAACTTTTTTACCATTTTCTTCTACTACAACATATAAGTGTCCATTAAAATAGTAAAAACAACTCTCAAGTAAATCTACCGCTTTTACTACACTACCTTGCTTGTGATATAATACATCTTCACTTGTATTATAATAGTAAGCACTATTATATGTAATATTAGGGTTGCTACTATAATCTGCTAAAACATATACACTTTTTACAATTGTTTGATATAGATTTTTAAAATAATCTGTATTAAGTTGTGATGTAAAATAGCTACTTACAGAATCAGTTAAATCAATATTATTTAAAGTATTATCTACCTCATTAGATTTGTTAGTTATTTCTGTGTCTGTGTCGTTTTTATATTCCACTAGACTATTTAATAGTTCAGTTTCAAAAATCAAATAATTAGATTTTTGCTCTCTTACAAATTCAGATAAAGCATTACTTAAATCTGTAATAGATGTATTTGTTTCTTTCTTTAAATCGTTAAAGCTTGACTCTAGAATACTTTCTCTATCAATTAGATTATTAATATAATCAACCATTTTACCTACGATAGGTACTAGAGAAACATCATTTGTTAAGAATAACGGTTTATTTCCTTGTATAAAAATGTTTAGATGATTAAATTCGTTCATATCTTCCACCTCAATTCTATTATATCATATTTAATCATAAATTAGAAGAAATAAGTCATATAGCTCAGTTACGATAGCCTCATCTACATTTATAATATTTTCTCTGTATCTGGCTATCATTTCTTGCTTAGAATAATTAGAAAGACCAGTAATTGTTCTTTTCATATTCTCATTACCATTACTTCTTCCCTCATTGATGCTAGTACTTTGTGTATTTATATTATTAGTAGTGATATTAGTTGCATAATCTTCATTACCAAGCTCACTAGTAGGGGTATCCTCAAATTTTTGTCTACTAGTAGAGGTATCATTACCACTTGCATTACCACTTGTTTCGTTAGTAGATTCTGTGATTCTTGTCTCAGTTATTTCATTATTACTGATAGGATTTTCGCCATTTAATGAAACACTTTTATATAAATCATTAAAGTAAGGCATTATTAAATTTAATTTTTCATTTAATGCTAGCTTAAATCTACCCCATGATCCAAAACCAATTTCTCTCATATAATAATGCTTAATTATTTTAGTCTCTAGACTTATTTTAGTCTCATCACTATTATTAGGTTTCGGATACTCAAAATCAAATATCTTAGTTCTAACTTTACTAATAATTGTATCTATATCTGGCACATTAAATGGATTTTCTAAATCGGGTAATACCATATTTTCAAAAGTATTATTAAGATAATAATCTTTTTCATTATATAAGCATTCGCAAACATCACATAGTCTTAATGTATATCTACTCATTATCTTGTCCTCCCTTTTCTTCTCTATTAAAATCTTCAACATCTTCTATATCACTTTCATATCTAAATTTAACATCAATATTAAGACCAAACATTTTATTTATCTCTTTACAAGCTTGCTTTCTAGCATTTAAGTAAGATAGTCTAGTTAAAGCGACATCTTCTTCATTACTAGTTATTTCGCCGGCTAGTAGACGTTCTTTTTTATCATCAGAAAAATTATTTATTCCCAAGTCTCCTAGAGCTTCATTATAGTATTTTTTCTTTAATGCGTATAGCTCTAACGTATTATTAGGGGTTATGGTATTTTGAATACCTAAGTTTTCTAACTCAAGTTCACTTGCCCCAATAATAATTTCTTCATTTTCTTTAATTTTTCTAAATAGAGCCTTAACACTTGCCACTTTATTTTCTGGTACTAAGAATATAAAAGGTCTTTTTAATTGATTAATATTAATTTCAATAGTTCTTTCAATATCTGCAATTTTATTAGCATTATAGTATATTTTAGGCAGTGTTGGTGTGTGTGTCCAATTGTTATATATTATAACACTATTAGTGGCATTTCTACTGGCATTATATCCACTTGGTGTATAAATTCTATAATCAGTAGGTAAATTATATACATTAAATTTACCTCCTAGTGTACATTGTAAAGCTAAATAAACATCAAGCTCTTCATCTTTAAAGAAGCATATATGACCTTGAGTACATAAAACAATTTCTAAATATCTTTCATCAATTGTAGGTGGTAGATTAATCCACTCAAACATAGAAATAGCCTTATTGTATAACCTATCTACATTATACCAAGTTACTTGATCGTTTCTTAAATTACTTTTCTTAGGCATAAAACCTAAATTAAATATTGGTTGATTATTCATATTTTTTCCTCCTTAGATTTCATCATTATTAAGCTTATAGTTACATACATCTGTCGTGTGCCAGATAGTTATACCTTGATTAAACATTGTTTTAATCTTTTCTAAGCTATCTTCATTAATGTTAGCCTTTATATTACAGTCTACTGTTCTTATATAATCCCATGATTTTCTAGTATGTAAATTAGGGGTTTCAATTTTATTGTAGGCATAACCAAACTTTTTAAAGAAATCTTCTAATACTTTTATGTATTCATCACTTATTTGTTTATAAACTAGGCAATATCCACTATATTGATTCTGATATGTAAAATATACATCTCCACCTTGTAGTGATACATTGTCTGCTACATTTTGTGCGTCTTGCTTTTTAGCAAGAGCGTTACTAATTGCTTTTTCGCTAGTTAAATTACCTTGTAATTCGGTATTTTCAAGGTCAGCTTGTGTTATTAAATAGTTACCATAGGCATTAATACCACCCTCGCCAGCACCACTAAAACCTCCAGCAATAGCACCTGGCAAACCACCTTTACTTCCTCCTATTGACATACCAGACACTATACTACCTAGTGCTTGCCAAAAACTAGCCTCTCTACTTGCATTTACTCTATTGCTTGCCATAGTATTATTAAGTTGCGTTTGGCTTAATGTATTAGCAATAGACTGGTTAATTTGATTTGCATTACCTTGTAAGTATGCTGAGCTATAAGAATCACTAATAGTTAAGTTATTAGGAAAGCTATTAATAACCCCATTACCAAGTTCCCATCTACAATAATTTAACTGTATTCCTTTATATCTATAATGATCCACTATATGAGCTTGTTTACTGTTAAGTCCACCACTTGTAAATGTACGAACATTTATTTGTGTATCGTCTAGATATTCATTTTTAATATCAAAGCTATTTCCTTGTCCATCTACTAATTGAACATAAGAATATGGATACATTAATAACTTACTTTCCGTAATATTATTTTTTAAATTACCATATTTTGGAAAAGTTCTTAAAACATTATGAGGATTAGAACTACTAGACCTGTAAGGTAAACTAATAGTTGGTAAATCAGTAACTTGATATTCCCATATAATTAAATCTTCTGCTCTGATTACTATTTCATTAGTTGTATTATCAATAGTATAATCATATTCAAAAGGTGGCTCAGAGACAATAAATGCACTTACTAACTTATTAGCAAGACTTGTAGCAGTTCTAAAAGCATTTAATACATCTGGAATACCCGTTTGTGATTTTCCATCTTTTCGCCATTTTACTATTGTTTTATTAGTTGTTTTATAAACGGGATAATAAAATATTGATAAAATAGTGGGTACATCTTGAGGTTGCCCAAGCATTACTTCACTATTAAATAATGATGTAACAAGACAAACCCAGTATAAATCGTTATTATATTCTCTATGATCTTTTACTATATATTCCCCACCAAAATCTAGTCCCTCATCTTGAGTGTTTATAACAGGTGTTCCGTCACTATTCCATCTAGTACAATGTTTTCTCTCAATAAAACAGTCTCTAAATTCTAAATTAAAGCACCATGTTTGCCACTCATCAATTACAAAACTTACTAAACTAGTATTAGGATTAACATATTCAATATTAGTAATAAATGCATAAAATGTTTTATTACTATAATTTTTATTGGTAAAACTCATATAATTATATTCAAGTATACTATCTCTTTCGGCTTTAACTTTTATTTTACCATTACTACGAACATATGTTACATTATCAAAAACTTTATTTTCCAAAGAATTAAAATACTCTGTTTGTTTTGCCGTATTTTCAAACAAAATAACATTCTTATAGTCTATGGAAAAAGGTACACTCTTAATTAAGTGTACCTCATTTGTTGGTTTTATTTCCATTAGTCTTTAACTTTAATAGTTGCAGTTCCCGTAACGGCTTTAGGTTCACTGTCTCCAAATTTTGCATTTGTTGTAGCAGTAATAGTAATTAATTTACTTGTTTCATCTGCACCAATAAATACATGTCCATCTTGAGTTATTTTACTATTTTGTGAATTATTACCACTTATTGAAAGTACATAACTTAAATCGCCCGTACCGTCATAGTCCATTTCCACTTTTACATCAGTTTCAAACCCTTTTCTTACACTTTGTGCCTCTGGAATTACATTTACACTATTAATTTTAAATGTATCTGTACTTGTAGCAAAGCAAATCGCATTACTAAATGGAGAACTTGCAATTACTTGATGATGGTGTAAGAAATGATTCCAGTATCTATGTTGTGGATTATAAATACTTTCAGTTGTAAGTAATACATCATAGATCATACTAAATTCATCATCTGTAATACCACCTAAAATACTATCGTGATTATCTCCAAAATCATCAACAATAATCATTCTGTTTGATAATGGTTTACCCATATTAATATTGAAGTTATTTGCAAGTTGCGTAACATCAATTACTGGTACAACATCTTTATGCAAGAAGATTATTTGTCTATTAATTGGTGTAACATTCATTACCCCAGCTTGATTATAATCTCTTGTAGGGTAAGTAAGTGATAACCCAGCTTGTCTTAATGCAATACTAAATGATTCACTTGTAGCTTTATCAGTAGGTTTTACCACTACCATTTTATATGCATTATCTAAACAGTCTCCTAGTAATTGTTTAAAAATGATATATTCATCTACATTATCACTTGTTTGCATTGAGCTAAATATACCAGCAATAAATCTTGTAAAAGCAGTATAACTTGTAAATGCTTTTTGCAATTCTTTTTCAGTAATTGTTTGTTTATAATAATCTTGTCTATTGATTTTATGAAACGCACTTAATACTTCTGGTTTTTCAACTTTCCATACATCACTTTCTTCTCCAGTAGCTGGTGTTACACTATATGTATGTGCTTTACAGATATCTACAAATACTTCTTCGATAGTGTCTCCCCACTCTAGAAATCCTCTTTTTAAAACAGCTAATTGATTAGAGTACATAGCTTCTTTAACATATGTTAAGCCTATCTTATTGAATAATGTATTTAAAAATTCATTTAAGGCAGGTTTATAACTAAATAATGCTTGTCCTACATCTTTTAGGTTTTCTTGCGTTGCCTCAGGTATTCTATCTGCAAAATCGATAATATTACCGTTTTCAATGATAGAGTTTCTAAGGATATTAATTGTTTGATAATTTGCCATTAATTTTTACCTCCTAACATATCATGCACAATTTCTTCATAAGTAGGTAATTTTTCTTGAGGTTTTCCCTCATCGGATTCTAAGTCATCGCTAGGATTTTCAGGCTTAGTACCTTGTTTGAAAAATTCATCTACTTTTTTAGCTTGTAAACTTTTATAATCTTCTTGTAACTTAGCAGTATTTGATACAAGTTCTTGATACTTGTCATTGGATTCTTTTCGATCATTTTTAAGTGTATCTACGATTTCAACTTTTCGCTCAAGTGTTGTTTCATCTTTTGCTATTTCACTTAAAAGACTATCAAATTCTTCATCTTTCATGTTTAACCTCCATAATTAAATTATAACATAAAAGCATTTGTTTGTAAATACAATTGTTCGTTTTTTGAAAGTTCAAAATAATATATATTATGTTAACTAAAATACAAAAAATAAAAAGAACGAAAATTTTAATATTTTCGTCCCATATTTTAATATTTTCGTCCCATATTTTAATGTTTTCGTCCCATATTTAATCTACAATATATATTTTCAACTTCCTTAAATAATATAATTACACTTACTAAACTAAGTCCGTTCGTTATACAAAGTGTTATTAATATAAAATCTAACATTTCTTATCCCCTTTACTTTTTATTTCTTTCTTTAACTTACCACTTTTAACATCATTTATTAATTTTTGTATATTTATCCCAATTTCATATTCAGTTTGATTACATCTATTATGGATTAAATCAATTAAATATCCACGTTCTTTATCAATTCTTTTTGATAATTCTTTATAAATATAACTTATATGAAGTGCATTAATAATTGTGGTAAATGCTAATAATATAATTGCTATATTCATTATAAATTCCCACATCTCCATTCCCATGCGTCTTTAATCATGTCTATTACCTCATTATAGGTCTTTTTTTCATCATCTACATAAAAAGCTATTAGAGAGACAATAATTGCCATAATCTCTCCATCAGAGCCGTTTAAGACCGTCTGTTCAATGTCTACTTTTTCTTCTTCAATGTTTCCTACTGCTTTAATTTTTATCATTTTTTAACCTCGCTATCTACTTTTCAACACTTCTAACATTTTATTATATTGATCGAATAAATCATCCAAATCAATATGACAAAAATCTAATATCGGCTTATTTAAATAATAAAATTCTATTAATTTAAAACAAATTTCTTCTTTATTCATTTTCTACCTCTTTATCTTTTCCATTTTCTATTTCATTTATTGTAAGTAAATTATTTAAAAAATTTCTTTCTGACTTTGTAATATCCCTTTTATTTAATCTTTTTTGGACTTGTCTTTTTATACTATCAAGTTCAGTTAAACTCATAAGCATAGTATTATTAGTTGTATTAACATATATATTAACATCACATGGAAGTGTTATATTCATAGATTCTACTATCGCTTTAGGAATATATATTCTTCCAGCTTTATCCATTACTACTTTCATTTTTACTCTCCTTTTTAACTGGGGTAAGTCTCATATAACAATTATTAAAATCTAATAATGCACTTTTAAAACCAGTTAGAAAATTCATACAGTCCACTACCTTATCACAGTAGATAATATATTCCATATCTTTAGATTTTATATTTAATATCTTATCTTTAAAACTATAATCTATTTCTAAATCACAACACCCTCTTAATTCCTCAATAAATTCTTCAAGATTTTTTAAATCAGTTTTAGTTGGCATTACTAACATTTGCAATACTCTTAAACCCTTATTTTTATTTACTTGCTTTTTCTTTGACATTTTGCTATCTCCTTAATTAAAGTAGCTGTGCTATCTATAATATCTAAAACATCATCATTAAATTTATTATTCTCTAGAGCAAGTGCTATTGATACCATTAACTCAATAATTCCTACTTCAAGACTCTTATCAGAATTCTTTTTACTTTTAACATCAAGCCTTACAAAGTCTTTATCAACCTCTAATATTATTTTATGATTACCTAAAATTTTATTTGACAATTTAAAATTTTCTTTTATTAATCTTTCCTTATCATTATCCATTATTTATTCTCCTTTCTTATCACAAGCTTTTGTTATTGATAAAAGTTGCAATGCTAATTGAAGTAGTTGTTCAGTTGTAAATTTAGTATTATCACTAATTATTACATTTTCAATATAAATGAGTAAACTAAGTAGTATATCAAATCTTGGTACATCTATGTTATTAGTTACAAACATAATTTTTTCATCACATTTTGTAATTATTCCTTCAAAATTAGGTGTTTTATTTAATATTCTTTCATTCATAATTTTTTGATTTTTAAATTTATACATTTTCTTTTTCCTCCTTATTTAAATAAAGTTTTAATGTATCAAAACCATAATTTAACGATTTTCTTTCACGATCACTTAATTTAACACCATTTTCAAGTAATTTAATCAGTATAAATTGAATAACACTTAATATTTGAAAATCATTACCCTGTAATAGATATAATCCTATTTTAGGATTAATACTAATTTCGCACTCATAATTATTTTTCATTGCTTTTAGCAATTGTTTATCATTTTTAGTTAATTTTATATTAGATATCATTATTTTTCCTCCTTATAAATTTAATTCATCTAATGTATAGTCTTTATCTAATTTCATACCTTTATACATAGTGTTAGGTTTAAAACTAGGTAAATTTATACAACCACGTATATTTTTATTTAAATCTTTATACATTATTGATATATACTCATTACCATGATAAGTATCCTTTGTAATATGTAATATTTTATCCCTAAAAGGTCCTATTATACCTTTTAAATATTCCTTTTCTACTTTATCTAAAATATTATATATACACACTAGAAAACTATACTTAAAAGTAGGTGTTGTAAATGATAAGTAAAAACCCTCATCACTTCTATACATATAATTTAAATCGGAACAACCTATTTTATAATAATGTCTATCATGATATATAATTTCATCGGGCATTAATCCCCCCGTATGCCACCTATAATATAAATTACAAGCAGAGATATTTTGTCTCATAACTATTCCTCCTTTCGATACATAAAGTATACCACAAATACTATACCATTGCAATACCAAAACATTTGTTTGCATTGTAG